>ERZ1292640.1780-Hain-H43-02um-R1-1780-length-17668-cov-4_pt1 | contig 17668 bp, 12 predicted proteins | sample MGYA00564404_ERZ1292640 | MGnify/ENA primary metagenome ERZ1292640 (study PRJEB36523, sample SAMEA6512636) | groundwater metagenome | collected 2019-01-08 | study: AquaDiva: Metagenomics assemblies of 32 groundwater samples
CACGGGCGCGGGGCGGGGGCTCGGCTCTTGCTCCCGGTCTCCGCGCGGTCCACGGCCTGTATACAAATTCATGGCGTTGGACCGTGCTCCGACAGGTCGCCTCGATCCGAGCCCCCACCCCTCGCCCTTCTTGTTTTTCGGCTCCAGGAATACACAAATCGGCGCCGCTAGGCCGCGCCGACAAGCCGGACGTATCCGCGCGGTGGCAGCTCTACGGATTCGCTGGGGCATTTCCAGCCTCCGGGAACAACCCCGGGGCGAGCGATTCCTGGAGGCGCAGCAGCTGGCCGAGGTTCTTGTAGTGCAGCTTCCGGAGCCGGCCGATGGCCTGGCTGAACTGCTCGACGAGCTTTCCGACCCAGGGCCCCGGGATGTTCTCCTCGGGCAGGGGGCCGAGGAGCGGGCCGGGGAAGACGAAGGAGGCGGCGGTGGCATCCTCCTCGAGATGGGAGACGGCGGGCAGGCGGATGTCCTGGCAGCGCTTGGCGCTCATGACCAGCCGGGCGCGGGCGGTCTTAAGGACGCTCCGCGCCGCCGCGTAGTCTCCCTCCGACAGCTCGCCGGCGCCCTGGAGCTGCTGCAGCAGGGGGAAGAACTCGCGCTCGATGTCGTTCAGCCGCCCGATCTCCTTCTGCACGCCGAGGAGGCAGCGGTAGCGCTTCATCAGCTCCTCGCGGCAGGAAGCGGCTCCGGCCTCCGCCCGTCCGCTCAAGAGGTAGAAATGCCGGAAGAACGCCCGGTCGGCCTCCGCGAGGCCCCCGCGCCGGGTCCCGACCTCCTCCCGGACTTTCTCCAGCAGCCTCGGCACGTCCTTCTTCACGATCGCCTTCCCGCGGAACGCGAAGCCACCCGAGGGGATCTTCTCCTCGCCCGATTCCAGTCGCTCCAGCGTCCCGACGTCCTTTTCCATCGCCGCGATCTCCGCCATCCGGATCTTCAGCGGCTCGCCCGTCCAGGCGGCGGCGGCGGCGCGCGCCTCGTCCGCGGGCGGCGCCCCCGAGGCCTCGGCCGCGTCGAGCTCGGCGGCGACGGCGTCCACGTCGCCCGGCTCCACGATCCGGTTGTCGAACAGGCCGTGGTAGTGCGGGGCCTGCTCCTGCTCCTCGCGCTCCTCGCGCATCTTCTCCTCGATCTCGGTCGCCGGGCGCATCCGCGAAGGCTTCGGCAGCCGTCCGAGGATCGGGCGGTAGGCGATCGCGGTGAGCCGGCGGGTGAGCGCGGCCGGCAGCCGGAAGAGGCCGTCCGCGGGGCGCTCGTCCGGCTTCGCGGGGACGTACAGGCGCTTCGCCTCCACCTCCCGATCGTGGTCGGAGGGGTGGGTGTGCCAGAGGCTCGTCTTCTCGCCTTCCTCCTCCTTGAAGTGGATCGCGCGTCCCGGGCGGTAGGGGCCCAGGAGGACGCCGACGTCCTCGCCCTTCGAGAGGGCCTTCCGGAGCAGGCCGTCGAGGCGCTCCAGCGCGGCGCGCTGGTGGGAGAAAAGATCGTCCGTGTAGAGCGTATGGTCCGTCATGGACTCAAGACCGCTCGTCGCGATCCGCATCGCGGCCGCGGCGCGGTTGATCTTCCAGAGGGCGCCAATGTGCGTGTCGCTTCCGGCCATTGCGACGGCGTGGCGGTCCGCGGCGAACTCCATCTGCCTCGATAGCGACAGGTTGAAGATGTTGATCAGGCGGAAGAGCAGCTTCAAGAAGCCCCGCAGCAGCCAGACGACCACCGTGAGCACCCACGCGATCCAGGCGACCCGCAGGTCGATGCCCCTCCATTTCCGCAGCAGGTCGTCCCAGAAGTCCCGCCCGTAGACCATGTCGCAGATGACCTGGTTGGCCAGGTAGACGTACTGTCCGAGGCGCATGCTGGCCTGGGCGAAGTGGCCGAACTCGTGGGCGAGGACCGCCTTGAACTCGGAGAGGCTCAATGCCTTGGCCAGGCCCATCCCGATGAGGAGGTTCTTCCGGGAGGGCCAGACGATCGAGAGCAGGGAGCGTCGGTAGAAGACGGCGGCGTTCACCTCGGGGTCGAGGTAGATCTTCGCCGGAAAGGGGCTTCCGCACTCCTCGCACAGCCGGCGGACGAAGGCGAAGAGCAGCGGCTGGTCCTCCTCTTTCGCCTCGACCATGTCGTCGGTGTCCACGCGGTTGCGCTGGAACAGCCCCTTCACCATGAACAGCGCCAGCATCGCGGCCCCCGCGATGAGCAGGACGTTCGGGTCCTTCATCGTGGCGAGGGCGTGGACGAGCCATATCGAGCCGGCCACGAGGCCGAGGTAGAGCGCGAGGAACGTGAAGAGCGAGACGAGCACCGACACGACGCGGAGGCGGTAGGCCCCCGTGGTCGCGAGGAGCTCGGGGCTGGAGCGGGGGGACGGCGGGTAGAAATCCTCCGCCGATTCCAGCGCCGCCTCGGCCGGCGCGCCGGGATCGTCCGCGCCGGGAGCGCCCTCGCCGGAATCCGGGGAATCCTCGGGCTCGCCTTCGGGGTCCGGGTCGTGGGACGTGGCCATCGGCGGACATTCTATCTATAGTCCGGCGTCCCGCCACGCCGGCGGAAAGCCGCGAGGCCTCATCCATGGAATCCCGCCCGCCCCCGGCCGCCCCCGTCCCGCCCGGCGAGTTCAACCTGCCCCCCGAGCGCGACATCCCGCCGCCCGTCCCGCGCCCGCGCGCGCGGCGGAACGTCATCGGCATCGCCTGCGATTCCTGGCGCGTCGATCACCTCGGCTGCTACGGAAATTCCTGGGTCAAGACCCCGAACATCGACCGCCTCGCCGCCGAAAGCGCGGTTTTCGATCGCTGCTACCCCGAATGCCTGCCCACGCTGCCCGTGCGCACGTCCTGGTTCACCGGGCGCTACATCTTTCCCTTCCGAGGCTGGGGCCGGCTGGAGCCTTCCGACGTTCTCCTCGCCGAGGTCCTCTGGAACCAGGGCTACCACTCGGCGCTCATCTCCGACACCTACCACATGCACCGTCCGACGATGGCCTACGAGCGCGGCTTCGACCACGTCGAGTTCATCCGGGGCCAGGAGATGGACCCCTACGTCGTGGACGACGTCCCCGTCGATCTCGAGCGCTACCACAAGCCGGGCCCGAACGATGCCGACACGGTGAAGATGCTCCGGCAGTACCTGAAGAACCGCCACTGGTGGAAGACCGACGCCGACTGCGGCGCCGCGCGGGTCGCGAGGGCCGCGGTGGACTGGCTCAAGACCCGGCATGCGCGCGATTCCCAGCGCAAGAACTTCTTCCTCTGGGTCGACATGTTCGACCCGCACGAGCCGTGGGACCCGATGCCGCCGTTCGACCGGATGTACGCGGACCCGGCCTACAAGGGAAAGGACATCATCTTTCCCATCGCGGGCCCCGCGGACTATCTCGCCCCCGCGGAATTGGACCACGTCCGCCGGCTCTACGCCGGCAAGTGCACGCAGACCGACAAGTGGGTCGGCCACCTCCTCGACGCGATCCGAACGGAGCCGGGATTGCTCGACGAGACGCTCCTCGTCTGGACGACCGACCACGGCGAGTGCTTCGGCGAGCACGGCTTTGTAAAGAAGGCGAGGCCCTTTCCCTACGTCGAGGAGGTCCACGTCCCCTTCCTCGTCCGCCACCCCGACGGCCTCGGCGCGGGCAAGCGCTTCGACGCCTTCACACAGGCGCCGGACCTGATGCCGACGATCCTCGACTTTTTGAACGTCACGCCGCCCCCGTGCCTGCACGGGGCTAGCCTGCTGCCGATCCTCTCCGGCGAGAAGGCGTCGCTCCGGGACTTCTGCGTCGTCGCCCGCCACGGCCGCGCCTGGCGGATCCACGACCGGGAGTGGTGTTTCATCCACTACTTCATCGACCGCCCCGACGAGCTCTACCGCGTCCGCGAGGACCGCTTCGAGCGCAACAACGTCATCGCCGCCCACCCCGACGTCGCCGCCCGCTACGAATCGACGCTGCGGAAATTTGCGGAGGGCCTGCGGTAGGAGGGCGGGGTGACCCCGCCCCTACATCGCGGCATGCATGTCGTCTGCGGCAGGAGGGCGGGGTAACCCCGCCCCTACATCGTGCATGCATGTAGGGGCGCGGTTCCCGCGCCCTCATGGCTTCGTTGCCTCCCGTATTGACACCGCCGCCGCCGCGAACAGAATGGCGAGCCACGTTGTTGGTCGTGCCGGTGGAAGAATTTGGCCACCCAAGGAGGAGATTGTTCGAATGGAAATCAAGGAAACCGCGGCCTGCGGCATCGCGGAGCGGGAGTTCGCGATCGACCTGGACGAGGACGAGGTCAAGCACATGGAGCGGCTCATCGGGATCGCCCGCGACCAGTCGCTGATGGAAGCGGACGCGGCGCAAAAGCTGCTCGACAAGATCCAGGAAGACAAGCCCACCGGCCAGGTATCGCTGCCCTTCAAGGACACGGAGATCCGCGTCTTCCACGCGGCCATGAAGGGCGCGGCGCCCCACGCGACGCCCGCCGCCAAGGAATTCGCCGACGACATGTTCCTCTACATGGAGCAGATCGTGGGCAGCGATCTCGGATGCTCCTGATCTTTTCCTTCACCCCTCGCCTGGAGGCCACCCCATGAACGTTATTTTCATCCTGAACGACAGCTTCCGCCCGGACCACCTCGGCTGCTACGGAAACAAGTGGATCAAGACGCCGAACATCGACGCCTTCGCCAAGGAGGCGGCCGTCTTCACCGACGCCCACTCCGAGTGCCTGCCGACCATTCCCTACCGCACCTCCTGCTTCACCGGCCGCTTCGTCCTTCCCTTTCGCGGCTGGCAGCGCCTCGAGACCAACGACATCCTTCTCGCCGAGGTCCTCTGGGACAAGGGCGTCCAGACGGCGCTCATCTCCGACGTCTACCACATGCACAAGCCGACGATGGCGTTCGAGCGCGGCTTCGACTACGTCAAATGGGTCCGCGGCCACGAGTACGACCCCTGGGAGAAGGACGCCTCGATCCCGGTCGACGTCACCGGCCACTACAAGACCGACGGCAAGGACAAGGTCGTCTTGAAGGGCACCGAGCAGTACCTCCGGAACCGCCACGGATGGAAGAGCGACGCCGACACCTTCATCGCCCAGGTGATGAAGGAGGGCATGCGCTACCTCGACGGCCTGAAAAAGCGCGACAACGTCTTTCTCTGGATCGACGCCTTCGACCCGCACGAGCCGTGGGACCCGATGCCGCCCTTCGACCGGATGTACGCCGAGCCTGGCTTCAACGGCCCGTTCATCACCAGCCCCATCCCCGGCTACACGAAGGGCTACCTCAACGAGGACGAGATCAAGGGCATCAAGGCCCTCTACGCCGGCAAGGTCAGCCAGTGCGACAAGTGGGTCGGGATCTTCCTCGACCACTTGAAAAAATTGGGGATGTTCGAGAACTCGCTGATCATCTTCAACTCCGATCACGGCGAGCCTTTGAACGAGCACGGATTCATCCGCAAGGCCTACCCGACGCCCTACATCGAGGAGACCCAGATCCCCTTGATCATCCGCCACCCCGAGGGGTGGGGGGCCGGCAAGAAGTTCGACTGCTTCGTCAACTCCCCGGAGATCATGCCGACGCTTTTGGACTTCATGAAGGTGAAGGGCCCGAAGATGCACGGATCGAGCCTGATTCCCATCATGAAGGGCGAGAAGGAGAAGATCCGCGACTTCGCCCTAAGCGGCCGCTTCAAGCAGTCCTGGCGGATCATGACGAAGAAGTGGGCCTTCACCCACTACCTCACGTCCGAATACCAGGACGAGCTCTTCGACCGGGTGAACGATCCCGCCGAGCAGAAGAACGTCCTCGCCGAGCACCCCAAGGAGCGCGACGAGCTCGAACTGCAGATGCGGCGGTTCCTGAACGAACTGCGCTGAACCGGGGCTGTCTGCGGCGCTGAGGTTCGGGAGGAGCCTCTTCTTTCGAAGCCGTCCCGCCGCCGTCGAAGAGCCGCCTCCGGCCCGTGCCCCGCCCTCCGGTCGCGGCCCACCGGATGATTCCGACGCCGACTCCGGCGCCCCGGACGCCCCGGAAGCCGGGGACTGGGATGCGACAAATCCCCTTGAGATACAATTCGGGGATGAGCGCTGACTCCCAGTTCAGTTTCCGCATCGCTGCGGGCATGGACGACTTCGAGGCGGTCCACCGCCTGAACTACCGCACGTTCGTCGAGGAGATCCCGCAGCACGCCCCGAACGCCGAGCGCCGCCTCGTGGACAAGTTTCACGCCGAGAACACCTACGCGGTCTGCTTCGACGGCGACGATCTTGTCGGCATGGCCGCGGGCCGCGCGAACCGCCCGTTCTCGCTGGACCAGAAACTCCCCGACCTCGACGCGCACCTGCCGCCGGGCCGCAGCGTCGTCGAGGTGCGCCTTCTCTCGGTTCTGCCGGGATACCGCAACGGAATCGTGTTCGCCCGGCTCGTCGGACTGCTCGCGCGGCACTTCCGAAACCTCGGCCATGACCTCGCGGTCATCTCGGGAACGCTCCGCCAGGAGAGGCTCTACCGCCATCTCGGGTTCACGCCGTTCGGGCCTGTCGTGGGCAAGGGCGACGCGCTTTTCCAGCCGATGTACCTGACGCTCGAGCGGTTCTTCGAGATCGAGAAGGCGCTCTCGCCGCCGTCGGCGACGGTCGCGAAAGTGCTCGCGAATTACCTGCCGGGCCCCGTCGGCATCCGCGGCGAGGTGCGTGCGGCATTCGGGCGCGACGTCGTGTCGCATCGCTCAGGCGCCTTCGCCGCCGACTTCCGCGTCGTCAAACGCTGCCTGCTCGACCTCACCGGTGCCGCGCACGTGGAGGTGCTGCTCGGCTCCGGCACGCTCGCGAACGACGCCGTCGCGGGCCAGATCTCGCTCGCCGACGCGCCGGGGTTCGTGCTGACAAACGGGGAGTTCGGCGACCGCCTGGTCGACCACGCAACGCGGTGGGGCCTCGACTTCGAAGCGGTCGCGACCGAGTGGGGCCGCCCGTTCGACTGGGACGCGGTGCGCGCGCGACTCGCCGGGAACCCGCGCGCCAAGTGGATCTGGGCCGTGCACGGCGAGACGTCCACCGGCATCTTCAACGACCTCGACAGGCTGAAGACGCTCGCCGCCGACCACGGCGCGGCGCTCTGCCTCGACTGCATCAGTTCGATCGGCACGGCGCCGGTGGACCTGCGCGGCGTGCGATTCGCGTCGTGCGTCGGCGGCAAGGCGCTTGCGTCGTTTCCCGGACTGTCGATGGTGTTCTACGACCGCCCGCTCACGCCCGCGCCGCGGTCGCTCCCGCGCTACCTCGACCTCGGCCTCTACGCGTTCGAGGGCGGCATCCCGTTCACGACGTCGTCGAACCTCCTTCACGCGCTGCAGACGTCGCTGCGGCGGACGGACTGGAACGAACGTTTCGTGCGAATCGCCGCGGCGTCCGCGCGCCTGCGCGACGGCCTGCGCGCCGCCGGCTTCCAGGTGCTCGCGCCCGACACGTGCGCGGCGCCCGCGGTTGTCACCATCGTGATCCCGCGCGACGTCGAGTCCGCGGCGGTCGGCCGCGAGTTCGAGAAGCGCGGCGTGCTGCTCTCGTGGCAGAGCGGTTACCTCGTGAAGCGCAACTGGATCCAGGTCTGCCTCATGGGCGAGTGGACCGAGGAGAGCCTCGAGCGCCTGCCTGCGATCCTCGCCGACGTCTGCCCGCCGCGCACCGCCGCCGGCGCGCCGTAGCAGGGCCGCCCGACGTCCTCAGCGGCCTCAAGGGCCTCTCAGGCTTTTTTCGCTCGCTCGGGCTTTTCGAGGCGGGCGTGGATTTCGTCGGCGGCGCGAAGGCCCTCGGCGATGGCGAGGACCGCGGTGGTGCCGCCGTTGACGATGTCGCCGCCGGCGAAGATGTTCCGCACGCCGGTCCAGCCGCCGGACTGGACCTGCAGCAGCCCCCGCCGGGTGAACGGCAGGGGGGCGAGGCTCTTTCGGAGATCGTCGGGGACGGACTGTCCGAGGGCCTCGATGGCAAGGCCGGCCGAAAGCACGCTCTCGGTGCCGGGGAGGACCTCGGGGCGGCGCCGGCCGGATTCGTCGGAATCGCCGAGCGCGGTCCTTGCGATCCGGACGCCCGTGAGCCGTCCGGCCGCGTCCGTTGCGTAGCCCATTGGCTGCGTGAGGATGAGGAAGTGGATGCCGGACTCGAGGGCGCGGTCGCGTTCGGCGGGCCATGCCGGCATCTCGGCGAAGGATCGGCGGTAGACGAGGAAGACGTCTTGCGCACCCAGACGCAGGGCCGTTACCGCGGCGTCCATGGCGGTGTTCCCGGCGCCGAGGACCGCGACGCGCGGCGGAACCGTATCGAGCGCGCGCTGCTTGGATCTCCGGAGGAAGTCGAGCGCGTCGAGGACGCCGTCCGCCTTGCCGATGGATGCGGATCGGCCAAGGCCGATGGCGAGGAATACCGCGTCGTGGCCCGCCTCCAGGCCCTCGATCGAAAGGCCGCTTCCGAGGGCCTCCCCGAGCCGCACGGAAAGCCGACCGGCCCGCATGGCAGGATCCAGGATCGCGTCCGCTTCCGCCTTCGCGCTCTCGAAGCGCTCCTTGGGGATGACGGCGTCCGGCGTGCCGCCGAGCCGGTCGAGCCGGTCGAAGAGATCCACGCGATGCCCGTGCTCGAGGAGGCGGATGGCGCAGGCGAGCCCCGCGGGGCCGGCGCCGACGACGGCGATCTTTTTGCCGGACTCGCGTTCGGGCAGGCGGACGCCGGCGAGGCCCTTTCGGCGGGCGGCCTGGCAGACGGCGAGCTGGATGTCCCGGATGGGGACCGCGCGGCCGCAGAAGATCCGCTCGAGGCAGCCGCCTTCGCACTGGACTTCGGAGGGGCAGACGAAGGCGCACATCTCGGGCAGGACGTTGCGCGCGCGCAGGATGTCGTAGGCCTCGGCGAGCCGGTCCTCCGCGAAGGCCCGCAGGAAGGCCGGCACGTCCACGCCCGCGGGGCAGGCCGTCTGGCAGGTCGGCGTGAAGCACTGCCGGCAGCGCTGGGCCTCCTCGCGCAGGTAGTCGAGGGCGAGGCGGCGGCCCTTGCGGTATTCCTCGGCGTAGATCGCGCCGTCGCGGACGACGCAGCCGGTCCGGCCGCCGTCGCGCATGATCTGCGTGCAGCCCGAGCAGGCGACGCAGCACTTCGCGGGATCCATCCGGCCCGTGCGGAGGATGTCCGAAGGCGCGTCCGGATAGGCAAACGCGCTGCGGCCGAGCCCTACGAGGCTCGCCCCGCCCGTCGAGAGGACGCTGGCGGCGACGTTGGGCACGAGGTGGCGCAGCCAGGAATAGCCCGAGCCGATGACGGGCAGGTCCGGGTGGGCCTCCTGGATCCGGCGGGTGATGTTGAGGAAGCGGACGACGCCTTCGAGGGGATGCTCGGATGCGGCCGGCGCGTGCTGGATGGGCCAGTCGTAGGGCCGCCCGTAGTGGGGGTTGAAGTAGGGGTTCCCCACGGAGATGTTGATCAACGGGGTTCCGAGGGCTTTCAGGCGGGCGACGAGTTCGAGCGGCTCGCGCAGGTCGGGCTTCGTCTCGTCGGATTCGTCCACGCCGAAGCCGTAGGGGCGGCGGATCGCGTCGAAGACGTTCAGGCGCGTCGTGATGAAGAGCCCCTTCACCTCGTCGCGGATCCGGTGCAGGGCCGTGAGAAGAAAGCGCGTCCGGTTCTCGAAGGAGCCGCCGTAGCGGCCAGCACGGGTGAACGAGGCCAGGAGTTCGGAGACGAGGTAGCGGTGGCAGGCCTTCACGTCCACGCCGTCGAAGCCGGCCTTTGCCGCCAGTTTCGCGGCCGAGACGTAGGTGTCGAGGAGGCGGTCCAGGTACTTGTCCGTGACGAGCGGGTAGTCCGGCGGAAGCGCGTGGGTCGGGTCGAGGACAGGGGAGTGATGGGCGATGAGGGGCTTCGGCAGGCCGTGGGGCTTCGAGTAGCGGCCCGAGTGGGTCAGCTGCAGGATCAGGACGGGGTCGCGGCCGTGGGGGGCCGCCGCGCGGCGGGTCAGTTCTGCGAGCCGGGCGTAGACGGGAGCGCTGCCCTCGTGGAGCCAGAACTGGTGCGGGTTGGAGCGGGCCTCCTCGAGGATCGCCGTCGCCTCGAACCAGATGAGCCCCGCGCCGCCCTCCGCGTAGCGGCGGTAGCGGCGGAAGGAGAGCGGCCCCGGCTCGCCGTCGTCGTCGGCGTCGAAGCCCTCCATCGGAAGGACCGAGAAGCGGTTCGGGGCGGTCTTCGTCCCGATCCGGACGGGGGTGCCCAGGATCGAGATATCCTCGGAAAGCGGCATCTCGAGGCCGAGGGATGAAAGCTCCGTCCGCAGCTGATCCAGCGTCCGGATGTCGAAACGCTTGCGGGCGGAAGCCATGGATGCGAAAAGGCTAACGGCCGGACGCCGTCTCGGGAATGGGGGGCGGCGCGAAAAGCGCGGCGGCTCCGCTACACTGGCGGGACCTTGCGCACGCTTCCGATCTCGGTCTGCACCCTCGCCCTGAACGAGGAGAAGAACATCGCGCGCTGCCTCCAGAGCGTCCCCTTCGCCGCGGAGCGGATCCTCGTGGACTCGGGCAGCACCGACCGGACCGTCGAGATCGCGAAGGGGCTCGGCGCGCGGGTCGTGACGCACCCGTTCGAGGGCTACGTGGCGCAGTCGGCCTACTCGATCTCGCTGGCCGCCCAGCCCTGGGTCCTCCAGCTCGACGCCGACGAGGCGCTGGGCGAGACGCTGCAGTCCGAGATTCTCGCGCGGTTCGGGGACTTAGAGCCGCCGGAGGACGGCTTCCGGATGCCCCGCTGCACGTTCTTCTTCGATCGCTGGATCCGGCATTCCGGCTGGTATCCCGACTACAAGACGCGCCTCTTCCGAAAGGACCGGGGCCGGATTTCTGGCGAGGAGCCCCACCAGCACGGAGAGGTGGACGGGCGCCTCGGGACGCTTTCGAATTCCATCCTCCACCACACCTATTCGGGCTTAGACGACCACGCCCGCACGATCGAGCGCCTGGCCCGGATGTCCGCCGAGTCCCGACGGAAGGCCGGCCGAAAGCCCTCGCTTTTGCGCGCGGCGCTGGCGCCGGCCTTCAAGGCGTTGCGGGCCTATGTCTGGAAGCGCGGCTTCCTCGACGGCCGCGCGGGCTTGCTGCTCGCGCTCTACGCCGCCCACTACGCCTTCCTGAAAGAGGCGTATCTCTTCGAATCGCCGCCGCCGGCCAAGGGGTGAGGGGGCTTTCGGCCATGGGGAGAATCGAGTGGAGGATCGAGCGGGAATGCGAGGACGCTGTCCGCGCGCTCGAGGCCGCGGGCCCCCTGCCGCCGCCCGTGGAGGCCGCCTTCCGGCGCAAGAGCAAGCGGCGGATCTGGCGGCTGCCCCCGGCGCCGGGGGTCCCGAAGGGCGCTTTCCTCAAGCAGTATCTGGGCCGGGGCGGGCTGCTGGGGTTCCGGGACACGCTCTGGATTTCAAAGACCTGGCGCGAGGCGAGGAGGATCCGGCGGTGCGCGGCCGCGGGCCTTCCGACGCCGCGGTTGCTTGCGGTGGGGGCCGACTGGCGGGGGATGCTGCGGGATTCCACGTATCTCCTGACGGAGGCGGCCGGGGAGACGCGCACGATCCGGAACGCGTTGCGCGACGCGGACGGTCCGGGCCGGCGGGCGGCGATCGAGGCGGCCGCGCGGGCCGTCCGGGGGATGCACGAGGCGGGCTTCGCTCATGGCGATCTCCATCCCGACAACATCCTCCTCCGGGAGAGCCCCGCGGGCGCCGTCGAGGTCGTCTTCATCGATCTGCCGAGCTCCCGGGGCATCGCGTCGCCCGCGCCGCGCCCCGACGCGTTCCTCTCGCCGCTCATGGCGCAGGACCTCGCGCAGGTATTCGCCTTCTCCCGCGCCGTCTGCTCGATGGCCGACGCCCGCTTCGCCCTGCACGCCTACCTGCGCGCCGCCGGCGCCGAGCGGTTCCCGATCGGCATCCTGCGCGAGATCGCCGACGCCATGACGGAGGAGAACCTCCGCCGGCTGAAGGCCGCCTCCGGTCCCGGTTAGAGCTTAGGTTGCTTTCAGGATTCCTTTCTTGACAGGTCCCTCCCGGCCATGCGGAACCATCGAGTGCAAGGGGGCATCTTTCGGATGACTACCGCGAGCAGGAAGACGTCCATCGCCCGCGCCGCCCCTGTAAGTACTATATGGAAGTGAGCATCCGCCGCCGGCTCCCCCCTGTGGCCATCCCCTGGCGCAATAGACCAATCGTTCGCGTGGCATTGATACCAGAAGTCCACCGCCGCGCCCTACGCGCCCCCGGGCGCCAATGGCCGCGTGGCTCCCAAATCGTCACCTTGCCTTGCCCTTGGGGACGGGCTAGCCTTGCCTTTCACGGAGGGCGTTCACAGTGCCCAGGATCGATGTCCGCTCAATAGAGCATGTCCTCGTCGGACGCGAGGCGAAGCCGGTGCCTTACGCCGGCGATGATTGCGAGGCGCAGGCTGCGCGGATCCGCGAGGTCCTTCTCGGCCAGGTCCGGGAGGACCTCCAGGCTGGCCTGCGCTCGATCATCGCTTCCAGCTGGAAGGCGGGCATCCCAGAAGGCATCCGCTGGGACGTTCGGGGCAACCTCGAACCCCACCGGGATGCGGACGGCCGCGTCGGCATCGACGCGGCGGGGTTCGACTCGTTTACCGTTTCGGTGCGCGAAGAGGACGTGCCGGCGCTCTGCCGCACTGTGCTCGCAGCGACGGTCTATGATCGGATCGCCAGGCGCAACCAGCCGCACGAGGACGAGCTCCGAGCGAAGGAAGAAGCGCTCGCCGCAGCCAGAACGCGGACGGAGGAATCGCGAAACAGGCTCGATGCCCTGCGGGAACGCCAAGCCGACCACGAACGGCTCATAGCGGAATGCGTGGCGCAACTCAAGGAGACCGAGGAACTCCTGGCGGTCTCCGGCGATCTTGTCGGGAGCCTGGAACGGAAGATCGGCGAGATCCAGTCGGATGGGGAGGAGGTTCGAGAGTCCATCGTGGAGTTAGACAGCCAGGTCGAAGGGATGACCGCTGATATGGAGCGGCTGTCCTCTGAGTTCAAAACGGAGGGCGCGAAGAAGGTTAGGCAAGAGAACATCCGGGAACGACACCTGGAACAGATCCCTCTGCTGGAAGAGCAGGCCAAGGTGAAACAGGGATTGTTCGACGAATCACTGAGGGAAAGCAATGCCATTCCCCCGGCCCCTGCAAACGCTCCTGAAAGCACCGAAGCGGCCGAGAAGCGGATGAAGGTCGAGGCTGCCTCGAAGGATCTGGCCGCCGCCCGGGCGGAACTGGAGCAGGAGCGAAAGACGGCGGAGAGATGTATCCAGGCTATCGGCAGGCATCAGGCGCAGATCGAGAAGCTGCAAAGGGACATCTTCTCGATCGGCGCGGAGAGGGAGAGCCTTTCGGGCCAGCGCGCCATGCTGGCCGAACAGGGGAAGGAACTGGATTCGGAATGCTCACTGAAGGAGGGCGAGCGGGCCTTCGCCCGAAGCGAGCAGGAGAGGCTCAAGGAGGAGCTGGCCCAGTTGATCCGGAAGCGGGAGAAGGAAACGAGACGGTTCGGGCCGGACGATGGCCAGCCGGAGTCTTTGCTGTGGGAGGCGGAGACGGCGCTCAAGGACGCGCAGGCGAAACGCGACGAGGCGCTGGCGCGAAGGGATGCTTCCGGCGTGGCCCTCCTCCAACTCGAACAAGACCTCGCCGTCGTCCAGGCGAACGGAGACCAGGAAGGCTTGAGGTCGTTAGCGGGCCGGCACGGGTTCGATTATGAGGCCGAATGGAAGGCGGCGGAATCCAACGTTCGGAATGCATTGGCGCTGGAATATTCCATTTCGGGGAAGCGGCATCCGCATCCGGTCGCTGCCGCGGGCACGGTTCCCGCGCCTGGCGGGTCGGGGATTATCGTAGGCGGCATCGCCGTTACCGTGCTGATATTCGCTCTCTTTGCATTATTGCGGTCGCCGCCGGAGAAGTCTCGTATTGCTCCGAGCAACAACCCGATTATCGAAAAGCCGCGATCCAAGAAGGCGCCGGAAGTGCGGGAAATGATGCCGCCGTTGCCATCTGATTTCAAAACCGATGGCCTCTATTTCTGGTTCGTTCCGGCCGATGACGGCATGGGATTGGATTTCAATGAAAAAAAGATCGGCGACGAGCTTGCCGGATGCAAAATCATTTCGTTTGCGTATGTCGATCATAACAACAATCATTTCATAGCGGAAAACCCAAGCAAATTGAGAACCGTCAAGTTGAGCCCCAAAAATCTAAACGTTGGAAAGGTGAAAATGCAGGTAATCAAGGATGGCCGCGACATTGAATTCATTTTTCCCGTTACGAATCCCTGGGCGGAAAAAGCCCCCCAGGGTGGCCCTGCGAATAAGGCCGGGCCGACCGACGAGCATCGCGAAAGGAGATAGGAGCCCGCCATGAATTTCCCTCGCGCAAAGATAGCCAGGATGCTCGTCGCCTTCTTCGACCGAGACGATCGGCGGATCGAGCACGCCTTCAAGGTGCTCTTCTACTCGGAGAAACTCCTGGAGGGGCGGACGGACTGCCTGGGGTCCGCCCTTGTCATCGGTCATGGCGGGAAATCATCCTTGCCGATCCGCTGCGTTCCTGGAAGGGGCTGAAAGAAAAAGCCCCGCCGCGGAAAGCCATTTCGGCGACGGGGCCGGGAAAGCCAAAGTGACCACTCCTTCGACCTCCGAGGGGATTATAGCCCTCGCAAGTGACAGCCGGGAAGGCGTCGTGCGAATGCGCGGAGACGCTGTCTGCTGGCCCGGAGATTGCGCTGTGCATACAGAGGAAGAGGCTGGCGGCATTCCCCAGCAGGAGGGCCAGGGGGAGCGTCGAGGAGAAGGCACGCCGATTGCTGGCCAGCCGTTCCGGCCCGCTTTTTGCTATCGGAAGTTTTTTGCATTTGTACCCTTGCAGTCCCAATTCAGGCTGCTATGTTCTTGGACAGGCCACCTAACCATCATGCTGGACACGAGGTGCCCATTCCGTATCCGTAATCAAGAACCATACAAGGTTACAATGCCAAAATACATTACCGTGCAAATCCTGCTCTGGCTGGGAGCCATATTTTCGTCTTTTCAATTTTCAAATAATGGATATGGATCGGATCTAGGTGGAGGGGCACTTCTGGCGCACAAGGCTGACGAATCGATGCGATTGTCGGTAAAAATCGATAACGGGAATGCGCTCGAAGTCGGACGCCAATTAAAAATAAACATCACACTGGAAAATATATCCAAGCAAGCCTTTTCAATTCCGATTGAGATGAAAAATGATAACGCAATAATCCCAATCCATTATATGCTTGAATATCAATATGTCGGCGAGACAAGGCCTAGCGAGGTAATCGGTTACGGCACATTTCACGGTACAACTAGAAAAACAATGGCATATCAACTCATTGAAATAAAACCTAACGAAAAAGTGGATTGCCAGGTGTGCCTGACTACAATAGCGCCCGGCGAAGGAAACATCCACGTTTCCTATACAAGCAACATCAAGCCCGGCGAGATCCCGATCTATGACAAGACGAATCCTCGGGGGGTCTCAATAAAAAAAATAACGAATGCTTGGTCGGGCGACCTAGAAATTAATTTGCCCGTGAAAATAATCATGGGCGAAGGGCTAAAATTCGACAAGCGAATAGAGTCTCTTCGGAGGCAAGAAATCGTCGACGTGGAAAAGATGGCAGCGTTGCAATTTTCATCAGACGAAAGAAATCCACACGTTGTTCGCTTCCTTCTCGAAGAAATAAAAAAGATGAAGGAGGCAAGCCCACTCAAATTCGTTTGCGTTCAATCACTAGTGGAAATGGCGCGTGAAGGATACGGTTACGAAGGAATTGGGGAATTGTTAGAAATAATGAATAATGAAAATGAAATGGAGAATACTAGGCTTCTTGCCATGGACATATTGCCTACCCTTGTTGGCAAAGACCGAATCAGTATCAAAACGAAGCATTCGATGGGTTATTATGAAATATCGAAAGCCCTAAAAAATGAAACCATGAAAACCTTGGAGATGTTAAGGGAAAATGAACGTGAAAGCATACGTGAAAAAGCGGATGGAATTCTAGAAAAGGAAGTGGGGTCTCCAGGCGATCTCCCTGTGCCAAAACCCAATGCCGATCAGAAAACCGACAACGCGAGTGGCAACATGAAGGAGAGCAAAGGTAACGATAGCAAAGCGCGTGCTTCTGAAGGCTCCGAAGCGCACGATCCGTTGTCACCTAAAGGTCGATGAAACGCTCATCTCCTGAAGCGCCCGCACCGACACCCTAGGCACCCCCCTCGTGACCGGCAACGCCAGAACGCGCTTCTGGACGCCTAGCGGCAGCCGAAGTAGCCCCATGACCTGCGTGACCCGCGCACGGGAGATACCCACACGGCGGGCGATGTCGGTGCGGGTCCGGGCTTCCTCGGAATCGAGCAGGGATTGCCATTCCTTGGCCCTCTGTAGCGCCTGGACTGTCGCGGGCACCTTGGGCCCCCTGGCGGGCTTCGGGCGCGTCCTGCGCGCTGGGAAGGCGCTTACCGCCCGCCCGGCGGGAATCCGGCGGGTCAGGCGCCCTTTGGCAGGCCCGAAAGGATTCTCTTGGTCGGAGCCGGAAACTGCGAGCCATGGGAGGATTTTTAAGCGATGAATACGGAACAATCATCCGGCCCGGAAACCTTGAAGCCGACGAAGGTGTCGATCATCGCGCCGCTGCACAACGAGGAGGAGAACGTCGCGACGACGGTCGCGAAGATCCGGGAGGCGTTCGACGCCGCCAAGGAGGACTGGGAGTTCGTCTGCGTGGACGACGGATCGCTCGACGGGACGCGCAAGGCGCTGGAGGCGGAGGCGGCGAAGGATCCGCGGGTGCGGATCGTTTCCTATTCGCCGCGGCGGGGGCGGGGATACGCGCTGCGGCAGGGGTTTGCGGCGGCGAGGGGCGCGTTCGTGGTCACGACGGATTTCGATCTCTCCTACGGGCCGGACCAGCTCTTGTCGCTCTTGAAGAACCTCCGCGCGGATCCGGGGATGGACATCGCGCTGGCGTCGGCCTACATGGAAGGGGGCGCCGTCGAGGGAGTGCCGGGATTCCGGCTGTTTCTCTCGAAGTTCGGGAACTCGATTCTCCGCCACGCCCTCGGCGGACAAATCCGGACGGCGACCTGCATCGTCCGGGCCTACCGCCGCGAGGCGCTCTCCGCCCTCGAGCTCTTCTCGACGGGCAAGGAAATCCACCTCGAGATCCTCTCGAAGGCCCTGGCCCTGGGGCTTTCGGTGGGGGAGTTCCCGGCGACGCTTCGGGGCCGGACGAAGGGCAAGTCGAAGTTTAAGTTCCGCGAGACGACGCTGTCCCACCTCGGGTTCTGCATCTCCGAGCGGCCGATGCTTCTCTTCGGGGTGCTGGGCGGCCTGTCGCTTCTCGGCGGCTTTGGCGTCTCGGCGTTCCTCCTCTTCAAATACGTCGCCCAGTTCTTCGGAGGCGGGGAGCTGCACCCGGATCGTCCCTTGGTGCCGATCGCATTGGTCCTGATCCTCGGCGGGCTGATCATGCTCGGCTTCGGCTTCCTTTCCGTCCAGGCCAACGCGTTGCGGCGAGAGGTCCTGGGGCTGTCGAGAAGGGTCCGCTCGCTCGAGGAGCCGAAGAACAAGTAGGGCGCGCGG
>ERZ1292640.1781-Hain-H43-02um-R1-1781-length-17666-cov-44_pt1 | contig 17666 bp, 17 predicted proteins | sample MGYA00564404_ERZ1292640 | MGnify/ENA primary metagenome ERZ1292640 (study PRJEB36523, sample SAMEA6512636) | groundwater metagenome | collected 2019-01-08 | study: AquaDiva: Metagenomics assemblies of 32 groundwater samples
ACTTATACTGATTTTTTGGATCAGGGGGGTAAGAATCTATTGACCAATCCCTATTTTTTGAAAATTTTTTGAAAATTAATAGAGACGAGGCATTGCCTCGTCTCTATTAATATTTGACTTCTACCAAACACAATCCTCTTGCGGGGGCTGTTGGCCCGGCAAGGGTTCTATCGCGCGAATATAATATTTTTTTTATACTTCCCTGGCTAATTTTACCCCTTCCTATCTCAATAAGCGTACCCACAATATTTCTTACCATATTATACAGAAATCCGTTTGCCTCTATATCAATTACCAATAGCGGATAGCGGATAGCGCCTGCCTGCCGGCAAGGCAGGGATAGCGGATAGCAAATTTTTCTTATAGATATCTTTTTTATCGTTCTTATTGTATCTTTTACACCGCTTTTAGAAGCACAAAAAGACCTAAAATCGTGTTTACCTAATAAATAACGCGCTTGCTTGCGCATCAGATTAATATCTAAAGAGTACGGATAAAAATAAACCACATTCCTTAAAATTGCAGACCGTGATGGCAAATTTAATATAGTGTAACGATACACCTTTGATTTAGCAGAGAACCTGCTGTGGAAATCCAAAGACCTCTCTTCAACTTTATTTATGCTGATATCTTCCGGCAGGAGAGCGTTTAAACCATTTTGTAACTTTTCTAAAGCTATGCTGGAATCTGTCTTAAAATTTGCTACCTGCGCAAGGGCGTGAACCCCCGCATCGGTTCTTCCTGAACCAATTACTTTAATTTTTTCCTGCAGAATCTTACTAAGGATTTTTTCTAATGTTTCTTGGATCGATATACGATATACGATATACGATGTACAGCTTTGAATCTGCCAGCCGCAATAATTCGTCCCATCGTATTCTATTTCAAGCTTGATATTACGCATTCAGCAATCTGGACAGCGTTAGTCGCGGCGCCTTTACGCAGATTATCCGCTACAACCCATAGCCAAAGGCCGTTTTTTACAAAAGGGTCTTTTCTGATACGACCGACGAAGACTTCGTCTTTTCCTTCTATATCTTTAGGCATAGGGTAAAGATTGCTTTTTGGTTCATCTATTACAATTATACCCGACGACTTAGAAAGAATATCTCTTACTTTATCCGGTTCAATAGGCTTTATAGTCTCAAGATACACTGACTCTGAATGACAAGTCCTCACAGGCACCCTTACTGTTGTCGCGGAAACCTTAATTTTATCATCATGCATAATCTTATGGGTTTCGTGAACTAATTTCCATTCCTCATTAGTATAATCATGCTCCGCGAAGCCGCCGATATGGGGAAAAACATTATAGGCCAACTGTTGAGGCAAGGCTTTATTTTCCACATTTACGCGCACATTTTGATATCCAGCTGAAGCAATCAGAGAATTCTCCTGCATTAACTGCTCAACCGCTGATCTACCTGCGCCTGAAGATGCCTGCAGGGTAGTCACAATTACTCTTTTTATGCCTACTTTTTTATAGATTGGCCATAAAGCCGCGACCATCTGTATAGTTGAACAGTTCGGATTAGCAATAATACCTTCGTGTCTCTTAATATCTTTCGCGTTTACTTCAGGAACCACCAAGGGCACTTTCGGATCCATCCTAAAATCCGCGCCATTATCAATTACTACTGCGCCTCTTTTTACCGCTTCAGGAGCATAAATTATTGCGGCCCCTTTTTCTCCTTCGGTTCCAGCAAAAAGAGCAATATCTATGCCGTCAAAACCTTCCGGAGAAATCGCGCTTACCGCGTATTTCTGATCGTCAACCTCAATAGCCCTGGCGGAACGCGCGAAAACTTTTAAATCTCCAATGGGAAAATTTCGCTGTCTTAAAACCCGCAGCATCTCAATTCCTACCGCGCCTACACCAATTACAGCAACATTATATTTTTTCATAGTATACATAATAAATATATGCAGCGCATAATAAAAACTCTTTATTTGCTTTTACCTATCCGCTACCCGCTATACGCTCTACGCTATCATAAATTTTCCACTACCAAATCTCCTACTTCAGTTGTGGAATATCCCATCTTTCCCGCGGCAAGAGATTTTAATTTTGTATTCACTATTTTTATAACCGCCCCTTCCACGGCTTTTCCGGCTTTTACCTCGCCTAAATTCTCTAATAACATCCCCATGGCGCAAATTGCGGCCAGAGGGTTAATTACATTCTTACCTGTATATTTAGGCGCGCTTCCGCCAATGGGTTCAAACATTGACACGCCTTGCGGATTAATATTGCCTCCGGCGGCAATACCCATACCGCCCTGAATCATCGCGCCTAAATCAGTAATAATATCTCCAAACATATTATCCGTAACAATCACATCAAACCACTCCGGATTCTTCACAAACCACATACAAGTGGCGTCCACATGCGCGTAATCCGTAGTAATATCAGAATATTCTTTAGCAACCTCGTTAAAGGTTCTCTCCCATAAATCCCAGGCATAAGTCAAAACATTGGTCTTGCCGCAGAGAGTAAGCTTTTTTCTTTTATTACGCTTACGGGTATATTCAAAGGCATAGCGAATACAGCGCTCTACGCCTTTACGCGTATTATAAGAAATCTGAATAGCCACTTCATCCAAACTAGCCTTATCTTTAAACTCACCCATACCTTTATATAGCCCTTCAGAATTCTCCCTGACTACTACAAAATCAATATCCTCGGGTTTCTTATCTTTTAAAGGACAAAATTCAGGATTATAAAGCTTTACCGGCCTAAGATTTATATATTGGTCTAAAGAAAATCTTAGTTTTAAAAGAACGCCCGTTTCTAATATACCCGGCTTTACCCCGGGATGCCCGATTGCCCCCAGATAAATCGCCGAATATTTATTTAACTCATCGATATCAGAAGCTTCTAATGTCTTACCTGTCTTTAAGAAACGCTCGCCGCCAAAATCAAAAACTTTAGTTTCGTATTGAAATTTATATTTTTGAGAAATTACTTCCAGTACCTTCAATCCTTCTCTAATTACCTCCGGTCCTGTTCCGTCTCCGGGAATTACTGCTATTTTATACATTTGATCTCCTTTTTCAGCTGATAGCCGATAGCTGATTCTTTATATAATTCATCAGCCCTCCCTTGCTTACCAACTCCTGAAGAAACTCGGGGAACGGCTGTGTTTTATAGGTTTGATCTTTGGTAATATTTTTGATAACTCCTTCTGCCAAGTCTATCTCCAATTCGTCACCGTCGCTAATCTGGCCTACTTCTAAAGACTCTAAGAACGGCAGGCCGATGTTAATAGCGTTGCGATAAAATATGGCCGCGAAACTTGGCGCGATCACCGCGGCAATACCGCAACCCTTTATTGCCAGAGGCGCGTGTTCTCTTGATGAGCCGCAGCCGAAATTTTTTCCGGCAACAATAATATCGCCAAGTTGGACATTCTTAACAAAATCCGGCTTAATCGCTTCCATGCAATGACTGCCTAATTCCCCAGCATCAGTGGAAACCAGATATTTTGCCGAAATAATATCATCGGTGTTAATATCATTTCCAAATTTATGAACTTTACCTTTAATGATCATAACTGATAGCTGATAGCTGATGGGGCTGTTGCGAAATGCTCTTTTTCGTCATTCCGGCGAAAGCCGGAATCTAGAACTCTTTGATTCCAATAAACTTATGGATACCGGCGACCGAGGGCGACCGAGGGCGACCGAGGGCAGAATTGCCCGAGGAAGTGCCGAGCCTAACTGGGCGAGGCCGAAATGCCCGAAGAAGTGTCAGAGCCCAACTGGACTCGACCTTTCGCCGGTATGACGATTTTAATGTATTTCGCAACAATCCCCTGATCGCTGCTAGCTGATAGCTGATAGCTAGCACTAAACGCTCTACGCTATATCTCCTCTGGATGCGTAATTCTTCCGGTGATTGCTGAAGCCGCTGCTACTGCCGGATTACTTAAATAAACGAAACTCTTAGGACTGCCCATCCTGCCAATAAAATTCCTGTTTGTAGTTGCCAAACAAACCTCTCCTTCAGTCAAGACGCCCATATGGCCGCCTAAACAAGGGCCGCAGGTTGGCGTAGAAAATATTCCTCCTGCTTTTACAAATATCTCTGCCAAGCCTTCCCTTACTGCCTCTAAATAAATCTTTTGAGTGGCTGGAATTACAATTAAACGTAAGCCCAATTTAATCTTTTTACCTTTTAAAATCTTGGCGGCCGCGCGTAAATCTGAAATCCTGCCGTTAGTACAAGAGCCGATAACTACCTGATCAAGCAAAATATCCTTTAATTCTCCTACCGGCTTAACATTGCTCGGTAAATGAGGACATGCCACCTGTGGCTCTAATTTAGAAATATCCCATTCATAAACTTTGGCGTAATTGGCATCAGGATCGGATTTTAGGTTTTTCCAAATTTTCGTTTTCGCGCTCCAGGCTTTTTTATTAGTATTTTTTACATAATCTAAAGTAATCTCGTCAGGTTCAATCAGCCCCGCGCGAGCTCCGGCCTCAATAGCCATATTAGACATGGAAAATCGACTATCCATATCTAATTTACGAATAACCGGGCCAGTAAATTCCATCGCGCAATACAACGCGCCATCAACTCCAATCTGGCCAATAGTAAAAAGCATGAGGTCTTTCCCGCTAACCCATTTGCTAAGCTTACCTTTATAAATAAACTTTAAATTCCGCGGAACCTTAAACCAGCCTTTACCATCGGCGAACGCGCGGGCTAAATCAGTAGAACCAACTCCGCTAGAATACGCGCCTAAAGCGCCATAAGTACAAGTATGCGAATCCGCGCCAAACACCAACATTCCCGGATAAACCAGCCCTTTCTCCGGAAGCAAAGCGTGTTCAATGCCCATACAGCCAATCTCAAAATAATTTTTCAGTTTTTGTTCCGCGGCAAAGTTAGCCAAAACTTTAGCTTGATTGGCACTGCGCAAATCTTTGGCAGGAGTAAAATGATCAGGGACTAAAACAACTTTATCACAATCAAAAACTTTAGTAAAACCGGCTTTCTTAAATTCCTCAATCGCTAGTGGAGCGGTAATATCATTTCCCAAGTATAAATCAAGCTTAGCCTCAATAAATTCACCGGGCTTAATATCTTTCTTATTAGTATGCGCTAATAGAATTTTTTCCGCGATTGTATGACTCATTAGCGTATAGCGGATAGCGTATAGCGGATAGAAAAAACCTATACGCTATACGCTATCCCTTAAATTTCTTTACAACAAGCGTAGCGTTATGGCCGCCAAATCCTAAAGAATTAGACACGCAAACGTTAATATCCACCTTGCGCGCGATATTTGGCACGTAATCAAGGTCGCACTCAGGATCGGGGTATTCGTAATTTATAGTAGGAGGAGCGATACTATCCTTGATAGCCAAGCAACAGGCAATAAATTCTACGCCGCCGGCAGCTCCTAAAAGATGCCCGGTCATAGATTTAGTAGACGAAACAAAAACTTTTTTAGCATGGGCGCCTAAAGCCTTTTTTATAGCCATCGTCTCAATTTTATCATTCAACTTAGTGGAAGTTCCATGCGCGTTAATGTAATCCACATCTTCAGGATTAATCCCGGCATCTTTTATAGCCTGCGTCATCGCGTATGCCGCGCCCTCTCCGCTGGGATCAGGGGCAGTAATATGATAGGCATCACAAGACATACCATAACCGCATAACTCCGCATATATATGCGCTTTTCGTTTTTTAGCATGTTCTAAACTTTCTAAAACGACTAAACCGCAACCTTCTCCTATTACAAAACCATCACGCTCAAGGTCAAATGGACGGCTGGCTTTCTCCGGGGCATCATTTCTGGTTGAAAGCGCTCTTAAGGCACAAAATCCTCCCACACCCGTAGCCACTATACAGCTTTCGCTTCCACCGCAAATCATTACGTCCGCATCGCCGTGCTCAATAATCCTAAAAGCGTCACCTATGGCATGACTGCCTGAAGCGCAAGCGGTAGCTACGCAGGAATTAGGGCCTTTTAACCCAAAAGCAATTGCCACATGACCAGCAGCTTCATTAACAATTAACATGGGAATCAGAAACGGAGATAATCTGGATGGCCCTTTATTCAAATAAATTTCAGTCTGTTCTTCTATAGTTTTTAGCCCGCCTATACCCGAGCCAATTAAAGCGCCAATTCTATAAGCCTCTTCTTTTTCTAAATCTAAACCAGCGTCAGTTATTGCCTGCTTTGCCGAAGCAATCGCATACTGCACAAATTTCTCTAAACGCCTGGCATCTTTAATCGATATTCCATATAAAGCAGAATCAAAACCTTTGACTTCAGCGGCAATACGCGAATCAAAACCTGAAGTATCAAAAGAGGTATTCATGCCTACGCCGCTTTTTCCATTTTTCAAAGCATCCCAAAAAGCAGGAATATCATTCCCTATCGGAGATATTACCCCTAAACCCGTAACTACTACCCTGTTTTTTTGCATATAAATTTACCCCGCCCTTTTTAATAGGAAACAGGCGTGCCTGTTCTCCGCTTAAAAAGGTGCGGGGTATGATAAAGCTGCAATTTATATTAAAATAATTTATTTTGTAGCTTTACTTTCGACATACTTGATAGCGTCACCGACAGTAGCGATCTTTTCCGCATCCTCATCAGGTATCTCAACGCCAAATTCCTCTTCTAGAGCCATAACCAACTCTACGGTATCTAATGAATCCGCGCCTAAATCATCAACAAATGATGCTTCAGGAACAACCTCTTCCGGTTTTACGCCTAATTGTTCTGCAATTATAGACTTAACTTTCTCTTGTACTGCCATTATTCATCCTCCTCGTATAATAATGTTTATCCTTTTCTTTCCGCGGCCTCTTGCGGTTACGCCATCACCATTCCGCCATCAACTACAATAGTTTGTCCAGTAATATAGCTTGAACCCTCGCCTGCCAAAAATAAACACACAGAAGAAATATCCTCTGAGCTGCCAAATTTATTTAATGGAATAGCCTCCTTCATCTTTTCTTTCAACTCATCCGAAAGCTTAGCTGTCATCTCGGTTTGAATAAACCCCGGCGCCACAGCATTTACGTTTATATTACGCGAAGCAAGCTCCTTCGCGGCTGTTTTTGTAAGAGCAATTATCCCTGCTTTTGACGCGGAATAATTTGCCTGCCCCGGATTTCCGGTTATGCCAATGATAGAAGCGATATTAATAATCCGGCCGCTTCTCTGTTTTATCATTGACCTAGCCACAGCTCTAATGCAATTAAAGGTACCCTTTAAATTTACATTTATAACCGCATCCCACTCTAATTGACTCATTCTAAGAAGCAAATTGTCCTTAGTGATACCGGCATTGTTAACTAATATATCAACCTTTCCTAATTTGTCAAGAATTTTATTAAGCCCTTCCTCTACTTTCGCGTAATCCGTAACATCCATCTCTAAAGCTAAAGATTTCCTGCCCAATAGCTCAATCTCCTTGGCTGTCTTTTCTGCCTCCTGAAGATTTACATCCGCGACTACGATATCCGCTCCTTCGCGGGCAAAACCCAAAGCAATAGCCCTGCCAATACCCCTTGCTCCGCCTGTTATTAAAGCAACCTTATTATCAAAATTCATCTTTGCCTCACTCCATTATTTAGCGTAGAGCGTATAGCGTAGAGCGTATAGCGTAGAGCGTATAGGAAAACTCTACGCTACCCGCTATACGTTATTCACTGTCCGCTGTAAAATATCTTCTTTCTTTTCTATATTAATCACCTGCGCGCTCGGCTCAATCCGGCGCATAAGCCCTTTTAAAACCTTGCCCGGACCAAATTCAATGAAATTATTTATGCCTTCGGATAATAAAAATTTCATTGAATCCTCCCACCTTACCGAACAGCGCATCTGATAAACCAAGTTCTCCTGAATCTGCGTAATTCTATATTGCGGCAGAGCAGTATAATTACTCACCACCGGCACTTGCGGAGGCAACATTAACAATTTCTCTAAAAACGCCTTCAAATCTACTGAAGCTTCAAACATTAAAGAAGAATGAAAACCGCCGCTAACCTCTAAATCAATAACGCGCTTCGCGCCTGCCTCTAAGCATAAATTCTTTGCCTTATCTACTGCCTCTGTTTTACCCGTAATCACAATCTGACAAGGGCAATTCAAATTAGCTACTTGGGCGCCGCTTTGTAAACAAATATTTTTTATTTTCTCTACCGACAAATCCAAAATCGCCGCCATCTTTCCCGGATACCTAAATGAAGCCTCTTCCATCAACTCCGCTCTTTTTCTTATTAATCTCAAACCATCTTCAAAGGAAAGGCTACCCGCGGCAATCAAGGCAGAATATTCACCTAAGCTCAACCCCGCCATATAGCTGTCAGCTGACAGCTGACAGCTGACAGCTGATTTAAATGCCTCGTAGGCTGCTATGGTTGTTGTCAAAATTGCCGGTTGAGAAATAACTGTAGATTTCAACCTCTCGGCAGGCCCTTGGAAACAAAGGTCAGAAAGAGAAAAACCCAAAACCTTATCCGCCTTATCAAAGATCGCTTTACTTTCAGGAAAAGATTCATACAAATCTTTCCCCATACCCACGTACTGTGAACCCTGACCAGCAAAAAGATAAGCAATTTTATCCATTTTTTACCATTTAATCACGCAAGCGCCCCAAACCAACCCCGCGCCAAAGGTATCCAAAAGAATAATATCACCTCTTTTTACTCTTCCTTCATTTACCGCCTCACATAACGCGACAGCAGTAGAAGCGGAAGACATATTTCCATATCTCTCAATATTTAAATAAACCTTTTCCATAGAAAGGCCTAATTTCTTAGCCATTGTCATTATTATACGCAAATTTGCCTGATGAGGAATTACTAAATCTACATCTTTGCATTCCAGGCCCGCGTTCTTTAAAACAGTTTGTGCCGCATGGCTCATAGTTGTAACTGCTATTTTAAATAATTCATTGCCTTGCATTTTTATATAATGCAGGCGATTATCTACTGTCTCATGACTGGCAGGATGTCTTGAACCGCCAGCAGAAATCTTTAATAAATCTGCTTTTGAACCATCGGAGCCCAAATAAATTGAAAGAATACCGCCGGATTTTACCTCTGATAAAACCACAGCGCCCGCGCCATCGCCAAATAAAACACAGGTATTTCTATCCTTCCAGTCAGTTACGCCGGATAAAACCTCAGCGCCCACCACCAAAGCGTTTTTATACGCGCCAGAGGTAATAAACTGCTGAGCGATTGATATAGCATAAACAAAACCAGCGCAGGCAGCGGAAACATCAAAACAAACCGCATTTTTGGCGCCTATTGAATTTTGCAAAAAGCAGGCCGCTGAAGGAAAAGACATATCAGGAGTAACTGTGGCCACAATGATTAAATCAATATCAACGGGTTCCAAGCACGCATTTTCTAAGGCCATTTTAGCGGCTCCCGCGGCTAAATCAGAAGTAGCCTCATTCTTAGCAACAAGCCTGCGTTCTTTTATCCCTGTACGGGTAATAATCCACTCATCGGAAGTATCCACCATCTTCGCCAAATCCGCGTTAGTTAAAACTTTTTTTGGCAAACACTTCCCAACCCCAATTATCCCTACTTTTTTCATCTTTATTAATTAAACATTCTCGTAGGGGACAGGCATGCCTGTCCCCTACAAAGGTTCTTTACTAAGATTTAATGCCTGAATAATCTTCTGATTAACCTGATTCTTTACTTCCTCGCCAGCTACACGAATAGCATTTTTGATTGCACGGCTATTCGAACGGCCATGACCGATAATCACTACACCGTTTACCCCTAATAAAGGAGCGCCTCCATATTCAGCATAATCAAGCTCTTTTTTAAATTTAATGAATGTCTTTTTTAGTAAAAGTATACCTATTTTCCCTAAAAGGCCTGTTTTTAAAAGATGTCGTTTTAAAAATATCTGGATTGCCTCTGCTGTCCCTTCAGTAACTTTTAACGCCACGTTGCCTATAAACCCGTCACAGATAATCACATCGCACTTACCGGAAAAAAGTGCCTTCCCCTCAATATTACCGATGAAATTAAGCCTGCTCTTTGAAAGCAATTCATATGTTTCTTTAACAAAATCCGTTCCTTTTGTTTCCTCTTCACCCACATTTAAAAGCCCCACAACCGGATTCGGCTTATTAAATATGCTCTCTAAATAAGCGCTACCCATAATACCATATTGCAATAAATGCAAGGGCTTCGCGTCAATATTGGCGCCCACATCAACAATTAAAGATATACCTTTCAATGTAGGCGTAACAATAGCTATGCCCGGCCTTTCAACACCAGGTAATAGCCTTAAATCTAAAGTTGCCGCGCAAACAACCGCGCCGGTATTGCCTGCGCTAAAAAAAGCATCGGCTTTACCATCCTTAATCAAGTTCATACCGACAACAATTGAAGAGCCTCTTTTCCTGCGCACACTTGTCGCTGGAGACTCACACATTTCAATTACTTCATCGGCCTGCACTATCGATATTTTATCGCCAAAATACCTAGACTTGGAAAGAGAGGACTTAATCTTACTCTCGTCTCCCACAAGAATAATTTCATAATTATACTCTTCTACCGCATCTACCGCGCCTTCAACTACCACCCCAGGCGCATGATCACCACCCATCGCATCAACAACTATTTTCATATTTTTAACACAAATAAACACGGATTTCCACAAATATCCGTGTCTATTTCTCCGTGTCTATCCGTGTCTATCCGTGTCTATCCGTGTTTATTTTTTCTTCTTTTTCTCTTTCACCTTAATCTCAACAACCTGCCTGCCATCGTAATACCCGCAAACAACGCATACCCGATGAGGTAATTTTAATTGTTTACACTGCGGACAAGGCAAAAGATTAAGGGCCTTAACCTTCCAATGCGTACGACGCTGTTTACCGCGCGTTTTAGAATGTCTTCTTTTAGGTAATGGCACTTATTTGCTCCTTTCTATGCGCCTACACACTCGCAATCTCCCTCATTTAGATTTTTGCCGCATTTAAAGCACAATCCCTTACAATCTGTTTTGCATAAAGGATTTATGGGATAATCAAGAATTATCTCATCTCTTATGTCGGGGGCTAAATCTATTATGGACTCTGATTTATTAACCGAATAGCTTAGCTGAAACTCTTTTTTAAAATTAATTTCAAATTCATCAAGACAACGGCTGCAATTACCATGGATAGACGCATCCACAATTAATTTCGCGATAACAAAACCGGTAACCTTAACAATATCCGCTTTTATTCTAAGCGGGGCGCGAAATTTTATTAAATCAGTCTCTACGCCTAACTCCGAAGAGCCTGCTTCTGTTTGAAAGCTTAAACCTTCAGCTGGTATCTTGTTTGTATCTACCTTTACCCAGCTAAATTCTCCTTCTACTCTCACTACTTTTGGGTTCGCAAAGCTTCGCGCAATTTCAACTTTAGCTCTTTTTCAACAAAACCCGGCACAAAAGCCGACAAATCCGCGCCTAAACTTGCCGCTTCCTTTAAAAGTTTCGAAGAAAGATAGCTGTAAGATTCCTGGGGCATAAGAAAAATTGTTTCAATATTAGGGGCGATCTTCCTATTAGTCAAAGCCATCTGAAATTCATACTCAAAATCAGAAACCATACGCATACCTCTGATCAAGACTTTTGCCTTACGTTTGGCCGCGAAATCTACGACTAAATTGTCAAAATCACAAACCGTAACCCCCTCGAAATCAACAACCACCTTACTAAGCATTTCAACTCTTTCTTTTACGCTAAAGAGTGGTTTTTTATAAGGATTATGCGCCACAGCCACAATGACTTCAGAGAATATCTCTCGCGCCCTCTTAACAAGGTCAATATGGCCGTAAGTTACGGGATCAAACGTTCCCGGATAAATGGCTATTTGATGCATATTTATTTAGCGTTTAGCGTATAGTTTTTCTATCCGCTATCCGCTATACGCTCCACGCTATCTTTTGCTATTGTTACCTTCCTATAAAACGAAAGAACAGTATCTCCGTACTTCTTCTGCTTAAATAATACTAAATCTCCCGCCGCTTCCGGAAGATTGTCTTTTCCAAAATGCTGAACCAAAATTAAACCATTGGGCGCTAATATATCATAGCTAACAAGCGTTTGCAAGGTTTTTTTTGATATCTCCTGATAATAAGGCGGATCCAGAAAAATAATATCGAACTTCCTTTGAGCCCTGAATAATATCTGAATTGCCCCTTGCGCCTCCTGCGGATACAAATTGCATGCCCCAAGCGCCAATGGCTCAACTTTACTCAAGGCCAATGACTCTATATTCTTTTTAATAACCAACAAACAATCACGGTTACACTCTACCAAAGTCAAATCTTTAACACCCCGCGATAAAGCCTCAAAACCTACAGCGCCTGAACCAGCGAACAACTCCAAAAAAGATAAACCTTCTATATCGCCCAAAATATCAAAGACCGCTTTCCTTACTTTCTCCTGCGTAGGCCGTATGCCTTTAGGCATTTCAATTATTCTACCTCGATATTTACCAGTAGTTATGCGCATATCCCGTATCTCGTCATTCGTATCTCGTATTTCATAAACCCCGTTAGAGATAGTCCCGACGCATCATCGGAACGTAAATTAGTTTTAACCCAAACCGCGTACAAGAAAAATAAACCGCAACGCACAGCAAAAAATTTCGCGCGCAAACAAGAACTTTCGTTATCCTATTAATTATCAAGTAGCTACAACAATTACTTTCACATTATTTACGGTATATATTCGGTAAATATATTCTTCTGTCATTCCAACAACATCCCTCGTCATTCCGGTGAAAACCGGAATCCAGAATCCGGGAGCGCGAAAATTACTGGACCCCGACTTTCGTCGGGGTGACGCATGGACCCCGACTTTCGTCGGGGTGACAACCCGTTGAGATGACAACCTGTCGGGGTAACGCGCTTCGCCCTTAGTCAGTTACCTTGATAATTAATATTATTTTCACTCATATCATTCGTCGAACGCGCGTGTTTACCGAATATTTACTATTTACGGATGAGCCTTTTAAAGTCTGCGTGCAAAATTCGGAATAACCCAACAGGATCGCCTTTTTGATACAAGTTTTATAAAAGATTCGCCAGCTCTTCAATACTGATCTCTGCATCGCGAATTAACTTCCGTAGCAATCCTTTACCGAGTGTTTTAGAGGCTGTGTCAGAGGCAGTTCCAATGCGGGTTTGGAAAGGGTCTTCAAATTACGCAAATACTAAGCGGCCTTTTGGTTGAGGAATAAAACGGCCTAATTCTTTAGCAGTATCAATCCATTCTTTGATTACTACTTCCGCATTGGCCAGGGCTTCTTGATATGTTGCCCCATCTGCCATACAACCGGACAGTTCCGGAACTTCCGCTACAAATGCTTTATCTTCAGCACTCCAATAAATAATTACTTCATAATGAACCATTTTGGCCTCCAAACTTATATTTTATAATTACCGCTCGCACCTGTTTAATTTGATAAGGCTTGGCTTTTCCGGCCTTGGATTGTATATTTAAAATTCTTCAACTCCCTTCATAGTAAAGATATAATGACTACCGCGAATTCTTTCCTTAAATCCTAATTTCTTTAATAATTGGCATAATTCTTTAAAATGAATGTTCGCATCGGATGCGCCATGCAAGATTTTCTCCAAAATCTTATAATATCCAACCATAATTAAAGTTTACCATACCCGATAGAACTCGTCAAGATTTAACTTTTTTGCCTCTTTTAGGTCTCTCTTAGAATACTTCACCTTATTACTTACCAGCGAAAATTCCGCTCCTTTCAAGAAGTTTTAGGTAACTTAGCGCCTTAAAATCAAGGAAGCGGTTTAGATGTAATTCCAAGAGGACTTGTTTAAAGAGTTTTTTATTTTGGATTGTTTCTGGCTTGACGATTTTATCCCGCAGATAGCCTATTACTTCATAGGCGCGCAATAAGCTTAAAGGGTTTAAACCTTGTTTCAGAGCTTTAGCGGCAAGGAAAATTTTATAATCCGCAATGTTAAGATTTGAAACGAATTTTTCATCTTTAAGAGTAAGATTGATTTGAGAGAGGTCAATGCCGCCTTGTTCGTCGTCGTTCATGAAGCGTGAAACGTGAAGCGCCTCTATCGCCGGAGAGGCGGATTTCTTTTTTGCCAACGCGGATGAAACAACTAATGACCGCATCAATGAATTTCTTTCCCTTATATTCCCTTCTAACTCTATTTCTTCTAGACTGTCTTTCCTTTTCGCTCTATAATCCTTTTCTCCTTGATTAATTATCTCTTCTTTATCTCTCTCAAATATCTCTTTTACATCAAAACAATTGGTTAAAACAGCGATATAAGCGCTTCTTACTTCTTCCTTTGTTATATTCCAATAACAGTAATTACTGAAGAAATCCCGGACAAATTCTTCCGGAGATTTCGTTTCCAAAATAAAAAACAGCTCTTTTTGAATTATTAAAAACTGTATTGTTTCTTCACTTAAGGGTATTCTTTTTTTACATGCTTCAAGAAACAACCTTTCAGAATCAAATCCACAATTAAAAACATCTTGAAAAAATAAAGACATTTTTTTCAATAACTGTTTCAAACTTATCAGAGTATAAAGGGAAGGATCATCATTTAATTGATCCAAGACAAATGAATCTATGGTTACTGGTAAAGGTTCTAGCCCTGCTTTTTCAATGATTTCTTTTTCTAATTCCCTAATAAAACCTTTCTCAGAATACTCTTTAAAGAACATCTCAATGATGTTTTTATCTGTTAAATCTAAAAACGAGACTATTTTTGCTCCCTTTTCTTTTATTTCAGCAAAGTTTCTTGCTTGGGCAATTGGATAGAGAAAATCTTCTGGATAAATTCCTTTCTGAACTGCTATTTTCATACATAATCCCAAAAAATCTCTCGCGCTAGAAGCTATCTCTAGAATCTCTTTATTTTTCGAATAAATTAAACGCTTAGAAACATCTAATTTCATAATATTTGTTTCATCCAAAATATACGCCAAGAGTTCATTCCTAAAATGCCAGAATGCCTCTTTATATTCCGGGCGGCTTTCTCGAATTTTTCTAAGAAACCCTGCCCTATCAAGAAAGTCCTGTATTATATGACAGAGTTCGTGTTTAATAACTGATGGCGATAGTTTATCTAAAATATTTTTCTTAATAATAAAAAAAGACGGACATCTTTCTGTGTCATTTGTTGACCAAAACTTACCGCCGAGTGTTTTTGGAATAAGCGCTATTTTGTCAGAATAAGCCCCCTCTACTTCCAGAATGGGTATTCCTGGATATGGCTCAATATAGATAATTTTATTTTTCGCCTCCAAAATATCTTCTTCAACAACTTTCTTAATTTCTATTTGATTTTTCCCGCGATATTCCGATATTTTACTCAAAAGATATTCTATTTCCTGCCCTCTATGCTGGTCTAATAATTTCTTATTTTTATTCGCCTCTTGCTTAAATCTCTTCCATCCTTCTTGATATAACTTCTTCAGATGCGGCGGAAGTTTATTTAAAAGGATATTTACCTTTTTTTCTTTTTCTGTTTCAGAAATATCTTCCAAAATAGTCTCAATGAGACCAGTATAAAATTCTCCATGGTCTTTAGCTAATTTCTTGAATGAAGAGGAAAGTTGCTCCTTTTGTTCCGCGATAAGATTAACCGTGGTTTCTAAAACCGTTTTTATTTCTTCGTTTATATTTGGTTTATTTACATCATTAAATGAACCGATCAAATTTTCCAACTCATTTAATTTATTGATTTTTCCTGAACGATCTAAATCATTACTAGAAATAATTTTATCTCCGATATAACTCATTATCCCCTCGGTAATTCCTTTAAATATTTCAAGCGGGGATATTTTACGATTATCTTCCAACAAATCCCGCGTAATAAAATCCTTAATCCGATGTATAAAGCCATTAAGCGATATCCATTCCAAAGATCCCAAATCAATAAGCTTAACATCTAGTTCTAGCGCGTTCACATCGCCGATACCAAAATTATCCTGATTAAGATCGCTGATAACAGGCCCATGTATTATTAAGCCTTGATCATCCGCCTTATGCCCTAAAAACCAAAATTTAACAATTGTTTTTACGGCATTACGATAAACCTCTTGCTTAATACCTAAAAGGGTATTGACAGGAAGTTGTGATAATTTGAAAGGCCTATATTCTCCTACTGAAAAACCGGCAACACTTGCTTCTAAAAATGCTTTATACTTCTCCCCATCAAGCAACTTGTCTTTTTCAAACAAATCTGCCACAGAAAGGTATTCAAAAACCTTGGGAGCGACATCATCTTTAAGGGAAAGCTTAAATCCCTCAATTTCGTCTCGGGCATCTTGATCAATATGGGAAAGGCTCTTCTTGGTGTTTATGTTTGTATGAAATTTAATAGATATGATTCTTGGGCTCCCATCCACTTTTAGATGAAGCGCTATGACATACTTAATTGCCCCTTTTCCTGAAAATTGGGCTTCTTTGATTTTTACATCTTGGCCTTCTTGGATACCAGCCAACTGAAAAACTTTACTTCTTATCTCTATGCTATTCAAAACTATTGCTAATAAAGAGGCATATTTTCGGTGGATGTTTATTAAGGGGATTCCATTTTTTGTCTGTGGCCAATCGTGTTTCTTGATATGAGCCATATCTTTAAAGATTTTTTTAAGATTGCCGTCTTCTTCTATTATTTTTTTGAATTGGCCAAGAGGTATAAATAAGAGCCTTGCCCCGTCTTTTCCTGCCTGTACAGTAGCTATGCGGGGTTGGTGAGATTTCAAAGAACAAATTTCGCCGATTATTTCACCAGCTAACAGTTCTAATTCTCTTTCTACTATCCACAAAGATCCTTCTACGATATAATAAACCCCATCAGGCACATCCCCTTGATTAAAAAGAATTTCTAAAGAGGAAAGTTGGTGCTCTATACCGTATTTTATAAATAACTCTCCAGTTATTCTCGCGGATTCAGCGGTAGCAATAAGATTGTTGTTTGGCGCGACAGTGGTAATAGTGGGTTGAAACCCGTTTCCTGAATTTAACACTGGAATAAAATTTTCATTGTCTGCCGCAATAGTTGTTACTTCAGAATTAGTTAGACATGAACCCGAAGAAATAACTTTAAGGGTCATATCTCCTGCTACTCCTGCATTCGCAGTACATACGATAGAACTTGCAGACAAATTAATTATTATCCCCCCGCTCCAATACATCCTCTTTAATCCAAATAGCGTATCTTGAAGTTTGTATTCGCCTTGTTGGTAGGATTTCAGGTATTCCTGCCAAATGGCTTGTTTTGACCAGGGGAGATTAGATTCTAAGCCGGCGGTTGTGCCGGAGTTGATGTAGGGGGCGTAAGGGTTAGCCGGTTCGGGTTTGCCGGTTAGCCTGTGTGCCGGTGAGCCGGTTTGCTGATGTGCCGGTGTGCCGGTTAACTGGTTCACTGGCTCACCGGTTAACCGGCTAACCTTTCTCTTAAACCACTCTGCTAAAATAAGCGAATAATAAACCTGGCGCAAAGGCGCGTAGCTCGGATCAGTGTTTATTTTTTCTGTGATTGCGGGAAGGATGATTTCTTTCATTAGTTGTTCGGAGATGTTTTGTATCTCGTTGTTCGTATCTCGTTGTTCGTATCTCGTATCTCGTATCTCGTATCTCGTATCTCGTATCTCGTATCTCGT
>ERZ1292640.1782-Hain-H43-02um-R1-1782-length-17664-cov-9_pt1 | contig 17664 bp, 8 predicted proteins | sample MGYA00564404_ERZ1292640 | MGnify/ENA primary metagenome ERZ1292640 (study PRJEB36523, sample SAMEA6512636) | groundwater metagenome | collected 2019-01-08 | study: AquaDiva: Metagenomics assemblies of 32 groundwater samples
GACGCTCGGCCACGCGGGCACGCAGGCGGCTCATCGGCACGCGCTGCTCGGGGCGTTGGCCCAGATCGACGGAAGGTGCCGCCACTTGCGGCAGGGCCTTGGTCGGCACGCCGGTCGGGATAGCAGCAGGAGCCGGCTTGGCGCCACCAGCCACGGCGGCCAGCACATCACCCTTGGTGACGCGGCCATCCTTGCCGGTGCCGGACACGGAGCCCGCGGCGAGCTGGTTGTCGGCCATCAGCTTGGCAGCCGCCGGCATGGCCACACCGGCCTTGGAAGCAGAGGCCTGGGCCGCAGCAGCGACAGGCGCGGCAGCGGCAGGTGCCGCTGCGGGCGCGGCTGCCGGTGCAGCAGCACCGGCCTTGGCTTCGGTGTCGATGCGAGCGATCAACTGCTCGGCCACCACCGTGCCGCCGTCACCCACCAGGATCTCAGCGAGCACGCCAGCAGCAGGTGCCGGAACTTCCAGCACCACCTTGTCGGTTTCGATTTCGATCAGGATCTCGTCGGCGGCGACGGCCTCACCGGCTTTTTTCTTCCACTGCAACATCGTGGCTTCCGCCACGGACTCGGACAGTTGCGGCACTTTGACTTCTACGATAGCCATTTGAATTCTTTCCGTATCTTTTTAGGTTCACGGGACAGGCCGTCAGGCCCGCCCCAAACTGATGAAGAAACTAGCGACCTTATTTGCTCAGAACAAAACCCTTGAGCTTGCCAAAGGCGCCGTCAACCAGCGCCTTCTGCTGCTCCTGGTGCAGGTGCGAGTAGCCGACTGCCGGCGAGGCCGAGGCGGCGCGGCCGGAATAACCCAGCCTCTGGCCTTCGCTCATGTTCTCGTGAATGTTGTGCTGGATGAAGAACCAGGCACCCTGGTTCTGCGGCTCGTCCTGGCACCACACGATCTCGCTGGCATTCGGGTACTTCTTGAGCTCAGCGGCAAAGGCCTTGTGCGGGAAGGGATAGAGCTGCTCGACGCGGATGATGGCCACGTCGTCAGCACCCTTCTCCTCGCGCTTTTTGACCAGATCGTAATAGACCTTGCCGGAACAGGCGATGACACGCTTGACCTTGTCGGCCTTGATGTCCTTCTGCTCAGGAATGACGGTCTGGAACGAGCCCTTGGTGAACTCGGACAGCGGCGAGGTCGCATCCTTGTTGCGCAGCAGGGACTTGGGCGTCATGATGATCAGCGGCTTGCGCAGGTTGCGGACCATCTGACGGCGCAGCACGTGGAAGATCTGGCTGGCCGTGGTCGGTTGCACCACTTGCATGTTGGTGTCCGCCGCCAGCTGCATGAAGCGCTCCAGGCGTGCCGAGCTGTGCTCCGGGCCCTGGCCTTCGTAGCCGTGCGGCAGCATCAGCGTGATGCCGTTGACGCGGCCCCACTTCACTTCACCGGAAGCGATGAACTGGTCGATCACCACCTGGGCGCCGTTGGCGAAATCGCCGAACTGCGCTTCCCAGATCACCAGGGTGTTGGGGTCGTTGGAAGCGTAGCCGTATTCGAAGCCCAGCACCGCCTCTTCCGACAGGATGGAGTCGATCACGACGAACGGTGCCTGGTTCTCGGCCACGTTCTGCAAGGGCACGTAGATACCGGTGTCCCACTTCTCGCGGTTCTGGTCGTGGATCACGGCATGGCGGTGCGTAAAGGTACCGCGGCCGCAGTCTTCCCCGGACAGACGCACCGGGTAGCCGCTGGCCACCAGCGAGGCAAAGGCCATGTGCTCGCCCATGCCCCAGTCCACCGGGATGTCACCCCGGCCCATGGCCGCACGGTCGTCATACACCTTCTTGACCAACTGGTGCGGCGTGACGCCGGCGGGAATGGTGGTCAGTTTCTCGGACAGTCGCTTCCACTCGGTCAACGGAATGGCCGTGTCGCCGACATCGGTCCACTTCTTGTCGAGGAAGGGTGACCAGTCAACTGCGTACTTGCTCTTGAAGTTGGTCAGCACCGGGTCCACCGTGTGCTTGCCCGCATCCATGGCGGCGCGGTAGGCCTTGACCATGTCATCACCCAACGACTCGCCCAGACCCTGGGCTGCCAGCTTGTCGGCATAGAGCTTGCGCGTGCCGGGGTGAGCCGCAATTTTCTTGTACATCAGCGGCTGCGTCAGCGCCGGCGTGTCCTGCTCGTTGTGACCCAGCTTGCGGAAGCAGGTGATGTCCACCACCACGTCCTGGCGGAACTCCATGCGGAACTCCAGCGCCAGTTGCGTGGCCAGCACCACGGCTTCAGGATCGTCGCCATTGACGTGCAGCACCGGTGCTTCGACCATCTTGACGATGTCGGTGCAATACACGGTCGAGCGCATGTCACGCGGGTCAGACGTGGTGAAACCGATCTGGTTGTTGATGATGATGTGCACCGTGCCGCCCGTGGAATAACCACGGGTCTGGGCCAGTGCCAGGGTTTCCTGGTTGACACCTTGGCCGCCAAAAGCAGCGTCGCCGTGCACCAGCACCGGCAGCACCTGGCTGCCTTTGGGGTCGCCACGGCGGTCCATGCGGGCACGCACCGAGCCCTCAACCACCGGGTTCACGATTTCCAGGTGCGAGGGGTTGAAAGCCAGGCTCAGGTGCACCGGGCCACCGAGGGTGGTAACGTCAGAACTGAAACCCTGGTGGTATTTCACGTCGCCGGCCGGCAGATCTTCCGGCGCGGTGTGGTCGAACTCGGCGAACAGGTCGCCCGGCATCTTGCCCAGCGAGTTCACCAGCACGTTCAGGCGGCCACGGTGGGCCATGCCAATGACGATTTCCTGCACGCCCTTGAGGCCGGCCTGCTGGATCAGCTCGTCCATGGCGGCAATGAAGCTCTCGCCGCCTTCGAGCGAAAAACGCTTCTGGCCGACGTACTTGGTATGCAGGTAGCGCTCGAGGCCTTCGGCCGCGGTCAGGCGGTCAAGGATCTGCTTCTTGCGCTCTGCGCCGAAGCTGGGCTTGCTACGAACGCTTTCCAGCTTTTGCTGCCACCAGCGCTTTTGCGCCTGGTCGGTGGTGTGCATGAATTCGGCGCCGAGGGTGCCGCAGTAGGTTTCGCGCAGCGCGTTGAGCAACTCGCGCAGCGGCATGGTGGTCTTGCCGAAGAAGGTGTTGCTGGTGTCGAACACCGTTTCCTGGTCGGCATCGCTGAAGCCATAGAACGAAGGCTCCAGCTCGGGAATGGCCGGGCGCTCGGTACGCTTGAGCGGGTCCAGATCGGCCCAACGCTGGCCTACATTTCGGTAGGCGGCAATCAGCTGTTGCGCCGCAGTGCGCTTGCGGCCCAGTTCGGCGTCGGCGCTGGCCACCACGACCTTGGTACCGCCCTGCTTGGCGCGCTCGGCGAAGGCATTGATGACGGGCAGGTGGGGGATATCTTTGGCGTTGCTGCCATCGACCGCGGGCACATGCTGCAATGCGTCGAAATAGTCACGCCAGTTGTCGGGAACGCTGCCGGGATTGGCAAGGTAGTTCTCGTACATCTCTTCGACGTACGGAGCATTCCCTCCGAACAGGTAGGTGTTGTCCTGGTAGGTCTGATAGACAGACGCGGCCTGGTTGGAACCCTGTGAATTGGATTCACTCATATTTCGCTGACCTCCGTTCCCCTATGGGAAACTTTTAGCTGGTTGAGAAAACCTTCCGCGACACGGCTAAACCGATTGGCGGATGCGACTGTGGCTGGAAGGGCCTAGTACGGGCGCAATTGTGCCACTGAATTGGCATCGCCGGGGAAAACTTATGCTTTCCCCGGTAGTGGCTTATGTTTTGGCTGGCGCGGAAAGCTGGCTGCGAATCTGCTGCAAGGCGGCCGGGTCGTCCATGGTCGTCAGGTCGCCCGGGTCACGCCCCTCGGCCACTGCCTGCAGCGCTCGCCGCAGCAGCTTGCCGCTGCGCGTCTTGGGCAGCAGGTTGACGAAGAACACGCGCGACGGCCGTGCCACGGCGCCGAGCTGGCTGTCCACCAGCTTCATGACCTCGCCTTCGAGCTTGAGGCGGGCCGCATCGTCCGTCAGGCCGCTGGCGTCCTTGGCCACGGCAAAGGCCATGGCCACCTGGCCCTTGAGCTGGTCGGCCACGCCAACCACGGCCACTTCGGCCACATTGGGGTGGCTGGAGATGCACTCTTCGATTTCGCGCGTGCCCAGGCGGTGGCCGGCCACGTTGATTACATCGTCGGTGCGGCCGAGAATGAAGTAGTAGCCGTCCTGGTCACGGATGCCCCAGTCGAAAGTGCTGTAGATCAGGCGACCGGGAATGCTCTTCCAATAAGTGTTGACGAAGCGATCGTCATCGCGCCACACGGTCTGCATGCAGCCGGGCGGCAGCGGGCCTTCGATGGCCACCACGCCCTTCTGGTTGGCACCCGTCAATTCGTCGCCGGTGTTTTCGTCGATCAGCTTGACGTTGTAGCCATACATGGCCACACCCGGGCTGCCAAACTTGCTGAGGGCCTTTTCCACGCCGTTGGCAATGGTCAGGATGGGCCAGCCGGTCTCGGTCTGCCAATAGTTGTCGATGATCGGCACCCCCAGACCCTCGCTGATCCACTGCGCCGTGGGCTCGTCCAGCGGCTCGCCGGCCAGGTACAGCGCCTTGAGGCTGGAAAGGTCGTACTTCTTCAGGAAGGCCGGGTCCTGTTTTTTGAGCACACGCACGGCGGTCGGCGCCGAGAACATGCGGGTGACTTTGTATTTCTCGACCAGTTGCCACCAGATGCCGGCATCCGGCCGGGTCGGCAGGCCCTCATACATGAGGGTGGCCATGCCGGCGATCAGCGGGCCGTAGATGATGTAGCTGTGCCCCACCACCCAGCCAATATCGCTGGTGGAGAAATAGGTCTCGCCCGGCTTGCCCTCATAGATGTGCCTCATGCTGGCGGCCAGCGCCACTGCGTAGCCGCCGGTATCGCGCTGCACGCCTTTCGGCTTGCCCGTCGTGCCCGAGGTATAGAGCGTGTAGCTGGTGTGGGTCGCGTCGACCCACTCGCACGGCACCTGGGCCTGCAGGTGTTTTTCGCGCAGCGCGCCCCACAGATGGTCGCGTCCGGCGACCAGATTCATCGCGGAAAGCTTCCGGTCCACCAGCAGCACGGCTTGCGGCTTGTGCTTGGACAGGTTGATCGCCTCGTCCAGCAGCGGCTTGTAGGCCACCACCTTGCCGCTGCGCGAGCCGGCATCGGCGCTGACCACCACCTTGGGCTCGGCGTCTTCAATGCGAGAAGCCAGCGAGCCCGAGGCGAAGCCGCCAAACACGACCGAGTGGATGGCGCCGATACGCGCACAGGCCAGCATGGCAAAGGCCGCCTCGGCGATCATGGGCATGTAGATCAGGACACGGTCGCCCTTTTGCACCCCCAACTCACGCAGGCTGGCCGCCATGCGCTGCACCTCGGTGTGCAGTTCACGGAAGGTATAGACGCGCTCCTCGTCCGTTTCCGTACTGACATAAATCAGCGCCGGCTGGTCGGCCCGGTCCTTGAGATGCCGGTCCACCGCGTTGTGGCACAGGTTGGTGGTGCCGCCGACATACCAGCGTGCAAACGGCGGGTTGCTGTAGTCACAAATCTGCTGCGGCGGAGTCTGCCACTCGATCAGCTGCGCCTGCTCGGCCCAGAAAGCGTCGCGCTGGTCAATGGAACGGCGCTGAAACTTGGCGTAGCGGGTCATTCTGGATCTCCTTCTGGCTCTTGAAATAAGCAACTGAATTCATAATTATGGATAACGGGCTTGCAGAAAACTGACGCGGCAAGCCACTCGACACCCCAATTTATCCATTTTGAAGCGCTGCGCCCCCCTGGGCAAGCGCCGCAAGCCTGCTGTATCGCGGGTCGGAAACTCCGCTTGAGGCGGCAACAGTTGCTCTGCCTCCCATGCAACAGTGCCCCGAAAGGCGCGCTGTGTTGTTCAGGCGACGATCGTCACACCGTGATCGGTCCGGTCCGTCAGAATCTCGAAGGCTGCGCGATGCATCGTCTTCAGGGTCCGCGCCGGCTGCCCACGCCGCTCCACGGTGATCTCGGCGCTGGCCAGCTTGGTGTTGAGACACGTCTTCGTGCCCCCCGGTGGATTCCGGTATGCCAGCCCGACAAATGCCGAGGCCGGCGCATGAATCCGGCCGTGAACCCGAACCTGAGGGGCCTGCGCATCAAGGTTCCAAGTAAAGAAATCGTAAGCCCCCGACGCACGAATGGCTTGCCCAAGACCGTTGAGCGCAATCTCCTGTCCTTCGTCGCGCAAGACGGCGAAAGACAGCCGCGGGCTCCAGAAGGGACCCAGCTTGACCTGCGCAGTGCAGCATTCCAGGAAAGCGTCCGGGGCGTTGTCGAATCCCGCCACCTGGCCCCATGCATAGCGATCGGTGTGCCGGCTACCCCAGTTGTGGTTCTGGCTACCCTGCCAGCCGTCGATCCGAATCTCGCGACCATCCACCGTGAGGGTGCCGGTGTACACGGCGTTGGGCAGCCCGACCAGAGCCTTGGCCTTCGGAAACCCGCCTCCGTACAGGGATTTGGGGAGCAGCAACAATGGCGACTCATGACCGGCGTAGTGAAGCGCCCACTGGATGGCGTGCGAGGGCGATGCGGCGCGGCCGTGCAATGCACCGTCTGCCAACGTCGCCCCGTTGACATGCACGTCCAGTTGCGTGGTGGAGAAACTGCACACCCCGATCGGAACCACTTCCTTCACCGCTGTGATGCGGTGGTTCTCGCCATCGAAGTAGATGGCCCACAATTCTCCGCAAGCTTCGTCGGGCCGCCCTTGCGGACGAAAGACGGTGTAGCGGATCCAGAAGGCCAAGGGGCGCGAAGGATGATTGGCCCGCTGAAAGTAGCTCTCATAGAACCCGCTTGCATCATCCGGCCTGAAGCGTGATCCGTTCACGAACGCGTTCGTCTGCTCCACTCGACTCCATCCCTTCTACTGATCGTGGCTCATTCCTCGCTGTCAAAGAAAAGACGGCGGTCTGGCCACCCGACCACCCGCCGTGAACACAGCCGCCCCTCAGGAACGCTGCCTTGGCCTGCCAATTCCTGCATCCGGTCTGCCAGGTTCTGACCTCAGCCGAACTACTTTACCAACGCCAGCACCTCCTTGAACGCCGGGTGTTCAGCCCCACGCAGCCACTCGAACGCCACCATCTCGGTGGTGACCAGTTCGGCGCCGGCGCCGGCCAGGCGGTCAAAGGCGGCATCGCGGTTGCGCTCGGTGCGCGAGCCGCAGGCATCCGTCACCACCCAGACGTCGAACTCGTCTTCCAGCAGATCGAGCGAGGTCTGCAGCAGGCAGACATGGGCCTCGCAGCCGGCAATCACCACAGTGTTGCGAGAAGCCGGCCCCGCCGCCGGCTTTTGCAGGTGCTTGGGCAGGCTGCGCGCATTGCCTTGGGGCACACGGGCCGGCGGGCGCAACATCTCGCCCAGCCCCTCTTCCACCGCACTGAACTGCATCTTCGGGAACGTCTTGCCACCGGCCTGCGTGATCAGGGCTTGCAGTTCCGGCACGTTGGGGCCGAGCGCCGAGGGATTTTCTTCCGTGGCCCACAGCGGCACCTTCAGCAGCCGGGCCATCTTCGCCAGGCGCTGGGCGTTGGCCAGCACGGCGGCGCCCTCATGGATGGCGGGCATCAGGCGGGTCTGGTAATCCACCAGCACCAGTTGGGAGTCATCAAGTTCAAGCAGCATGTCGTTCTTCTCAATCCATTTCAAGTCAGGCGGCGATGCGCACCACCACGCGGCCGCGCACCTGGCCGGCCATCAGTTGCTGCGCCTTGGCAATGGCGCCGTCCAGCGGTACCTCTTCAGTCATGCGCTCCAGCAGAGCCGGGTCAAGGTCACGCGCCAGCCGGTCCCAGGCGCGCTGGCGTTTGGCCAAGGGCGCCATCACCGAGTCGATGCCCGCCAGCGTGACGCCGCGCAGGATGAAAGGCGCCACCGAGCCCGGCAAGTCCATGCCCTGGGCCAGGCCGCAGGCGGCCACCACGCCGCCGTAGCGCGTCTGCGCCAGGGCGTTGACCAAGGTATGCGAGCCGACCGCATCCACCACTGCAGCCCAGCGCTCTTTCTGCAGCGGCTTGCCGGCACTGGCCAGCTCGGCACGGTCGATGATGGCGCTGGCGCCCAGCGTCTTGAGGTAGTCGGCCTCCGCCACCTTGCCGGTGGCGGCTACCACCTGGTAGCCCAGTTTGCCCAGCAAGGCGATGGCCACGCTGCCCACACCGCCGGTAGCACCCGTCACCAGCACCTCGCCACTGCCGGGCTTGACGCCATGATCTTCCAGCGCCAGCACGCACAACATGGCGGTGTAGCCGGCGGTGCCGATGGCCATGGCTTGGCGCGGCGTGAAAGCCTGGGGCAGCTTGACCAGCCAGTCGCCCTTCAGGCGTGCCTTTTCAGCCAGACAGCCCCAATGCGTTTCGCCCACACCCCAGCCGTTGTGCACGAAGGCATCGCCCGCCTGCCAGGCCGGGTGGCTCGATTCCAATACGGTCCCGGCGCCATCGATGCCGGCCACCATGGGCCAGTTGCGCACCACCGGGCCTTTGTTGCAAATGGCCAGCCCGTCCTTGAAGTTGAGCGTGGAGTACTGCACCGCCACCGTCACGTCGCCGGCGGGCAGGCGTCCCTCATCAATCTGCTGCAGTGCAGCAGAAAAGCCGTCAGCATTGGCCAGCAAGAGGGCTTTGAACATGACATGTCTCCTGTTTATTTCAATATGAATCAATGTGTTGGCATGGTTTTACGGAAAAAACTTTAACTTGACACCAAGCTTGCCAGCCCGCTATGCTACCCGCCATGCGCATTCCTGTCCTCATCGCCAGCCTTTTGCTCGCTCTCAGCGTGCACGCCGAACCGGCGGGCACGGCCGACGACATGGACCGCTTCCTGGCCGAAAAAGGCTTGTTCAGCAAGATCAGCCAGGTGGGACAGAACGTCAGCAGCAAGGCCTCGGAACTGGTGGTGGCCGCCATGGGCGCCCTGGGTGTACCCTACCGCCGCGGTGGCAACAACTACGAGACCGGCTTCGACTGCAGCGGCTTTGTACGCGCCGTCTATGAGCAGACCCTGGGGCTGATGCTGCCACGCCGCGCCGAACAGCAGGCCGCCGCCACCCAGAAGATTGACCGTACCGAACTGCAACCCGGCGACCTGGTGTTCTTCAACACCATGCGTCGCACCTTCAGCCACGTCGGCATCTATGTCGGCGACAACAAGTTCATCCACTCACCCAAGCCGGGCGCCGAGGTGCGGGTGGAAGACATGCGCGTGGCCTACTGGAGCCGCCGTTTCGATGGCGCACGCCGCGTGCCGGATCAATCGGTCCTCGCCCAGACCGACTAGTCCTCCGGCCTGTGCGCTGCCCCGGCCGCTCGGCATTAAGCCAACCTCGCTCTTTCTCATGACGTCTCGCGTGGCGAATACGACGCGCCCCATACGCTTTTGCTTTGCGTTTACTTAACGGGGCCAAGCAAGACCTGTCACCAGGCCAAACCCCAGCGGCCAGCCCGTAACACCGCCGCGGGCACTGACGCCTATCGGCCAGGCGTCAGATCGATCTCCACCGCCTGCCCCTTGTCGATGGACTCGCCGGCCTTGCCCGCCGCACTGCGGCTCGTCGGCGCCAGCCGCGTGCCGGCTGTCACGGTGCCTGCCGAGCGGCCGGCGCCGCGATTTCCACCTGACGAGGCGCCGGAAGAACCGCCCCCCCCGCTACCCGACGTGCCGGAACCGGAAGACGCCCCGCTCTCACCGCCCCCGGAAGTCGAGGATGCCCCCCTTCCCCGCCTCCGGACGAAGTGCTGCTGGAAGACGTGCCGCCAGACGAAGTGGAGGACGAGCCTGCATTGCCTCCCGATCCACCCGCGCCATTCGAGCCGTTGCCACCGCCGGAAGATGGCGCAGACGCGGCTCCGCCACCCGACGACATGCCGGCACCGGCAGAGGCCCCGCCCCCACCGCCAGCGGGCGTGCCAGGTGCTGCGGCCGGTGCAGCAGGCGCCGGTGCGGGTGCTGCGACCGGCGTCGGCGCTGGCGCGGGGGCCGGTACGACAACAGGCGCCGGCGGCGGCAATACCACCGGCATCGGAATCGGAACGGGCACCACGATGACCGGGATCACGGGAATGTTCTCGAGTTTCTTCTCCACCTCTTCCTTGACCTTGGGCTTGCCGTTGACATCGACGGTGCCGTTGCCGATGACGTCCACCTGGTCGAAGTTGCCGCTCAAATGGCCATGCGGGGCGCTGATCGTCATGCGTGCCGACCGGCCGGAGACATCGGCACGATCACCGGCACGTACGTCGGCCGTGGTCGTCGCCATCGCGACATCGATCCGGCTGTCTGCTTCCAGACTAGCGCTGACAGCACTGATCGTACCTTTGATGGTGTTGCCGCGCAGCGAGGCTGCATTGGTGGCTGTCGCGACAACATCCACCGTCCCGTCGGCCGTCGCGGTGATGTTCGCGCCGGTGAGGGTGCCACTGATGTTGTCCGCCGTCACGCTGGCGCTGCCGCCGGCGGTGATATTGGCCACCACATTGCCATCGCTGTTGACCACGATGCTGCCCTGGCTGACGGTAGAGCCGCTGACGTTGCCGCCGGCCGACAGCGAGCTTGTCACATCAGCCGCCGTGGCCTTGAGCGTGTTGTTGCTCAGGGCCACATTGCCGGTGGCCGCCACCGTATAGCCCCGCACCCAGGCAGTGCTATCCAGGGTGACGTTGCGTGCCGTCACGTCCAGCTGCCCCAGCGCGTTGCCGTCGGCGCCGCCACTGTGCAGCGTCACGTCGCCGCGGTTGTTGCCGCTGCCGGCATTGGTCGCCAGCGTCAGCTTGTACGCCGCGCTACCGCTGTTCTGTACCGCCCCGCGCAGTTCGATGTCACGGCCATGGGTCTTGAGTGTGGTGTCGGCCAGCAGCTTGAGGGCGCCGTCGGACACCAGCTTGCCGTTACCCGTCGCCGTCAACTGGCCACCGATGCCCGAGCCAGTGGCACCGGCATTCAGGGTCAGCCCGACCAGGGAGACGTCATCAAAGAGCAGGTTGGAGCGGCTGTTCAGCGCCAGTTCCTCGGCATAGATTCCAGCCGCCACGTTCACCGTGCCGCCCACCCCGGCCACGTTGATGCCCTCCTGCACACGGCCCGTCGTGTCGTCAGACTGAGCGCCCTGGGTGGTCACCCGCACGTGGGTCGTGTCACCCTGAAAGCCGGCGATGCTGGCGGCTGTGTCCGTACCGCTCATGAGGAACGGTGAGAAATCCACCGAGCCGCGAGTACGTGCCGCAACAGCGGTTTCGCTGTTGCTGCCCCACCAGTTGCCCGAAGCGTTGACGGTCGCATTGCCCGCGACGTCGACGCCATAGCCGGTCCCGGTCAGGCTGTTGCCTGAGACTTCGATGTTGGACGCGGAGGAATTGGCATTGGCCCTGGCATCGATGTACACACCCGCCGTATTGGCCACGGTGGACGTCGCCAGATTGACATCGTTCTGACTGACCTGCGCACCCGGCGTCGGTCCGCTGAGCTCGATGCCGTGGCTGGAAACGCCGCCCGCCACATCGCTGATGCGGTTGCGACTGACCACCAGGCCTGTGGTGGTGCCGCTGGACGGTGCACCATACATGCGGCCGTGGTTGACCAGTATGCCTTCGGCGATGAGGTTGGAATGCACGCCACTGATCTGGTTGCGCGCAATCGTGACACCGCTGGCCGTTGTCGTTCCCTCCGAACTGCCGATCCAGATGCCCTTTGCGCCGTTGTAGACGGTCTCGCCGTTGTACTGCGAGGAAGTTGCACCGGTGATGCTGATATCGCGAATGATGTTGTCTTCAATCGCCAGATCGGAGGTGGCGCCACCACGGACGCGGGCGAAGATGCCGGCCACCGTCTTGCCCCAGCTGTTGGCCGCGGCGTTTGTCGGGCGAATGTCCTCGATCAGGTTGTATTTGATGGTGACGTTGTCCGCCGGTTCGATCGCGACCGCACGGATGCCATCCCCACTGTTGACACCGTAGACGCCGTGAATACGGTTATAGGACAAGGTTGCGTCGTTGGCGCGCACCGCGCCGAGGCTGCTCAACCCGATCTGGACACCGTACGGCCCGTTGGTATTGCTGATGTTGAAGCCGCTGACGGTCACGCCCGCGGCATCGATCAGCACGCTGGAGCAGACGCCGCCCCCCCAGGCTGTGCACGAGTTGATGATCGGCGCGTTGGCCCCCGCACCGACCTGCGTCAGGTCACCCAGATCGCCCAACACTTTGAGCCCAGCGACATTGACCTTGAAGCCGCCATACGTACCGGCAGCCACATTCACCGTGTTGCCTGCAGAAGCGGCATCAATGGCGCGCTGAACGCTGCCACTGGTCGGCGTCACGTAAAGGTTGCCGGCATTCCAATTCACCAGACCGAGCCCTGTCGCATCCAGTGCGTGGCCGACGCGATCTTCGATGTCGAACCCGCTGCTCGCACCGGTGAAGGAGGCGTGAGTGGCATCGACGTTGGTCTTGACGTTGTTCCGGCTGTTGGAGCCCGAGACGATGTTCATTGAGGTCGTCGGATTGGTGCCCGTGCCGGTGATCGTTCTGTCCGGCATGCCAAAAGCGGTGTTGCCGATGTTGAGCGTCGAGCTCAAGCCTTCCAGGAACATGCCATGGCCGACCGTCTGGTTGAGCTTGACGTTATTGAAGCTCACGTTGGCCACCGAGCCGTACTCAAAAATGTGGATTGCATGGCCTGGACCGCTCGGGTTCCAGGTACCGGCACTGCCGCTCGGGCGACGGAAGCTGCCAGCGAGCGTGACGTTGTCAAATATCCAGGTACCGGCGTCCTGCACGGCACCGGTACTCGCATTGTGGTACCCACGGAAATGGATCCCGGTGTGCTCGGTCGCGCCAGTGATCGTCAGATCTTTCAGCGTGGCATTGCCGTTGTAGTAGTTGAAGTGGATATCGCCCTGGCCGAGCGACGTGGCACTGGCCGAGGGCGCACCATTGCCCTCGAAGGTGCTGTTGAGCAGCGACACCTTGGCCAGCCCCGGAATGCCGGCCGTATCCGAACCATTGGCCGTGAAGCCAAACACGCCATTGCCACGGAACTCGCTGTTCTGGACCGTGAGTTGCCCCAGCACGGTATTGCCCTCGACGCTCACGCCGGCGGACGGTGCATCACGGAAACTGAAACCGTCGATCAGCACCGTTGAACCCGCCCCAATGGCACCACTCACCGAGATGGCGTTGCCGCTGGTCGGGTCGATGATGGACTGGCCGGCACCGGCGCCATCCAGCGTCAACGCCTTGGTGAGGCTGACGCTTTCGGCATAGGTACCGGCGTTGACGTTCACCTTGCCACCCGCGACTACGGCATTCACGCCCCCCTGGATGGTGTCAATCGGTGTCAGGCGGCTGCCCTGGTTGCTGGCCGCGCCGGTCGTGGCCACGGTCACCCGCGTACGGTTGGATGCGGTATAGCCCTGGTCCTGCACTGCCCAGCCGTTGTTGGCCGTGCTCAGGTTCAGCAGACTTTGCTGCCATGACGAGGTCGGTGCCGCAGCAATCGGCGTCGAATTGCTCAGAATGGTGCCGGAGCCGTCCACATGGCCATTAAGGTGCAGATTCAGCCCCCATTCGTTACCGACGCTCCCTTCGCTGTTGCCGGCAATGCTGATGCCCGTTGCATCGGTGTATTGCACCGAGATGCCACTCTTGGTGTTTTCGATGCGGTTGTTGCTGACCGTGCCCGTGCTGTTGCGGCCGTGGATCAGGATGCCGTTGCGCACGTCATGGATGTTGTTGTTCTGGATCGTGAAGCCGGTGATGCCGTCACCCACCGCGATGCCACGGCTGATGTTGGGCTTGGTCGTGGCGTAGTAGTCGTAATAGGGTGAATTGATCGGCCCGGCAATCTCCATGCCTTGCACCGTCACGTTGTTGGCGCTGATGGCAATGCCGTTGACCTCCGCCGCATCGGGCACCACCAGCTTGGCGCCGGCCTGCCCTGTCAGGGTCAGGTTGGCCTTGTTCAACGTCACCTGCTCGTTGAAGGTGCCTGCCTGCAACTCAACCGTGGCGCCGGCACCGGGGGCACCGGTCTTGGCAATCTTCACCGCATACTGGATCGAGGCCGTGTCATGCACCTGCACGGTGTTGGAACTACCCGAAATGCTGGGCGCATCGAGGTCGGACTTGAGCACCACCGTGCTGCCATTGACCACGATGGCGCTGCTGGCCTGCTGCACGCCCTGCAGGTTGATGACGCCGGACACCAGATTGGCGGCATCCCCCGTGCTCATGAGAATGCTGCCGCCGCTCAGGGAGGCGCCCGCCGCATTGGTGATCGACGCATTGGTGCCGAGCGCGCCGCTGTCCACGGCAAACTCATACAGCCCATTGTTGAGCGACACCGTGGCCCGGTCGGCACCCGAGAGCGCAATGCGTCCGCTGGTGGCCGCGATGACGCCATGATTGGTCACCGAAGGCGCCACCAGCGCCACCAGGCCGGCATTGGCCGCGGTAATGCTGCCCTGGTTGGTGATGCTGCCCGCAGTGGCCCCGGTGATCTGGAAGGCGCCACCGGCCTCGAACGCCGACTGGTTGATGGTGCCGGTCGTCACAATGAGCGACGCCACGTTGATCGTCGAGCCCTGGTGGAACAGCACCCCGTTGGGATTCATCAGCAGCACCATGCCATTGGCCGACATCTTGCCGTAGATCTCCGACATGCCGGCATTGGCCGAAACGAGGTTCAACACTGCCGCCGAGGCGTTGGGCTGGACAAACTGGACCTCCTTGCCCTGGTCGATGTTGAAGGATTTCCAGTCGATCACGGCGCGTTGACCGGTCTGGGTCAGCGTCAGCTTCGTGCTGCCGTCCAGGACACCGCTCACGTCGCCGGACAGCACGCGCCCCCGCTGCGGCAAACCGTCGACATTCGGGTTGATGACCTGGGCCTGAAGCGCAGGACAAAAACACAAGGCCACCGCCAGAGGCAGCGCCTTGAGCGTCAGACGGTCCGCCGGTGCCGGCCGCCGACGCCGGCGGGCGGCGGCAAGATGCGGTGGATGTGGCGTGGTGCTTTTTTCCATGGCGGATTCGCTCAAATCGGCTAGAAACGGACCATCAGCGAGGCCAGCAGCCGGACGGCCTTGTCGTTGCCCCCGGAATTGGCCAGGGGCTTGGTCAAGGGCCAGACTGCTTCCAGCTGGGCCATCACATTGCCGACCAGAAACAGGCGCGCACCGAACCCGGCCGAGGCCAGGCTCTGGGTGGCGGGGGTGCCGGCCGATTGCACCCCGACCTTGGTGACCTCGCCGATTTCGTAAAAACCCAGCAACTGGTAGGCAGGAAGCCACGGCTGCGTCGTGCTGTTGCTGAAACGCGGCTCCAGCCGCACGGCCAGTCCGCGATCGCCCACCAGTTCGGCTGCGTCGTAGGCGCGGCCGAAGCGCCGCCCACCCAGGGCAAATTGCTCGGACGATAGCAGGGGGGTGTCGCCCGTCCACTGCCCTGCGGCGCCGAGCGTCAGAGCCCAGCGGGCGCTCAGCGGCTGCACGCGCGTGTAGTCGAACACCAGCTTGCTGAACATGCCATTCGCCCCTTCCCGACTTTTGAGCGCATCGCCCTGCGTTGTGCCGCCCACGCCCTGACTGAGGTCAACCTCCAACGTGTTCTGCCCGTCGAACCGGTCGTACAGCAACCAGCTCAGGCCGGCGCGCAGGGCACGGATACGGTCCTCGGTCCGGCGTGAGCCATTCACATCGGAATCGATGTCCGTGGTGTCGGACACCAGCCGGGTGAGCACGCTCTGGTTGCGGGTACGCAGCAGCGGGTAGCCCAGCGACAGCGACACGGTCTCGGAACGCCCGCGCACATCGAACGCCCGCAGGGTATCGCCCGGCTGGGTGCGCGCCTGCGAAACGCTCACCCCCACCTTCACGCCCTCCCCGTTCAGTGTCTGGCTGTAGGACAGCTGGTGGTAGGCCATCTCGGTGCCGCCGGTGCCGACACCGATGTAGCGCCACTGGTCGTTGACGCCGAGCAGCTGGTTGGCCGAGACGCCCAGCGTGGCCTGGTTCGGCCCCATGTAGCGCGAACCGTAGTTGTCTACCGAGGCAAAGCCCTCGATCGGCTTGACGCTGGCAATCAGCGTCAGGTCGGCGGCGCCGACCGCCTGCGAGGGCGACAACACGCTGCGCAGCTGCACGCCGGGAAACTCGTTGGCGATCAGCAGGTAGCGCTCCAGCACCTGCGCCTGCAGCGGACGGGAGGCCTTGATCTTTGCGGCCATGGTGAGCAACTCGCTGCTCACCCGCGCATCGCCTTCGACATACACCTCGGCGATGTAGCCCTCGATCACCCGCAGCGTCAGGACGCCGTCGCCCGGTGATTGCGGCGGCACCACCACCAGCGACAGGATGTAGCCGGCATTGCGGTAATACGCCGTCAGCGCCTGTGCCAGACCAAAGATATCGCTGCCGCTGATCTCCCGTCCCAGGTAGGCATCGGTCTGCGTGCGCAACTGCTCGGACGTGAAAACAGTGGCGCCATCGATCCGGATCTCGTGCAGCGTGACGCGGATCGCCTTGACCGCCTCGGGGAGCCCTTCGGCGCCTGCGGCCTTGAGTTCCGGCAGCTGCACGCCCGTGGCGGGCGGCACCGGCACGTCGAAGCGCTGCCGCAGACGGCCGGGATCGGTCGTCGGCGGGGACGTGTCCACCTGTGCCAGTGCACTGCACGCCCACACCGCCAAGGCCAGCCCCTGGCACACCACAGTAAAACGCAATGACCCGAACAAGCCCGCCCCCCTTCATTTGAGATGAACGGGCAAGTTCTTGTTGAGTCGCGCGCCGGTCAAACCTGCGCGCTCGCCACCCTATTCAGCTAGAAACGAACTCTAGCAGCGCAGGGAAAAATTTCCACCCCCTTGGGGGGTAGGGTATGCCGCTCATATTGACAGGCAAAAAAAACGGGCGCAATCAATGCGCCCGTGGCTTGGAGCAGAACCCTCTCAGCGCCTGGCCGGCGGCACGTCCGTGCAACTGCCGTGTGCCACCTCCGCCGCCATGCCGATGCTCTCGCCCAGCGTGGGGTGCGGGTGGATGGTCTTGCCGATGTCCACCGCGTCGGCACCCATCTCGATAGCCAGCGCTATCTCGCCGATCATGTCGCCGGCATGGGTGCCGACGATGCCGCCGCCGACGATGCGGTGCGTCTCTTCGTCGAACAGCAGCTTGGTCACACCTTCGTCGCGGCCGTTGGCAATGGCGCGGCCGGAAGCCGTCCACGGGAACAGGCCCTTCTTGACCTTGATGCCCTGCGCCTTGGCCTGGTCTTCGGTCAGGCCGACCCAGGCCACTTCGGGGTCGGTGTAGGCCACGCTCGGGATGACGCGGGCGTTGAAGGCGGCGCTCGCCAGTTCCTGGTTGCCCTGCAGTTCGCCGGCAATCACCTCGGCCGCCACGTGCGCCTCGTGCACCGCCTTGTGCGCCAGCATGGGCTGGCCGACGATGTCGCCGATGGCGAAGATGTGCGGCACATTGGTGCGCATCTGGATGTCGACATTGATGAAACCGCGCTCCGTCACGGCCACACCGGCCTTGTCGGCGGCGATCTTCCTGCCGTTGGGGCTGCGGCCCACGGCTTGCAGCACCAGGTCGTAGGTCTGCGGTGGCGGGACCG
>ERZ1292640.1783-Hain-H43-02um-R1-1783-length-17653-cov-13_pt1 | contig 17653 bp, 16 predicted proteins | sample MGYA00564404_ERZ1292640 | MGnify/ENA primary metagenome ERZ1292640 (study PRJEB36523, sample SAMEA6512636) | groundwater metagenome | collected 2019-01-08 | study: AquaDiva: Metagenomics assemblies of 32 groundwater samples
AATTTCCTAAAAATTTGAAATTTTCTACTCGAAAGAGTATTCGGCGACAGACCCCCTATTGAAAAATTTTTCTTATTAGGCTAGTATTAATTTTATGCCACCCTAGCTCAGCTGGTAGAGCAACTGTTTTGTAAACAGTAGGTCGTCGGTCCGAATCCGACGGGTGGCTCCAAATTCTTAGGAAGGTGAGGGAAATTAAATATTTTTCAAAGAGGTTGTTGTAAAATTATTAATATTTAGAGTTATTTCATTTTTAATGCCAAGATCAATAAGTACTTTATCACCTTCTTTAATTTTTCCTTCAATCATCTCTATGGCTAATTCATCTAAAATTAAAGTTTGAATCATTCGTTTTAGTGGACGAGCGCCAAAAGTTGTGTCAAAGCTTTTTTCCGCTAACATCTTTTTTACTTTTAACGCGATTTTTAAATTAATTTCTTTATTTTTTAATCTTTTTTCTACTTTTTCTAATTCTAAGTCAACAATTTTTGATAAAACTTCTTTGTCTAAGCTTTTAAAAATGATTACTTCATCAATACGATTCAAAAATTCTAATTTAAAATGATCTTTTAAAATTTTATCAATTTTTTCTTTCATTTCTTTATTACACATTGTGCTAGCGTTAATTTCATCACTACCATCAGAAAAACCAATAGAATATTTTTTAATAACCTCGTTACCTAAATTAGACGTCATAATAATAATGGTATTTTTAAAATTAACCATTCGCCCTTTAGAATCAGTCAATTGTCCATCATCTAAAATTTGTAAAAGAATATTAAAAACTTCTGGATGAGCTTTTTCAATCTCATCAAATAAAATTACGCTATAAGGACGACGTCGAACTTTTTCAGTTAATTGTCCTCCTTCTTCATATCCGATATATCCAGGAGGCGCGCCAATAATTCTAGCAACAGAATATTTTTCCATAAACTCGCTCATATCTAATCTAATTAAAGCAGATTCATCATTAAACATAAATTCAGTTAAAGCCTTTGATAATTCAGTTTTTCCAACACCTGTTGGTCCAACAAAAAGAAATGAACCTATTGGTTTTTTTTCTTCATTTATGCCTGCTCGTGAACGTCTGATAGCATTAGCCACTGATTTAATAGCTTCGTCCTGTCCAACAACGCGCTTATTTAAAACTTCTTCAGCGCATGCTAGCTTTTTTATTTCCGATTCCAGCATTTTTGTAACAGGAATTCCTGTCCAGCGAGAAACTACTTTTGCAACATCTTCTTCGTTGATTTCTTCTTTTAAAATTTGTTGGCCAGTGCTTTGAATTTTGGTTAATTCAGTTTTAAAATGTTTTATATTTTTTTCTAATTCAGGAATTTTAGCATAACGAATCTCTGCTACTTTTGTAAGATTATTACTAAATCTTTCAAATATTTCCGAATCATCCTTTAGCTCATCAATTTGCTCTTTAGCCTGTCTAATTTTACTAATTATTTGTTTCTCGTTTTGCCAATGAAGCTCTAATTGATTTGCTTGTTCTTTAAGTTGCGCTAATTGTTTATTAAGACTTAAAAGTTTAGCGCTTTTTTTGTTTTCTTTAATTAATCCTACTTTAGCAATTTCCAAATGTTTAATTTTCCGTTTTAAACCATCTAACTCATCAGGACAAGAATCAATTTCCATACGCAAAGCAGAAGAAGCCTCATCAATTAAATCGATCGCTTTATCAGGTAAAAAACGGTCAGCAATATATCGAGCTGATAATTTAACTGCTGAGACTAAGGCGTTATCAGTAATTCTAATGCCATGATGCACTTCATATTTTTCTTTAATGCCTCTCAAAATAGCGATTGTGTCTTCAATGCTTGGTTCAGCAACGTAAATTGGTTGAAATCGTCGTTCTAATGCAGAATCGCGTTCAATATATTTTTGATATTCTTTTGTTGTTGTAGCGCCAATAGTTTTTAATTCACCACGAGCTAAAGCGGGTTTTAGTAAATTAGATGCATCTATTGAACCTTCTGAAGTGCCTGCCCCAACAATAGTATGCAATTCATCGATAAATAGAATTACATTGCCTTCTTGAGCTTTTATTTCTTTTAAAACTGCTTTTAAACGTTCTTCAAATTCACCACGAAATTTTGAACCAGCCACCAAAGAGCCTATATCTAAACTAATTAATTCTTTATTTTTTAAAGTTTCTGGCACATCGCCGGCAACAATCCGCTGAGCCAAACCTTCTATAATTGCTGTTTTACCAGTTCCGGCTTCTCCTATTAATACTGGATTATTTTTTGTGCGACGAGACAATATTTGCATAATCCTTCTAATTTCATCATTCCGACCAATAACTGGATCAAGCTTTTCTTGTTTGGCTAATTCAGTTAGATTAATAGTGTATTTTTTTAAAACTTGAAATTTACTTTCAGGCTCTGGATCTGTAATTCTTTGATTTCCACGTAATTCTGCTAGTATTTTTAAAACTCTTTCATATTCCACTTTTGCATTAATTAAAATATTTTGCGCTTTTGATTTTATGCTAATCAAAGCTAGAAAAATATGTTCAGTAGAAATAAACTCATCACTTAATTTTGTTGCTTCTTGTTTTGCTCGTTCCAAAATCATAGCAACTTCAGCAGTTCCTTGAACAGTACCAATAGGAGAAGAAACGAAAACTTTCGGTAATTTCTCAATAGTTTTAAAAATTTGCTCCTGAATTATTATTGGATTAATACTTAATTTTTCTAAAACAGGCTTAACTAGGCTTTCATTTTGCAAAAGTAGGGAAGCTAAAACATGAATAGCTTCAATTTGTTGTTGTCCATAATCCTGCGCAATCATCTGAGCGTTAATAATAGCTTCTTGCGTTTTATTGGTAAATTTATCAAACATAGGAGTTGGTTAAAAAGTTAAAAGTGTGGGAATATAAAATTTACAGAGTTAAAGCTGTTTAATGACGGCACGTCCCAGAACTTATGCGGAAGATATTGTTCCGATATAGCACTTTGGCAGTTTGAGTGCTAGGATAAATATATAACTTTATATAATTACTGTCAAGAAAAAACCCTTAAAAAACCATTAAATTTTATTTGACCAAACCAAGAAAGACTAGTAATGTAATTATAAGCATAGGAATAAAGTCTTACGGGTTTGTCGCCAAATACCATATTCGGTATAAAATTCCAAATTTTTGTAAATTTTGTCAAAAACTTTTTCACTAATATAACCATATTCCCTCAAAACTTTTTAAAAAAATTTCCTAAAAATTTGAAATTTTCTACTCGAAAGAGTATTCGGAGACAGACCTTTTATAAAATATTTAATATCTACGGTGCTTAGATAACTATTATGATAATAAAAAATCCGCCAACTTCTATTCATCAAGGAAAAAAACAAGAAAAACTTAGTGAGCGTTGTGATCGGCTTAAAAAAATAGAAGAAATTAGGCAAGCAGGAGTTGACCCTTATCCAGCCAAGACTGCTCGTGATCGTTTAATTGATCAGGTGTTGGTTGATTTTAATCAATTAAACGAAGAACAAACTCAAATAACTATCGCTGGTCGTTTAAGGAGTTTGCGTGAACATGGCAATTTAACTTTTGCTAATTTGGAAGATGGTAGCGGTAATTTGCAATTAGCTTTTTCTAAAAAAGAGTTAGAAAATACTATTGCAAATGATTTACGTTTAGATGAGTTAAAAAATATAAATAATTATAAGTTTTTAGAAAAATATATAGATATTGGTGATTTTATTGAAGCAACAGGCGTGGTTTTTATTACTCACAAGGGTGAAAAAAGTTTAAAAGTAAAAAGTTGGCATCTTTTATCCAAAGCGCTTCGTCCGTTACCAGAAAAATGGCACGGTATTCAAGACGAAGAAGAAAAATTGCGAAAAAGATATTTGGATATTTTATTTAATCCAGAAGTTCGTGAAATGATAGAAAAAAAAGCAAAATTTTGGCGCTCAGTTCGTGATTTTTTAATTAATAAAAACTTTTTAGAAGTAGAAACTCCTGTTTTAGAAACAATAGCTGGAGGTGCAGATGCTCGTCCTTTTATAACTCATCACAATGCCTTAGATATTGATGTGTATTTAAGAATTTCTATGGGAGAATTGTGGCAAAAACGATTAATGGTTGCGGGTTTTGAAAAAACATTTGAAATTGGTCGTCAGTTTAGAAATGAAGGTATGGATGCTGAACATTTGCAAGATTATACTCAACTGGAATTTTATTGGGCTTATGCTGATTATGAAATGGGTATGAAATTAGTTGAAGAATTATTTAAACATATTGCTCAAGAAACTTTTGGAACTTTTCAATTTAAAATTGGCAAGTTTGATATTGATTTGAATAAAAAATGGGAAATTTATGATTATAGCGAGACAATAAAAAAATACACAGGTATTGATATATCTAGAACAGATATTCAACAAATAGAAAAAAAACTTGAAGAATTAAATATTAAATATGACAAGAAAGGTTTTAATATCACTAGAGCGATTGATAATTTATGGAAATATTGTCGGAAAAATATTACAGGTCCCGGATTTCTTATTAATGTGCCGATTATTATGGAGCCGTTGGCTAAAAGAATGGAAAAAAATCCAGAACTTGTTCAACGTTTTCAAGTTATATTGGCTGGTTCAGAATTAGGCAAAGGATATAGCGAATTAAATGATCCAATTGATCAAGCTGAAAGATTTGCTAATCAACAAAAATTAAGAGAAGCTGGCGATGATGAAGCGCAAATGGATGATAAAGATTTTGTTGAAGCGCTTGAATATGGAATGCCACCAACTTGTGGTTTTGGAATGTCGGAAAGGTTATTTTCTTTTTTAATGAATAAAACAAGTCGTGAATGTCAAATTTTTCCGTTGATGAAAATAAAAAAAATAAAATATTAATTTTTGAAAAAAAATCTATTGTGGAAGAATTAACAAAAGAATTTAAATTATTTTAAAATTTAAGGGACTATAAAAAATGAAAACAGTAATGGTTTTTGGCACATTTGATATTTTTCATTTGGGTCATAGAAATTTTTTAAATCAAGCAAAAAAAAGAGGTGATTATTTAATCGTTGTTATTGCTCGCGATCAGACAGTTGAAAAAGTTAAACAACATAAAACAAGAAATAGCGAGAATGATCGTTTGAAAATAGTAAAAAATAGTGGTTTAGTTGATAAAGCGATTTTAGGTAATTTGAAAAATAAATATCAGGTGATTAAAAAATATCAGCCAGATATTATTTGTTTAGGCTATGATCAAAAATATTTTATTGACAATTTAGTAGAAAAATTGCGACAATATAATTTAAGCGAAACAAAAATAATAAGATTAAAGCCATTTAATAAAGATGTTTATAAAACATCTTTATTAAATGGCCTGTCGCCGAATACGGTATTCGACGACAAACCCTATTAAGAAATTAAAATTTATAATTTAAAATTTATTCTATGTTAGACATTAAATTTATTAGAAAAAATAAAAAAGAGATTGAATTAGCTGCTCGAAATAAAAATATAAAAATTGATTTGGATAAATTGTTATCTTTAGATGATGATAAAAGAGAGTTAGTTTTACAAATTGATAGTTTAAGAGCTAAACGTAATGAGTTAGCTTCACAATCTAAAAATAACAAACCAACGGATGAGCAAATTATTTATGGTAAAAAACTCAAAGAACAAATTACCAAATTAGAAAATAATTTAACTGAAATTGATGAGGTTTATATTAAAATAGCCGTAAAAGTGCCAAACATTCCATCGGTTGATACGCCTATTGGAAAAAGCGATAAAGAAAATATTGAAGTTTATAAATGGGGCGAACCAACTAAATTTGATTTTAAGCCTAAAAGTTATATTGAATTAGCTAAAGAATTAGATTTAATTGACTTTGAACGTGGAGCTAAGACTGGCGGTTATCGAGGTTATTATTTAAAAAATGAAGCCGTGATGCTGGTTATGGGTTTTATGATGTATGCTTTGGAAAAATTAATTAAAAATGGTTTTACTCCTATGATTCCGCCAACTTTGGTTAAAAATTTTGTTTTATTCGGCAGTGGTTATTTTGCTGGCGAAAAATATAATTCTGATGTAGATGAAATTTATAAAATTGCCAATGATGATAAACTAGCCGATGGAACAGTTAAAAAAGAAGATAAATTTTTAATTGGCACAGCCGAACCATCTCTTTTGGCTTATCATTCCGACGAAATTTTAAATGAAAAAGACTTGCCAATTAAATTTGCGGGTTTTTCTCAATGTTATCGTTCAGAAATTGGGAGCTATGGAAAAGATACAAAAGGAATTTATCGCGTTCATGAATTTATGAAGGTTGAGCAGGTTGTTATTTGTCGCGCTAATATAGAAGAGGCTGAAAAATTGCATCAAGAAATAATGGCTATGTCCAAAGAATTACATGAGGATTTAGAGATTCCTTATAGACAAATTCAAATTTGCACAGGAGATATGAGCGCTGGTAAATACAAAATGTTTGATTTAGAAGCCTGGATGCCTAGTCGTGATGGTTATGGCGAAACAGGTTCTGCTTCAAATTTTTTAGATTGGCAATCAAGAAGATTAAATGTAAAATACAGAGATGAAAATGGAGAAAAAAAATATGTTTATATGTTAAATAATACTGCCTTGCCATCGCCAAGAACATTAATTGCTATTTTGGAAAATAATCAACAAAAAGATGGCAGTATTATTGTGCCAAAAGTTCTAAGAAAATATCTATCAGGCAATCAAGAAATAATTAGAAAAAAATAGAAAGCTATTCTAAACTTTAAAATGTCTAAACAATTATTAATCTTGCCTGGCTGGGGTGGCACAAAAGAAACATGGCAAGATTTTGTTAATATTGCTCAAAAAGATTATCAGGTATTTTGTTTGGAATTGCCTTGCTTTGGTAATGAATCTTATCCTGATAAAATTTGGGGAATAGAAAAATATGCCATTTTTGTCGCGCAAAAAATTAAAGATTTAAATTTAATTAAGCCAGTTCTTTTGGGGCATTCTTTTGGAGGTCAAGTCGCTACTTATTTAGCAATTAATAATCCAGAGTTAATTAGTGAATTAATTTTAAGCGGACCAGCTTTATCACGACCTTCTCGCAATTTTAAAAGGTGTATTTTTGGTTTTATCGCTAACTTAGGTAAAATTTTTTTTCAGTTACCTATAATCTGTCGGTTTGCGACTAAGGCAAAAAAAATTTTATATAAATTAGCTGATTCTTCTGATTATAATAATACTTCAGGAGTTAAACGAGAAATTTTTAAAAAAGTTATTCGTCAAGATTTAATTAATCAATTAAGTAAAATTAATTTACCAGTACTTATTATTTGGGGTGAAAAAGATAAATATGTGCCATTAAAAACTGGTAAAAAAATAGCTAAACTAATTAAAAATTCTGAGTTAAAAATAATATTTAATGGTCGGCATGGGTTGCATATTAGTCAGACTGGCGAATTTTATAAAATAATAAAGGAATTTTTAAACAAATGACAAATGACGAATTTCCAATGACAAAACAATATCAAGGGTCTGTCGCCGAATACTCTTTTGAGTAGAAAATTTCAAATGTAAATTTAATAAAATAAATTTAAAATTTAAAATTATTTATTATGATATTTTTTCTAACTTTAATTTTTTTCTTTCTTTGGCTAATAAGTGTGCTGGTTGATTACAGCGAGTTTTGTTATTTTTGGCAGTTAAAAGAATACCGCTTAGATCGTTTTAAAGACTTTTTGTCAACTAAAAGCGGTAGAAAATTTTTATTTAGCTATTCTGTCTGCTGGAGACCAATAATTTTGTTTGTTGTTTGTTTTTTGTTTACTATCAATGGCAGACTATTCTCACTAGAGCCTATTTTACTTCTTTTAGTGCTAGTTATTGATTTAGTACGTGGTATTTTATTATTTAAATATAAACGATTTAAATATCCTAAAATTACATTTAAATCAGTTGCTATTGTTTGTATTTCGCTTTTTATAGATTTCTTTTTATATTCTTTTTTAGGCTGGATGGGTCTTTCTCTTTTAGTAATAGCTTGTCGTTGGTTGATTATTTCTAGCATAGTCATCATTGTTAAATTACCAACTAAATTAATTAAAATTATTTATCTAAAAAAAGCTAGAAATAAACTTCTAAGACAAAAAAAATTATTAGTTATTGGTGTAACCGGAAGTTATGGCAAGACAACAGTAAAAAATTTTTTAGAACAAATTTTAATTGTTAAATATAAAGTAATTAAAACTCCAACAAATGTTAATACTGACATCGGTATTGCTAAATTTATTATTAAAAATAAATTTTCTGATTTTGATATTTTTATTGTTGAAATGGGCGCATATAAAAGAGGGGAGCTTAAAATAATTTGCAAAATGGTTAAGCCCAAAATTGGTATTTTAACAACTATTGGAGATCAGCATTTGGCTTTATTCGGTAGTCAAGAAAATATTAAATTAGGTAAATATGAATTACTTGATAGTTTACCATTAGATGGTTTGGCAATTACTAATTCTGATAATGGATATTGTCGGCAATATTTATCAAACGCTAAAAGTTATATAAAAACGTTTGGCGAGAATCAACAATTTAATCCTGATTGTTTTATTAAAGATCTTATAAGCGATAATCAAAAAATAAATTTTTCCGTTAAAATTAATTTCCCCTTGATAAAGGTAGCCAAGGGGATTGAGTCAAGCGAATTTAAAGAGCTAAAAATATCAGCACCAATAGTTGGACAACATAATAGCTTAAATATTGCGCCAGCAATTCTTGTTGGATTATTTTTAAATATTAAAGATGAGGATATTATTAAGCAATGCGCTAAATTAGAATTACCTGATAAAACTTTGCAAATTTATAATTATGGAAAAAGTTTAATTATTGATGATAGTTACAATGCTAATCCGCAGGGATTTTTAGCTGCTTTAAAAGTTTTAGACGAATATCAGGGTGATTGGAAAAAAATAGTTGTAACAAGAGGTATGTTGGAATTAGGCAAAAAAAGTCAATATTGGCATGAAAAAATTGGTCAAGTAATTGCTCAAGTTGCTGATGAATTAATAATTATTTCATCCGATTCTATTGATTCAATAAAAAAAGGAATTGGAAATAATAAAAACATATCTGTTAAAGTTGAGCTTGATTCAGATAAATTATTAGCAGATTTTCAACGATTTAAAAATGAAAAATATCTTGTTCTAATTGAAAATCGTTTAACAGTAGTAGTAACTCACAACCCTCTTTTTGAGGAATGATAAATGCGAATTTAAAATTTAAAATTTTAAGGATGTCTATTTTTAATAAAACGATCTTTACTGGCTTTTCTCCAAATTTAACAGGTTATGACACTTTAAAGGCTTTAAAATATTTGTGTTTGCCTTGGTATTGGTTGTTTTGGCAAAACGGAAAATATCCTGCAATTGCTGAAAAAAAATTGCAAGAATTTTTTTCTATTAAATTTTGTAATGTTTTTGATAGCGGACGTTCTGCTCTTTATTTTGCTTTGAAATCTTTGGGAGCAGGGAATGGGGCAGAAGTTTTAGTTCAAGCTTATACTTGCGTAGTTGTTGTTAATGCCATAAATTGGACAGGCGCTAAACCAATTTATATTGATATTGGCGATGATTTTAATATTGATCCAAATGATTTAATTAAAAAAATTACCACTAAAACAAAAATTTTAATTATTCAACATACTTTTGGTCAGCCAGCTAAGTTAGATAAAATTTTAGCAATTGCTAAGCAGTATAATCTAAAAGTTATTGAAGATTGCGCGCATTCTTTGGGTACTTGTTATAATAATAAATTAACAGGAACTTTTGGCGATATTGGGATGTTGAGTTTTGGTTCTGATAAAATTATTTCATGCGTTCGCGGAGGCGCGTTAATCACTAATAACGAATTATTAAATAAAAAAATAAAAGAATATAAAAATCAATTACAACAAACTTTATATAGTAAAATTTTTCAACATTTAATGCATTATCCAATATTCTATGTTAGTAAACCGCTTTATAGTTTAAAATTAGGCAAATTATTATTATTTTTTGCAAAAAAAATAGGGATTATTAATAAAATTATTTATAAATCTGAAAAAGTAGGGGAGCGAGTAAATTTTTATCCATCTAAATTACCGAATGCTTTAGCGCAAATTTTAGTTAATCAAATAGAAGAAATAAATGTTATCAATAAACATCGTTATAAAATAGCTACATTATATAATCAAGAAATACAAGCTAATAAAAATATAAAGTTGCCCTTAAAACATTCTGAAAATTCTATTTATTTACGCTATCCACTATTAGTTGATGAGCCGAAAAAATTATTAATTTATGCCAAGCAACAAAATATAATTTTAGGTGATTGGTATAATACATCAATAGCTCCTACTGATATTGATTTGAAAAAGACAAGGTATAAGATGGGGGATTGTCCTAATGCAGAATTATTATCCAAGCAATCAATTAATTTACCAACTGATAGGCAAATTAGTTTAAAAGATGCAAAAAGAATTATTGATGTAATTAATTTTTTTTAATTACAATATTTTTTAACCTTCTTGCATGATTGCTGTGCTATGACATTATTATATTGCTACGATAGTAGGGGTCTGTCGCCGAATACTCTTTCGAGTAGAAAATTTTATTGCTAAAACTAAATTTTTTGAGTATAATTTATTCATGAGATTAATAAATATTTTGGGAATTAAAATTAATGTTTTTACTAAAAAGGAAGCTTTGGTAGAAATTGAGAAATTATTAGATAGCAAAAAGCAACATTATCTCATCACGCCTAATCCCGAAATTATTTTAACAGCTATAAAGCATGATGAGGAATTTTTTTATATATTAAATAAAGCTGATTTGTCTTTGCCCGATGGATTTGGTTTAAAAATCGCTGGATGGTTTATGGGCGTAAATTTAACAAGGATTACCGGAGCTGATTTAGTTAAAGATATTTTAGAGTTAGCGGAAAAACAAAATAAAAAAGTAACTATTTTGAATTGGAAAAATGGATTATCAAACGCTCAAGATATAACAATTTCTTTAACAAAAAAATATCCAAAATTAAAATTTATTGTTCAGGATATAAACAGAGAAGGCAATAATTGCTCAACTCAACTCAATCCCCATAACCCTCTTTATCAAGAAGGCTGCTCAGCTCAATTTCAACCCGAAATAATTTTTTGCACTTTAGGCGCGCCTTATCAGGAAAAATTTATTTTTCATAATTTAAAAAATTTACCATCAGTAAAAATTGGCATAGGAGTCGGTGGAGCTTTTGATTTTTTAACTAAAAAAATTAAACGAGCGCCAAAATTATTTAGAATAATTGGATTAGAGTGGTTGTGGCGATTAATTAAACAGCCTTGGCGTTGGAAAAGAATTTATAATGCTGTTGTAATTTTTTCAATAAAATTTTTTCTTTGGCGTTTTGTTTTACCATTTTTTTATCGTCCAAATGTTGTCTGCATACTTTACAAAAAATATAATTTCATAGACCACCTTAAATACAATCCCTCCGATCCTCTTTATCAAGGTGACACTACTCAAGAAGAGAAAATAAAATACAAAATATTAATTATTGAAAGAATTAATGAAAAGAATCATTGGCAACTGCCACAAGGCGGAACAGATGGACAAAGTTTGGCAAAGGCAGGCCTTCGTGAATTATCTGAAGAAACAAATAATAATAAATTTAAACCTATTGCGAATTTTTCAAAATTACATGTTTATGAGTTTGGCAAGGAAATATCTGAATTTAATGTTTTATCTAAAGATGTTCATGGATATAAAGGGCAAAAACAAGGTTTATTTATTGCTGAATTTTTAGGTCAAGATGAAGATATAAAAATTAATTTTTGGGAACATAGCGCATGGCGTTGGGTTGATAGTTCTGAATTAATTGATCAAGTTTATTTATCAAGAAAACCATCCACTAAAATATTTTTGGAAAAATTTAAACAAATAATAAAGCATAGCTTATGAAATTATCAATAAAAAAATATATTTATTTGTTAAACGATTTTACTTCTTTACTTTTAGACAAAAATCGAATAGTTGATAAAGATAATATTAAAAAATTGCGTTGCGCATTAATTATTGTTAGTATTATTTTAGTTGCCTCTCTTATTTTGAATATTTGGCTTTATTTAATTTGCCATTAAGAGTCTATTACCAAGGGTCTGCCGCCGAATACCGTATTCGGTAAAAAATTACAAAATTAAAAATTATTTTAAACTATTGTTTGAAAATTGAAAATTAGAAATTAACTTATATGTCCAATATTAGACTTCGTTTTGCGCCATCACCAACAGGATCTTTACATATCGGCAGTTTACGAACTGTTTTGTTTAATTATTTAATTGCCAAAAGTTTAGGAGGTAAATTAATTTTACGTATTGAGGATACCGACGAAAAACGCGAAATTCAAGGAGCAACTGAGGGCTTGATTAAAATTTTAGCTTGGATAGGTTTAAAATTTGATGAAGGACCTCATATTGGGGGAGATTTTGGTCCATATATTCAAAGCCATCGACTAGATATTTACAAAAAATATGTTGACGAATTATTAATTGCAGGAAAAGCTTATTATTGTTTTTGTAGCACTGAACGATTACAAAAAATGCGCGAAGATCAGCAAACAAAAAAACAGCCACCAAGATACGATCGATGTTGTCGTAATTTAAGCAAAGAAGAAGTGGATAAAAAAATAAAACAAGGAGAGACTTATGTTATTAGACAAAAAATGCCTCTTAATGGTGAAATAATAGTTTATGATGAATTACGTGACGAAATAAAATTTCAAAATACAGATTTAGAAGATCAAGTTTTATTAAAAACTGATGGTCGACCAACTTACCAATTAGCTAGTGTAATTGATGATCATTTAATGGAAATTAGTCACGTTTTGAGAGGAGATGAATGGTTATCTTCTTTTCCTAAAAATATTCTTCTTTATCAAGCGCTTAATTGGCAAGCGCCAAAATTTATCCATTTAACACTGACTTTAAATAAAGAAGGTGGTAAATTAAGCAAAAGACAGGGAGATGTGTCTGTTGAAGATTTTCAAGCTAATGGTTATTTGCCAGAAGCATTATTAAATTTTTGCGTTTTGCAAGGATGGCATCCATCCACTTCAAAAGTAGCAATAGCAGACAAAAAAGATGAAATTTTAAGCCTTGAAGAAATGGTAAAATATTTTGATTATCACAATATGGGCACTAGTCCATCTATTTTTGACATTGAAAAATTGGATTATTTTAACGGATACTATATTAGACAAAAATCATTGGAGGAATTAACTAAATTATGTTTGCCTTATTTAGAGCAAGCTGGAATTATAGAATTAATGCAAAATGGAAAAATCAAAATGGAAAATGATAATATAAAATTTAAAAATAAATTAACTGGCAAAGAGATAAGTTTTGAATATATTAAAAAGGTTGTGAAATTAGAGCAAGAGAGAATGAAAAAGTTATCTGAAGTAGGGGAGCTAACTAAGTTTTTCTTTGAAGATAAACTTAATTACGCACAGGAATTATTAATTTGGAAAAAATTAACTTTAGAACAAGTAAAAATAAATTTACAGATTGTGTTTGAATTATTGAAAAAAATTCCTAATTCGGAATGGACTAATGATAGTATAGAAGAGGGGATTATAAATTATTTAAAAACTAAAGAATTAAAAGTAGGAGATTTTCTTTGGCCAATGCGTGTAGTATTAACAGGTAAACAAGCTAGCCCTGGACCGTTTGACGTTGCAGAGGTTTTAGGTAAAGAAGAAAGTTTAAAAAGAATAAAAGAATTGATTAGTAAAAAAGTTATATGACAAAAATTATTAAATTAATATTAATTATATTATTTTTAGGCTTATTTTTAAATATAGCTAATTTTAGTTATGGAAAAATTGAAGCCAATCAAAATGAAGAAATTAAAGAGATTAATAGACAAATTGATGAACAACAAGATAAAATTAAAAAAATGCAGAATCAACAAGAAGTTTATAAAGGATTAGTAAAACAAAAACAAGGAGAAAAAGCAAACTTGAATAATCAACTAGCCATCTTAAATAACCGCTTAGCTAAAGCTGAATTAGATATTGAAAGCGTGGCTACAGAAATTGAAAGAACTAATTTAGAAATTAAAAAAATTAATTTAGAAATTACTGACAAAGATCAGCAAATTAGCAAACAGAAAGATCATTTAGTTACAATTTTACAATTAATGCAAAAGCAAGATCAAAATTCCTCTTTAGAAATATTATTATCAAATAATTCTTTTACCGAATTTATGGATCAAGTTAAATATTTAGAGGATATTAATGGTGAAGTAGGCAATACTCTTAATTCTCTAAAAGAGTCTATAAAAGAATTAGATGATCAACAACAATCATTAACAAAAAAAGACAAAGAATTAGCGAAGCTAAAAGAACAATTAGGAGATAAGCAAGTTGCCTTAAATGATGAACAGGATAATAAACTTTTTATTTTAGATCAAACCAAATCTTCAGAAAAAGAATATCAAAAATTATTAAAACAAGCTAAAGCTGAACAGGAACAAGCAGCAGCTGAAATTGTTAGTTTAGAAAAAGAGGCTCGAGCTAAATTATCAAAAATCCAAAACAAAAAATTAGAATTTAATGACTCTGGATTTATTTGGCCAGTAGCTAAAAATACCCTAACAACAACTTTTCATGACCCAGACTATCCTTTTCGTTATCTTTTTGAGCATCCAGGTGTTGATATTCGCGCTAGACAAGGATCTTCTGTTAGAGCCTCTGCTTCTGGATATGTGGCAAAGGTTAAAGATGCTGGATTAGGATATAGTTATATTATGATAATTCACGGCAATGAATTAGCAACAGTTTATGGGCATGTTTCTAAAATATATGTTAAAGCGGATGAATATGTTGTGCAAGGGCAAGCAATAGGCGCTAGCGGGGGATTACCAGGCACACCAGGAGCAGGAAAACTAACAACAGGTGCACATATGCATTTTGAAGTTCGTTTAAATGGCATCCCAGTTGACCCAATGAATTATTTACCATAAATCAACTACAAATTCCCTCAAAACTTTTTGAAAAAATTTCCTAAAAATTTGAAATTTTCTACTCAAAAGAGTATTCGGCGACAGACCCAAAAGAGGATTCAATCGGTCCATCTTGTAAAGAAAGAGGGATTAGGTGGTTAGTTTAATTAATAAGTAAAAAAATAAGTAAAAATAATAGCGTCGCACAATATAACTTGTGCGACGCAAGAGGTGTAATTTAAAACTAATAATCTATACTTACAGTTTTTACCATCATCTAAAACCCTTTTAGATGATGGCTTTTTTTATTTTAACTAATAGTTAATCCCATAATATTGATTTGTGATGTTGCTAATAAAATTAGCTTACAAATAAACAAAAAAATTCCTATTGACAATAAGCTATAAGCTAAAACTGCCAAAATAAAAATTGCTACAAAAGTTTTTTCCATAAATTAATTTACTATATGGTATCTACCTACCACATAGATCGTTAAATTTTAATTATTCACGTTTCTATTGTTTACTTCTAGATTCTTTTCGAAATGATAAAAAAAATTACATTTTTGTCATTTGAATTTTGTCATTAACGTGTCATTGAAAATTTATCATTTGTCATTATTTTGTCAACCTTATTCTTGTGTCGCAAAATATGTTATATTAACGATAGTACACCTTATCTCCATATCTTAAGTCTATATATGTTTTTTTAATAAGCTCTTCTTTTAATTTTTGACTAGTAATAGCATCTAACTTACTTACTTGTTTGGATAAATCATCTTTAACATTAAAATAAATAATAGGCCCACTAACAATTTTTAATCCAATAGACCCTTCTTCATTGTCAATATTAAACCGTTCTATCTCAAAATTATGCTTTTTATCTTTAAATTCAAAAAATAAATCTAAAATAAATTTAATTTTATTAGAATTAATTTTAATTTTTTTATCAATTATCTTATTATCTCCGCTATTATATATCAATGGAATGTCTTTTTGAGAGATGTTAAGAGGATCAGCTTCGCTAATAACGCTACCCACAATGTCGGCATAATAGTATTTATCAGCCTCAAACCAAATAATTGATTGCTGTTTTTCATTAAAATTAACGATTAATTTATTTGGCAATCTTTTTTCTATTATTAAACTATTTAAACTGTACTTTTCATTTATTTTTTTTATTAAATCGCTTTTACAAAATAAAAAAATATTTCTTTTATATCCCCAACTAGAATAAGCTTGTTCCCATGCAAAATCTTTAATCTCTTTAGTGGAGATTTTAATCGCGCCTTTAACTACAATTTCTTTAATATTAAAGATTGGAGCAAAAAAGATGAACCAAGCTAAACCAATAATTATTATTAAAGTTGATAAAATTATCATTTTTACACGCCAAGAACAAATAGGAACTTTAATTGATATTTTTTTTCTTTTTTTAAAATATGGATTAGCATATTTCTTTTTGTTATTAGAATGTTTTTTTTTGAGCTTTATAAAAAAATTTTTTATTTTCATATAGACCACCTAATATTGTCTTTTAATTTTTCTAAAATTTTCTATTAAATAATTAATCCAATATTTTTTTGAAAGTAGGAAGTCTTGAGTTTTTATATATTCAAATGATTTTCCACCAAAACCCATTTTAAATAAAGTGGGTCCTGCCCAAGGATGTTTTGGTTTTAATTTTGGATCAGTAAATCCCCAAAAATCAAATAAAACACAGTTTCTTTTTTTGGCCTCTTTTATAGCTTCCCAAGCAATTAAATAAGGGATTGAAAGTTTAGAATATTTAAACCCAGAAGCTGCTTGATGATAAAATGCTATGCCAGACCAAAAAATAATTAAAGCTGTTGCTACTAGCTCTCCTTTATATTCACCAAAAAAACATAAGACACTCCCCTCTTTTGAAAAAACATCAAATTCATTTTTTATATAATCTTGTGAAAAAGGCGTAAAATATTGTTTTTTTGAAACTAATTTATTTAATTTTTGATATTTTTCTATATCAACTATTTTTTCACTTTTCTCAATAGAAATATCCTTGTTTTTTATTGCTTGTTTGATTAAATAACGAGTGGTTTTTCTCATGTTTTTTAAAAGATCATCTTCTGGCAGAACAACATCTAACTTCCATGTTGCTTCATAAGCATTGGCGTGCATAGGAGCTTGCTTAAAACCAAGATTTTTAAATATTGCTCTATTTTCTTCAGTTTTTTCCCATAAAGGGCTTATTCTAATAAAACTAGCTCTTTCTTCTTTCCCGATTTCTTTAAGTTTTTCTAATAAAACTTCCAATACTTTCAATTTTTGACTTTTAACTTTTAACTCTTCTGGTCCATGCTGTATCAAAAGAAATATCCCTCTTTTTGCAGTTACTTTTGACACTAAAACGATGCTAATTAAATTATTATCATCAAAAATTCCCAATCTCCAAATTTTATTATTCATCTTTTTTTGGAATTCTCCCCACTCCCAAGATTGCAAAAAAGTACGGGAAACATCTTTATTTTCAAATAATTCCCAAACAAATTTGTCATTGATATTTTTTATTTCTATAGCCATAAACTATTTTTTTGTTATTCCCGCGAGTCCAAAAGCGATAATTCATTTCATGGGTCTGTCGCCGAATACTTTTTTGAGGGGTCTGTCGCC
>ERZ1292640.1265-Hain-H43-02um-R1-1265-length-20922-cov-7_pt2 | contig 17646 bp, 15 predicted proteins | sample MGYA00564404_ERZ1292640 | MGnify/ENA primary metagenome ERZ1292640 (study PRJEB36523, sample SAMEA6512636) | groundwater metagenome | collected 2019-01-08 | study: AquaDiva: Metagenomics assemblies of 32 groundwater samples
CGGTAGTATTTGCCACTCTTTGAGTATGATATATAATGCGGGCAGAAAAGTCAAGGTTTGGCTTTTTAAATCTTTCTTTGACAATAGGGAGAAATCTAAAAGAAAGGAGATGAAACAAAATGGCGAAAATTTTGGTCACCTCCCTGGCGATTTTTTTGATTTTCACCTCCGTGGTCTTCGCGGACAATTTGTTAGTCCGCGTTGACGCGGGTAGTCAAGGAGCGGATATAAAGCTCTTTGATTACTTGCAAAGCGGGTGGACGGTTTGGTTACTTCATTTAACCGGGCTGTCCCCCGCTTTGTACGGGGGCCGTTCGTTCTCGCGTGGAGTTTTCTCCGCCGAGCTCGTCCCGGGTCTTGTTTTTGACCGGGAGAAAGGATTGAGTCTCAAAAATTTACTTCTTTAGACCAATCTCTATTACCAAGGTCGGTTTTCCGCCGCCTTGGTAAATGAGCTTGGCGGATTTTTTGACAAGCTCTGGCTTTGGGGGGAGCAAGAATTTTCCGTAACCCACAGAAGGTGGGTCGCGGGAAGTCGGAGCCAGAGTTTTATCGCTTCCGGTCCAGATTCGTTTCTGGCCGGGCCCATACTGGGCCGTCAGTATAGGATGGTCAGAGTGACGCTCTGGCCGTGGCGAGATGCGCTTAATAGGTCAAATTACGGTTTGACCATTCAAGCAAAAGGATTTTTTAACTACTAAGCCCCCACTTAGTAGTTAAAAAAACAAAATCTCCCTATTGTCATTTCGCCGGTATAATTTACTTATACCGGCTTTTTCTTTTTAAAACAAAAAACCCAGCTAAGCGCTTTTAGCGCAAAATTGGCTGGGGTTTCTTGATTTAAATAATAGTCTCCTTTTGATAATGCCCAAGTTTAATATCATTCATTACTAAATCCAACATTTTTAAAATAAGCGCTTTTCCCCTTTTATTGTTAAGCGATAAATTTTCACCAAATATTTTATCTTTCTTTAAACGTAGCACTAAAGGAGCTACTATATCTTTTTGCGTAAAAATATACACAATTAGCCGTCCTGCAACTTTATTAACCATACGTAATTTAAGCAACTTCCCATTTTTATAACCTAAATCAGAAAAATATATAGCGCTTTTGTTTATCTTTAACACAGCTTTTTTAATATCAGCAACAGTAAAATATTTCCCAAGCGGCTTGAGTTCTCTTTTGAAAAACGAATCAGTTAAAATCAACATAAAGAATTTATAAATTCTTTTTAGCAAGCAATGTTCCTAACTCATTAGCTTTAGCGATAACCTCTTTATCAGCAAAAACTTCGTCATAATAATCCTCTTTTGAGCGCAGGCTTAATAATAGATTATCATTAACATATTCGCGCATTGCCATATTTAGCAAAGCCTTTAAAGTCAAACCCTGCTCGCGCGCTTTATTCAGGGCCTTTTCTTTAAGAGCCAAGGGCGCATTAAAAGTAATTTGCCTTTGTGGTTGAAAAGTTGTTTTAAGCATAGATGTATTATATAGTTTATAACTGTATTTTAGCTGTATTAATTTTATCTGTCAACTATTAAAGCTCCGTCGCCTTCTCCACGCGAATCTGCCCACCTTGCTCTAAATGAACAATATCCCTGCGACCAATGCGGCCGGAGATCAAAAAATTTGCCAAAGCATTCTGCACATGATCTTGTATGGCGCGGCGCAGGGGCCTAGCGCCGTAGAGCGGATCAAAGCCGATGCTGGCTAACTCGCGCACTGCCTCGGGCGCAGTTTTTAAAGCAATGCCCTTTTCCTCAAGCTTAACCGCAATATCCGCCAAAATCAATTGCGCAATTTGCTCAATATGTTCTGGAGACAATGGTTGGAATAAAATAATGTCATCAAAACGGTTCAAAAATTCCGGATTAAAATACAGCAGTAAATCCTGCTTAACAAACTTTTCTTTAATCTCCGATATCTGACATCCTTGCTGTAATTTTTCTTGTAAAATCTGCGTGCCGGCATTGCTTGTGGCTACTATAATCAAATTCGTAAAATCAACAGCCTCGCCTTGTCCAGAAGTCAAGCGCCCGTCGTCCATCACTTGCAAAAATATATTTAAGATATTCTTATGAGCTTTTTCTAATTCATCCAACAGTAAAATGCTGTAAGGATTAGCTATTACCGCTTGGGTCAAAAGTCCAGGCTCCTCTGTTGTGCCGATTAAGCGGCTAATGCTTGAAACCTCTTGAAATTCGGACATATCAATTCTGATAATATCTTTTTCGCTGTTAAAATAAATTTCCGCTATTCTTTTTGCCAGCTCGGTTTTGCCAACGCCTGTCGGACCCACAAACAAAAAACAGGCAATCGGGCGACGCAGGTCGCGCAGTTCAGCCCGAGAACGGCGCAAAGCCGATGCTACTTGAGCAACCGCATAGTCTTGGTTAATGTATTTTTGATGAATCTTCTCTTCTAAATTCATTAACATACGGCTTTCTTCTTGTTCAATCTTGGCAAGCGGCATATTAACTTTATTTGATATCACGCGAGCCACATCTGTCTCTGTAATAAGCGACCTTTGGCCCCGCTCCTTTACAACCCAGCTTGCAGTCTCTTGCAAAATTTTTAATGCTTTGGCTGGCTGATGTTCGCCGTGAATTAACTGATTAGTTAGTTTTACCGCTTTTTCCAAAGCCTGATAAGTAAAATACACTTTGTGTTTACCTTCTATAAAAGGTACCCTGGCTTCTAACATTAAGACTGCGTTTTCCGTTTCTGGTTCAGGCACGTCAATTTTAATTAAAGCCTGGCCTAAACTTGAATTTTCTAAATAACGTGTATAATTTCTGTAATCCGTGGTCCCTATTAACAAAAAACGATTGCTGCTTAACGCCTGCGCAGCTACTTGATCAATGCTCATAGTCTGCGCGCCACCCTCGCCCCGGAGCCCAATGCCTACTAAATTATGAATATCTTTGATAAACAGAACAACATTGCCTGAATGAGCTGCCTCGGACAATGCCTGATACAACCTCTGCGACGCGCCTTCCGGATCGCCGCCTGCCAAAATCCCGGCCACGCTCAAAGAAAGCAAACGCTTATCCTGTAGAATTTCCGGCACTTGTTCCGCAGCCATATCTTGAGCCAGCTCCTCTACCATGCTTTGCTTGCCAATGCCAGGACTGCCTACCAAAACCGCGCCGCGCGCCCCAGCTTGCAAAATAGTAAATAATCGCTCCATTTCTGTCTCGTGACCCAAAGACGGCGGCAAATAGCCTTTCTTTGCCAAAAAAGTTAAATCTTGGCTAAAAGCGTTTAAAAAACGGGTCTCTACGGCTGTCATTGCCCGATTCATGCCGTGCCTGGATTTGAAAATAGATAATGATTGACGATCCGTTTGTCTCTTGCGTAATTTATTCTCAACTTCTGACCATAAAACCACATGGCGCAATTTATAACTTTCTATGTCTAAATCATACAAAATATCGCGAGCATAGCCATCAACATCAGCCAGCGGTATCCATAAATCTAAAATATCTACCTTGCAACCGCCGCCGCGCTTGTAAGCCTCGTTATAAGCCTGCAAAATCGCCTGCTTGGCAAATAAAGAAAAAGTTAATGACTTCTGTTCAGTCTGATTTTCCGTTTGTTCTATCAATGTCCGCTCTAATCCACGCTTAATCTTGCCTGCTACAAGTCCTGCATTAAGCCCCAAGCGAAATAAAATAATGTTTGATTTTTGATTGATGATTAAGCTTGCCAGTAAATGCAAGGGCTCAATCTCGCAAAACCGATGATCAGCCGCGAGCTGATAAGCTTGTTCAATAATCTGAACAGCGGATTCAGAAAAAGCTTCTGTGATGTTGATAGCCTTTTCTGTCTGTTTTTGACTTTTTAAAGGAGTTTGATAATCTTGTTTTATCACATATCGTTGTCTTTCTTCGGCCCTGCTCAAACGATAAATCAAATACAAATCCAGCAAAAAAGAAAATAAAAACAGCTTTAAATAAATATTGTTGATATTCCAGAAACTCTTTGTCAGCAAATCCAAAGGCAAAGAAAAATTATTAAAAGAGCTGATTGTCCGGTAAATATAGTAGCTTAAACAAAGAACGCCTGTAAGCGCAGTGATATACAAGAAAAAATTGATAATAAAATTTAGCTTTAAAATCAGCCGTCTTTTGTTAATTTCTAAAAATTTGACTTTGCTAAAATCAAAATACAGCTTTCTATGATCAAGAATTAAATAGTCTGAATTTTGTCCCAAAGTTTCGGGATTTATTGCGGGCATTTGATTTAATAATACTTGTTTTAGACTGCGGCGTCAATCTGCACTGACACGCCTTGACATCTTTTCCTAACAACTATATGATACTATCATACTTTTATGAAACGTGAACGACTTACAATCACTCTGCGAAAAAATCTTATAGAAGCAATAGACAAACGGATTGACGGCACGCTCATTAGAAACCGCTCTCATGCAATTGAATCTCTGCTTGGAGACATCGTCAATCCCCAGATTAAAAAGGCAGTAATTTTGGCAGCTGACAAAGGCATTAAATTTAGACCCTTTACTTACGAAACTCCAAAGGCTATGCTACCGGTAAAAGGGCGGCCGATTTTAGAGCATATTATTTCCGGCCTGCGCGAATCAAATATAAGAGACATATACATTTCAGTCGGCTATTTAAGCGAAAAAATCATGTCTTATTTTGGCGATGGCGCTAATTTTGGAGTAAAAATCACCTACATCAAGCAACCCAAAAAAAATATGGGAACAGGCGGAGCGCTGCGCAATTTTCAAAAATACATCAGCTCCCAGGAGCTGTTTTTTTTAATCTATGGAGATGTTTTGGCTCAAATCAATTACCAGGACTTGAGCCAATTTTATTATGAGCATCAAAATGCGTGCGGAGTAGCGGCTTTGACTACAGTTAATAATCCTGAACTGTGGGGCGTGGTTAATCTAAAGGGGCATCAAATAGTTAATTTTATTGAAAAGCCTGTTCGTCAAAAAGCTAAATCGCACCTTATTTCAACAGGCATTTATCTTTTAACTTCTAAAATTTTTAATTATATTCCTAAAGACAAAAAAATCAGCCTGGAAAAAGAAATTCTCCCGCAAGTTTTAAAAAAAGACAAATTAAACGGATACCTGCTCCAAGGAAATTGGTATGATGTGAGCTCTCCGGAAATTTACGAGCAAGCGCTTAAAGAATGGCAATAATTATGATTATAAGCATACTGCAATCTAAAAACAAAGAAGACATCTGTTTAACCTCGGAGGCGGTTTCTATTTTAGTGCAAAACCATCACACTATTTTAGTGGAGGGCGAAGCAAACCGGCAAAATCTAAAAAACTATTTAAACGTCGGGGCTTACATTATCAATGCTAAAGAAGAATTATTAGATCGCGGCGATTTGATTATTAAAAAAACCGAGCCAAAAATTAAAGAAATAGACTACCTAAACGGCGAGAATAAAATTTTTGTTACCAAAATCAAACCTTATCACCAAAATTTATTTAATAAAATTTTAGAACACAAAATTTCCATAATCAGCTATCGTCATCTGAAGGGATTTAGAAAAGAAATTGTTAACATAAATGTTAAGGTTGAATTTTCCAATTATATTCTGCCGTTTTTGCTAAGTCTGGCGGATAAAGGCTTAAAAGCTTTAGTTGACGACGAGAAATTGCGCCAAGCTTTATTAATTATGCATGGCAAGGTTTATAATAATAAGCTAGCCGCTCTTTATAAGATGCCTTGTTATGAATTTTAAATTTTAGTTATGCTAAAAACATTAGACAAAACCCAAATTAAAGGCAAAAAAGTGCTTTTGCGCGCAGCTTATGACATTACTCTATCCAATGAAAATAATAAATGGATTGTGCCTGATGATCAGCGAATTCGAGCAACTCTTCCAACGATCAAATATTTATTAGAACAAGATTGCCGCGTTATTTTAATGAGCTGGCTTGGCAGGCCGGAGCCGGGGCAGATTGAGGATAAATATAAAATGGATGCAGTAGCTAATAGACTATCAATCTTGCTGGAAAAAAAAGTTAAAAAACTGGATCAAACAGTGGGGCCGGAGGCAGCGTCAAATATCTCAAAAATGAAATCTGGCGATATATTGATGCTTGAAAATACCAGATTTAACAAAGGTGAAATAGAGGCTGATCCGGAATTAGCGCTTGAGATGGCTTCTTTAGCAGACTTTGTCGTTTTTGACGCGTTCGCCCAGAGCCATCGCAAACACGCTTCCACTACCGGCATTTTGGAAAATCATCAAGAGACTTGCTGCGCCGGCTTCTTAATGGAAAAAGAATTGACTGTTTTGGGGCAAATTCTAAAAGGAACAATGGAGCCATTTGTAGTAGTTTTAGGAGGAGCTAAAGTTTCTGACAAAATCGCCATGATCCGCAATATCTTGGATAAATCAGCAATGATATTGATTGGCGGCGCTTTGGCTAATCCTTTTCTTAAAGCGCAAGGCTTTGGTGTTGGAGATTCATTAGTGGAAAGTGCGCAAATTGATCAAGCTCGAGGCATTAATTTTGATCCTGTAGAAATTGCTCGCGAACTATTGGCTAAATCAAAAAATGATGTTGTGCCGCATGAACTTTTGCCTGAAAAATGGCCCAATGGCGGACCAATAAAGCTTTCCAAAATACAGTTGCCAATAGATGTACTTACAGCTAAAAGAAACCTTAACAATGGCTTTGATGACGAGACTATTAAGATAGAAAAAGTCAACAGCCGTTCTAATTTATGCGATCCGCAAGATTCAATTTTAGATATAGGACCGCGGACGACTGATATTTATAGCCAAATTGTCAAGCGCGCCAGAACCATCTTTTGGAATGGACCTATGGGATTGTTTGAAAATTTTAACTTTTCCCACGGCACTAAAAAATTAGCAGAGGCAATTGCCAAATCCAAAGCTTATTCCGTTATCGGCGGCGGCGACACAGAGGCCGTAGTAACTAAATTTGATCTTGAAGGACAATTCGGCCATGTCTCAACCGGCGGCGGCGCGGCCTTATCATTGCTTGCTGGCGAGGAATTGCCGGTTTTAAAATATTTGGAAATTTGACATATGAGATTTCAATTTTGAGATTTATTTATTATGGATCGCAACCTTGCATTAGAATTCGTGCGTGTAACCGAGGCCGCGGCAATTGCCGCGTCTCATTGGCTTGGACGCGGAGACAAAGAAGCCGCTGACAAAGCCGCAGTAGAAGCTATGCGCTCCAGGCTTAACGATATTGAATTTCGCGGCACAATAGTTATCGGCGAAGGAGAAAAAGATGAAGCTCCAATGCTTTATATTGGCGAGAAAGTGGGTCGTCAACCTTTTGACAATCAAGTTCTGCCCGAATTTGACATTGCCGTTGACCCTTTGGAAGGTACGACTTTGACCGCTCACGGCAAGCCCGGAGCCATTGCTGTAATCGCTTTTGGGACAAAAGGCACATTTTTAGATCCGCCAGGCACTTATATGGATCAATTAACTGTTGGTCCTGAAGGAAAAGGCTTAATTGATATTACGGCGCCGCTTGAAGAAAACATAAAAAAAGTTGCGCAAGCAAGCGGCAAAGAGCCAGAGGAAATGACGATTGCTATTTTAGAAAGAGATCGCAATCAACACTATGTTGATTCTGCTCGCCGGATTGGGTCAAGGGTTATTTTATTTGAGCACGGCACAGTTGCTCACGGCATAGCCCCGGCAATTTCTAATTGGGAAATTGATATGATGATAGGAATTGGCGGCGCGCCAGAGGCGGTAATTACTGCCGCCGGCATCAAAGCCTTAGGCGGCGATATGCAGGCAATTTTAAAGCCGCATTCTGACGAATTTTTAAAACAAGCCCAAGCAAAAGGCATGGGCGATTTGAATAGAGTCTATAAACTTAATGATTTAGCGCGCGATCAAACGCTTTTTGTCGCCACTGGCGTCTCTGCGAGCCCTATTTTAAATGGCGTCAATTTTGGCAAAAATTATATCACCACTCATTCCATAATGATGCGCTCAAAATCCGGCACTGTGCGCTTTATTGAAGCGCACCATAAAATCAGCGGTTAGTGTTTTGAGATTAGCAAAACCCTCATAGCCGACCTACCAAAGCCGCCCTTGCGGCGCTTTAACTCCAAGATGTTTATAGGCAGGCTCGGTTGCCACCCTGCCGCGAGAAGTGCGCGCTAAAAAGCCCATCTGCATCAAAAATGGCTCATAAACTTCGGCAATAGTTTCTTCTTCTTCAGAAATAGCCGCGGCAATGGTATTTAAACCAACCGGACCGCCTTTAAATTGTTCAATAATAACCTTTAAAATGCGGCGATCAATCTCATCAAGACCAAAATCATCAATTTCTAACATTTCTAGGGCTTGTTCGCTTAAATCAATAGTAATACGGCCATCAGCTTTTACTTGGCAAAAATCACGCACTCTTTTTAATAATCTATTTGCAATGCGCGGAGTTTTGCGAGACCTTGCCGCCAAAAACTTTGCCGCTTTATTATCAATCTCAACCTGCAAAATCTTTGCCGAACGTTGTATAATTGTTTGAATATGGGCGTCATTATAAAATTTAAAATGATAAATGATGCCAAAACGATCTCTTAAAGGCGAGGAAACAAGACTCAAACGGGTTGTAGCGCCGATCAAACTAAATTTAGGCAAATCTAATTTTAAAGTACGCGCTGAAGGCCCTTTGCCCACAATTAAATCAATCTTAAAATCCTCCATAGCGCCATAAAGAACCTCTTCTATAGTTTTATTTAAACGATGAATTTCATCAATAAATAAAATATTGCCTTGTTCCAAATTAGTTAAAACAGCTACTAAATCCCCGGCGCGCTCAATAGCCGGCCCGCTGGTGGCTTGAATATAGCTATTAGTCTCATTGGCAATAATATGAGCCAATGTAGTTTTGCCTAATCCAGGCGGACCATAAAGCAAAATATGATCTAGAGACTCTTTTCTGTGACGCGCGGCTTGAATAGCTATATTTAAACTTTTTTTAATTTGATCTTGCCCAATAAACTCTTTTAAAACCTTGGGCCGCAATGTTTGATCTGCGTCCAAATCTTTAAGCTGCACATGATTGGACAATAATCGATGATTGTCTGTCTGCATATCAAATCAATAAATAGATATATAACATAAAAAACCTTGACAGGTTTGGTAATCTATGATAGGATAATAGGTCAAGTTAAAAATGTCTCCAATGGTATAATTTGAATATATTACTTTCAAATTATATCCCTGTAGACACGACAAGCATGGGGGTTATTTTTTCCCAAACGGCAACGTTTGCGAATCCTGACCAAAAGTCGGGACAGAGGTTTTCTAGGATACGTCTTAGGATTGCCTTTGGATAATTCTCTTGTCTACAGACTAAGGCTGGGCTGCCGCTTAGTGCGTTTGTGCTAAGCGAATCAGTTCAGTCGTAGTACTGTAGATAATATAGTGCTACAAGAGATTTGTGGGCAGTATCACTTCTCCCTGATCCCGATTTTTCGGGGTCGGGGAACTAAAGAACATTCTTTAAAAGAGAGTGTTTTTTAGTTATTTTCATTTTTTTTATCCGCCTCTATATCTTTATCTATATCTGCCTTCTCCACTCCCTTTAAACAGACTGCCTGCCATGGCTTATAATAAGAATAAAATGCGCGCATTTTTTCTGTACCATCAGAATATTTAATATAATAATCAAATTTAGTTTCGGCGCCATTATGCGCCCGTTCAGTGCATTTGGTCTCGCCGGGCGGCAAATCCTCTGTTTCAACATATTTAGTCGGCAGCGATTTTGTAATATTATAAATTTTCGGCTCTCCTACTGCAATCTTGCGGCCATCAGAAGCGCCCCAAAATTCAAATATCAGATCATCTTGTTTAATATAAGTTTGAAGAAGAATATAATGCGCTGTATCATTGCGAAAGCGACAGTCTGGATGCGGAGGATAAATAGTGCAATCAGTGCCTGCCGGCTCATAATAACTAACCCGATAACTGTGACTGCGCCGCTCCGTGATTTCTAAACCGCTTTGCAAAGCTCCTCTAAATAAAGTAGTGCCTATTTGACACAAACCTCCGCCGAATTCAGGTATGGTTCTATTTCCCTTAATTACAAGTTCCGGCAAATAACCAGAAGCTTCACTAATTTCTCCTAAAGCGCCTGCAAGAGAAAATTCTTCTCCAGGCTGAATTAAAATACCATTCAAAGCCGCAGCGCCGACTTTAATATTATGGCGTCTATTCTGCGGACTGCCGGCAAAATTAGATTTTCCTATCCCTATCAATTCTTTAATGCCTAAATTGTTAACTGTTTCAGTAGTATATTTAGGTTCTATAATTTCTGTTAAAATATCAATGGGCTCGTCTGTTAAAAAATCATCGTTAAAAAAAGTTTGATTGATTAAAACCAAAGTTTTATCATAGTTTATTTGCCGGCCCTGCCGACTTGGCTGGAATTCTTGGACTCGCCTGTCTAAAGTTAAAATAAAACGAGCCTCTTGCACCTGCGTCTCTATTGCATTTGCCGCATTCTCTTTAATATAATCAATAAGACTTTTCTGAAACACTATATGCTCGCTTTGGACATCAATCCAATTTTTGTAATAATTTTTATCTATAACCCATGTTCTATCTTGAAATCGCAAAATCAAATTTTCTCGATTAGCAAACAGCGATTCAATTTCTTGTTTTTTAATTGTCAAAGCCGAAGCCGTAATGCTCGGTTCGTCTCTTCGCGACGGCAAAATTATTGCTTCTCCCGAAATAATTTCTAAACTATTTTTTAACTTTCTGATGCCAAATTCGTAATCCGGCACAATGCCGTATTCTTCAGGAATAATAACCACTGCCATATCTTCATCAATTTTTAGCTGGGCATCTCGAGCTAAAATCTCTTGATTTTGAAAATTCTCCCGCAAAGCTTGTCTGATATTCTCCTCAAATATGCGATAATCAAGTTTAACTTGAACAGCCGTTCCTAATAGATTGATCTTGGTCTTTAAATTTTGAAATATTCCTTGATCCCTGCCGATTTTTATTGCCTTTCGCGCCGTGGCGCCGGCATCAATATAAAAAAGTTCATAAGTCAAATCAGGATCATCTGGAGCAAACACACGCGGGAAAATCTGCGACTCTTTATTTTTATAAACAAATACTATGCCTTTTGTCTCTAAATTATCCCTAAATTTGCTAACAATATCTTCTACTTCTCCTTTAGTCAAGCCGCCTAAATTAAATAATCCAAATTTAACTTCAGGGTATACTTTGTTATAATATTTGGCCTCAAAAATATAAAGACTTATTAAGGACAAAAATAGAAAAACACAAAAAATCAAAAATGATAGAACTGTTAACTTAAGTTGTTTCTTTTGTAATTTGAGCCCCGGATATGACAGGGTTAAAAATTTCATCTAATATGCTCTTAGCCAACTCCTGCTGTTCGTGATCCGCCTCTATTAAATTCTTAATCTCTATAACAACCTCATCTCCTTCAGAAAGATTTGGCGGCAGATTATTAATCTCCCACAGCAAAATTTGACCATCATCAATTTTAATAACGGCCTGATCTTGTTCTAATCTATCTATTACCGCTTTTTTAACATACATATTTATTCTCCATTATTTTCATCTTTAATTTGAATTTGTATCTTTTGCGTCTGCTTGGCTTTTGGCAGATGAATGATTAAAATGCCTTTTTTAAATTCAGCTTGCGCTTCTTGAGTTTTGACTTCTTGTGGCAAAATTATTGATCTTGAAAATGCGCCCCAATAACATTCTTGATACAGATAATTTTCTTGAGCGACCTCTTCCAATTGATGGCGGTTGCCGCGAATAGTAATCATATCGTTGCTAATAGATATATCCAAATCTTTTGGGTCCACTCCTGCTACTACTGATTTAATGACAAACTCATCTTCGGTTTGGTACACATCAACTGACAATTGTCCTTCGTAATTTTCTTGAACCCAATTCTTAGCATCGTCTGACGCACTATCAGTTGCACGAGATGATGGCTCGCTGAGATTAACTTGGGCTTCTATTTCATCTAACATTTTATTATCGTCCTTATTCTCTTCCTTTTTTTTAACTTTATTGATTCCAGTAATTTTGGCTAAAAAAGATTTGCCGGGCATTGGTTTAAAAATTTCTAACTTTTAATCCTGGAAACTCGGGATCAAAAAATTAAAAATTATTAATCTTAATTTTTATTTAGTGATTATCAAAGCTATTTAAAATTATACACTAATTTGCGCGATCAGTAAACCCGCCTAAAAAGTGCCTCTGTAAGCGGCATTAACCACTTACTGAAACTGACTATTAGATAGATACCCCCTACCTTTACCCTTTTTTAAAAATTTTTTGGCGGGTATTTATAAAAAACCAAATAAAATAAGGGCACAAACGGATGCGTCCAAAATTGTTGTTTAATGACGTCCTTGTGCCCTTTAAGCTCTAACTTAGAGCACAGGGCATCGTTCTTTCTGTTATTTTTTATTTTACAGAAGGAATGATTTCCTTGATTTTGTCTCTAAATTAGAATAATGCTTTCTCTACCATTCTTGGGTAAACCTAAAGTCATTTTAATTTTTATACTTTAGATCTCCCTTATTTTTTTGTTTTTGTTTTATTAACTGTATTGTAGAGAATGTGAACAGTAGAGAATCTAAATATTTTAATTTTTTAAAACATCTAGACTCTTACTGTTTTTATATCTATATATAGTTTGTCAAAGAACTTTATATATCTACTTTACTTACTTTGCTTATATTATACCATCACTAAAAAAAATGGTCAATGGTTATATATGATATTTTGCTAATATTTATAAATAGCTTAAATAAGCGAGATTGCTGATTAGATGACTAATTGGATAACTGTACTTGGGGATAACTTTTTTAATAAGTTTTACATAAAACATAAAAATATTATAAATTATCCACAAGTTATACACAAGCTATACAAAACTCTACTCTACTTTCTCCCAAATTGACTTTTCTATATTAACATCAATTGCCGGCTGATTGTCTTTAATAACTCGCCGGATTTTTCCATTAAAGACAAACTTATGGCTTAATTCTTCTGATTCTATAAAAGCGCCTATATATTTCATTTCTTGATATTCATTACCGCCTAAAATTTCTATTGGATTAAACGGCTTTTTAAGTTCTAATGCTAATTCATACTGCTCGTATAACTGCCACATTATTTTATCTTGGTCTTTAGATGCAGGCTCAATGTTTAAACCAAGCGCCTTGCCCTCATCCCTGGTAATCGGATAGCCGTGAATGCAGATATCGCGGGTTATTTGCTTAACTATTTGATCAATTTTAGCCTGATCAGCGCCATCTCCAAAGTGTATTTTTAAAAGCTTTTCTGTAATCTGGCGAGCCATTCTAAAAGCTCGGTACACATTGCCAATAGACAAAGGATGAACATCTTCTGACAACTTTTTAAACACCTCGTCCATTTTCTCGTCTGGAATTTTGGCTTGTTCCTGAGCCATTAAAAGATAAGAATTAAGGTCCTCAACGCTTATCTCCATTGGCTGTTTGGTTTCCGGGTGTTTTGGATTAAAAGGATGAGTGGTGGAAGGATCAACCGGCGAAAGTTCGGCCAATTTTCCCATTACAATTTTATCCGCGCCTAAGGCGATTAAAGTGCCGGCGCTGTGTGCGCGATAAGGTATAATAACTTCTAATTCATCGGCGTGATTGCGCAGAAGTTTAATAATTTTGATTGGCGCGATCATATCGCCGCCGCGGGTGTAAAGATACAGGCTTAATTTTGGCTGATGTCCGATCTTTTCCAGATGCTCATTTAAAATCGGAATAACATCATCCGCCACCCGCGTCGCAAACGGCTTGCGATCGCCTGTGATGTAGGTGATGATTTTTGAATTGCGGGATTTTTGGAGCTGGGTGATTAGAGGTTCGTTGGATTGGGGCATAGATTAATTTTTAAAAATCTAAAGCCAGAAACTTGTCTTGGCTTCAAATCTTCAATGTAGTCATAACTTATAAATTATCACATTTAACAAATTAAACAAGACTTTTTATGCGGTCTTGCTAGTTATACCGGTAGTCTCCACATCTCCGATTGTACCAGTTTTGTCTCCTTGCAAATACTCAATCACAACTTCTGTTTTCTGACTCTGTTCTGAAGACTTTGAAACATCCCGCTCCCGCAGCTCATCTTTCCCCGCCCTCTCCCCCAGCTCAAATCCATAAACCACATCTTCAAGCTCGCTGTATTTCAAAGAAACAACTTTGGCGTCTGATAAATTCAGACCACTATCTTTATCCCCTTTACCTAAAGCTAATTTCTTTAATTTATTTACATCGCTTTGCGTTGGACTTACTTTAACTTCATAAGCAGTTTTTTTATTAAAAATAAAATCAATTTCCGCACCGCTTTTCCGCTGATAATAATTAACCGCGCCTTGAGTTTTTAAATTTTGAAAGACAGCTTGTTCAAATAAAAAACTCGGATTGATTTTACCTAAATGATTTGCTAAGCCGCAATCACAAATATAAACTTTAGGCATCTTGCGTATCTCCACTCCTTTATTTCGACTAAAAGGCTTAATATGTGTTATAAAATAAGTCTCTTCTAAAAAAGACAAATACTGCGACGCTGTCTCCCAGCCCACGCCTATTTCTTCAGCTACTTTTTTAACATCAATTTTTTGACCCACTCGGCTTAAAAGTAGCAAGATTAAATCTCGCATCTCTTTAATTTTGCGGAAACCGCTTAACTCTTTTATTTCTAACTGATAATATGAGGTAAAAATATTTTCTAAAAGCTTTTGCTTTCGTTCAGTTGATTCGGCTAATATCACTTGCGGAAAACCGCCAAAGGCAAGGTACTCCTGATAATACTTATCAATTATTTCAAAAATCACTTTATCGATTTGTTTATGTTGCCGCGGAATTACTATTTTAGTTTGTTTAAACCTCAAAAATTCAGAGAAAGTGCAGGGATAAAGCTCAAAAATAAATTGACGGCCGGACAATGATTCAGAAAATAAATTTTTTAGATAAAAACTGGCTGATCTTGTGAGAAAAAATTTAGTTTGATAATGATCTATAAAATATTTTACACATTGAGGAATATTTTTAACCAATTGAATCTCATCTAAAAAAATATAATGCGGCTGGCTAAAATCTAATCCCTTAGTTTCAAATTTAAGTTTGATTTTTTCATAACTAAGTTCTTCAAAATATTTTTGATTAATAGGATCTTCTAAATCTAAAAATAATTGATTATTAGAATCAACTTGCCGGCTAATAAATTTAAGCAAAGTAGTTTTACCCGCTCGCCGCATACCAGTTATAGTAATTGCTTCTGGTGTGTATAAATAAGGTTTTATATTTTTGTATAAATCTCGTTGAATAATCATACCGTCTATAGTTTATACCTAATACAACTATTTGTCAAGTACTAACCAGCAAACGGTTCTACTTTTTATCGGTTATCCCTAAAAAGTAATACTTTTTCAGGATTACGCTCCGCAAATAGTAATATTTTAAACCCTTCTATAGAGTATCTTATTTTTTATCCAGTGACAACCGTATGCCCCTGCCCGGCGATTTCATGGCCAATAATAAAAGCTTTTTGTTTTAGCTCTGCTTGGGTCCCTCCAGATCCAGAGCCATATATTCCTATTTTCATGGTAAGTAATGGTGTTAATGGCGGAAAAAAAGCTTGACAGTCTTTTAAATACACGTTAAACTATGTACAATAATATTAAACACCTAATAAACATATGCACACAGCACAAATTGGTTTCAAAACCACACCGCAAATAAAAATCCAAGCTCAAAGATTAAGTAATAATCTTGGAGTAAATTTATCTTCTGTTTTAAATGGACTGTTAAAACAGTTTATTAGAACCAAGCGATTGGAGCTTTCAATAGACCCTCAACCAAGTGAGTTCGCTTTGGATATGATAGCCGAAAGCAAAGAAGATAGAAAGAATGGCCGCTATTCACCTGCTTTTGACAATGCTGAGAATGCTATAGATTACTTGCATAAAGAAGCCAAGAAATATGCAAATTAAATACAGAGAAAAACTTACAAAGGTTTATGCTAAAGCTCCTATTAAAATACAAAAGGCATTTGATAAAAAAATGCAAATTTTTATGCAAAACCCTTTTGATAGACAGTTAAATAATCACGCACTTAAAGGAAAATTGAAACCCTACCGTAGCATTGATATTACTGGCGACTGGCGGGCTTGGTACATAATAGAGGATAATATTGTATGGGTTGACATTTTAGGTACGCATAGCCAGCTTTATAAATAATATTCCTTCAAAAAGAAAAAAGCCGATCTAATGTTGATTGATCGGCTTTTGTTGTGTGATCTGGTCAGCTTGCCCGCCCGCCGTAGCCTGTAAGGCGAAGGTGGGTCTGACCATGTCACGGTCTCTATGAAAAATTTGCCAGGACAGGCTCCTCAATCCGGCTGTAAAAATTGTGAGGCAGAGATCGGCCGTCTCTTGCCGGACATCTCCAATTAAACCGTTTCCCGAATTTCGCCCGGCGATAGTTTGCGCTATTTACCCAAACATCGCGCAAAGTGCTTTTGCGGATGTCGTGGCAAAAAATTGTTGATTCGTCGCACCGGCCTGGGCACTGGTTGACTGTACCATCACAGAAAATTTCAACTCCTGCCGCAGTTTGATTGCAAACATGCGCGCCGGGATAAAGCCCTTGACCGTGTTTCTTATATTTTTCCAAACTAATTAAACCTGTTTCTATAGCCCAAATCGACATTTGGACATATAGTCCTGCCATTTCTCCCAAGTACTCGTCATAATTGGGTTGCTCTCTTCTTAATTCGTCTAGTCCTTTTCCGCTTTCAGCGCTTGGACAAGTGACGAAGTAGATGTTCCGTGCTCGCGCCCATGTAAACATCTCAAATACTTCAGAGATGTTTTCCGGCTTGAACGGAGCACAAGAAAAAGCAAGGCGTGTAGCTTGGCCGGGAACATGCTCGTTAAATTCGGCTCTCGCCAAATTAATGAGCGCTTGATCCCGAAATTGCACATAATTTTTCAAAAGCGCGGAGTCGGGATAAGCATCTACGCCTACCCATCTTTCCTGTTGCTTTCTATCAAAAGAGTTAAATCCCAGTAAAATACTGGCATCTAACTCTTTTAGTCGTTGCACTATTTCTATAGCAGGCATTTTATAATATCTTTGCGCTAGGGTGTCAGACCCTAAGGTATGTCCTTTGGTGAAAATGGAAATACCGACCCCTAAAGCATTTGCTTTTTCTATAAACTCAACGGCCCTAGGATATTCGAACGGATCCCCTTCTCCCAACCACTTCGCCTCGCGCAGGCCGAGTTCGACGCCTTCTTCAAAGTATCCCAAGAGCTCTTCCTGAGTTACAGCTGTTCCCTTCAACTCCGGCACAAAACAATGGGGACAATTCAAACTGCATCTTTTCCCGAGATTAAAGTCCATCGTGAACATTTTGGCCGTTCCATCCGGCAAGCAACTATGCAACTCTTCCTCCAGAATATTGCCCCACCATCGCACATCATTCCGATACCCCGCCGGAAATAGTTTTCCGTTTTTATCGGGAGTAAATACTACTGGAACCTCTTGACTTAATAGCTCTTTTGAATTTTTTGAATACATTGTCAAAGATCTCCTTT
>ERZ1292640.1785-Hain-H43-02um-R1-1785-length-17646-cov-8_pt1 | contig 17646 bp, 9 predicted proteins | sample MGYA00564404_ERZ1292640 | MGnify/ENA primary metagenome ERZ1292640 (study PRJEB36523, sample SAMEA6512636) | groundwater metagenome | collected 2019-01-08 | study: AquaDiva: Metagenomics assemblies of 32 groundwater samples
TCCGCATGCAGCCCGAACACGTTGTAGCCCGCGGCCTCGAGTGCGGCTTCGCGCTGGGCCCGGGTCGTGAACTTGATGGCTTCGACCGACTTGATGCGGAACGGCTCGATGATGATGGAGCGCATAGAGGGATTGTGGCACTACTGGCCGGGTTTGGACGGGACGGCGCTTCTTGTCGGTAGGGCACTTCTTGTCGGGAGGGCACTCCTTGTCGGGATGAGGATACTTGCCGGGATGTCCCGACACGTGGCGCCTTCCCGACGAGCATTGCCCTCCCGGCGGAACACTACTTCCCTGACAGCACCCGTCCGAGGCTGCCGAAGTAGCCGGTCATCTCGAGATAGCCAGCGCCGGTGAGCCGCTGACCCGCGCGAGTGCCGGCCACGTCGATGGCGCCTTCCCAGTACGCCACGCCGGTCGAACGTTCGAGCGCGAGCTCCTGGTCGTTCAGCGGAGTGGTCACCTTCAGCTCCAACTTCTCAGACGCAATGGTGATGGACCATTCGGTGGGGTAGACCGCGCCGTTCTTCGACTTGAAGGTCGCCCGGCCGGGCGTGAGCGAGAATTGACTCACGGTAAGATGCCTGGTGCTGCCATCGACGCCCACCAACGTACCGCTCGACCGCGGGTCGCGGCTGCCATCGTCTCGCCGCAACTGGTAAAGCATCAGCTCGCGGCCGTCGGCGAGTTGAATCGACAACCAGTCCCAGCCGCGCTGGCCCGGCTCGAGAAAGCTGGTGCCGAACTCGTGATCCATCCAACTCTCGCCGGTCACCTCGAAGCGCTCGCCGTCCACGGTGAGCGAGCCGCGGGTCGGCATGCGCGTGAGCGAGTAGTAGTGCGAGGCGTTGCCCGCCTGCGCGCCCTTCTGGCTGATGCCGCCAATGCCGTTGATGGCCGGCGCCTTGCCCTCGTCCAGCGTGAAGTCGATCGACACCTGCGGGCTCGCTGCCTTGAGCACGTGCCGGTTGTTGCCGTCGAGCATTGCCACCCAGTCGTCGTTCCACACGCGATAGCGGTCGGTTGCGGCACCAGCGAACCCGGGCCCGCCGCGCGACAGCTTCTCCGCATAGCGGTAGCGGCGCCCCGCCGGATCGCTGATCGCCAGGTGCGTCATGAACAGGTCGCGAATCGCCCACTTCGATGGATTGGCAGGCGCCGGATCGATGCCGACGCGGAAGAACGTGACCTGGTAGCCGAAGCGCCGCCCGTCCTTTGCCTTGACGTTGCCGGTGTAGTACCACCACTCGATCTTGTAATCAGGATGCGAGGCATGGTCGCGCGGGAACTCGTAGGCATAGCCGGCGGTCGCTTCCTTCCACGCGGCTTGGGACTTGGGGCTTGGGGCTTGGGCCCCTAGTGCCACGACGGAGCCCGCGAGCACCAGAGCACCGCAGCACTTGAGCACGCCAGCACCTGAGCACCTGAGCACCTGAGCACTCCAGCACCTGAGCCCCTTGTTATTCATCATGGGACAGGACCAGTTGGGCCGCGCGTCTCGCGGGGTAGACTCCTGCAATCGCCGTCGCAACGATTACCGCGATCGACGACTGGATCAGGAACGCCGCCGGCAGGTGGAACTGAATCGTCCATCCGAAACTTTGCACGTTGATCACGTAGATCAACACCATCGACAGCGCAAACCCCATGGTCAGGCCAATGCCCTGGCTGACCGCGCCGATTAGCGCCGCCTCGATAATCACCATCTTGCGCACCTGCGTGCGGTCGGCCCCGGTCAGGCGCAGCAGCGACAACTCCCGGCGCCGTTCGAGTACGAGCGTCAGCAGCGTGCCGGCTACGCCCAGCATGGCGACGATGATGGCGATCAGTTCGAGGGCGTAGGTGATGGCAAAGGTGCTGTCGAAGATCCGGAGCACTTCGTTGCGCAGCGTCCGGTTGCTGAAGATGAAGGCGCGGTGCCCTTCATCCATGGTCGCCAGGATCTCGGCGCGCACCGTGTCCGGGTCCGCATCCGCTTTGAGGAATGCGGCGACGCCCGATGGCGCCAGGTCGCCGAAGTAGCGGCGGAAGGTGCCCACGTCCATGATTACGACACCGCGATCGTTGGAGTAGTCGTAGTACACGGCGGCCACCTGGAAGTCGTGGGTGCCTTTGGGTGTCAACAGGCTGAGCGTATCGCCGTCGCGCTTGCCGAACTTGTTCGCGAACGCCTCCGAGACGATCACGCTGTCGCGGCCAATGGCGGCGCGCACCATGTCGCGCGCGTTCGCGGGGCTCTTGAACAGCAGCGCGCCGTGTTCGAGCACCACCTCGTAGGTGCCCGCGCCCAGCACCGTCAAGCGGTTGTCGTAGACCATGTCCAGGTTGCGAAAGCTGTCGATGGCGGTCACCGCGGGATGGCGCTGCACGGCAGCGATCACCTCCGGCGACAACGTCTGTTCCTGCCCGATGGTGGGCCTGATGCCCGGTCCGATGAACAAGTCGGCCTGCAGCGTCTGTCCCACCCAGTAGACGACGGTGTCGCGGAAGCTGCCGATCATGATGGCGATGGCGACCATCATCGACAGGCTGACCGACAGCGCCGCCACCGAGATCGACAGGCGCGGAATGGCCGAGGTGAGGTTGGCGTGGGCCAGCAGGCCCTCGACGCCAAACCGGCGTCTCAGTACCGTGCGGCCGATGCGAGCCAGGCCAAACATGATCGCCGGCACCAGCAGCCCGGCGCCAATCACGATCGCCAACGACGCCAGGTAGCCAAACACCGGCCGGCCATTCACCGGGCCCAACTGCGCCAGGCCAAAGGCCAGCGCCAGCACCGCCAGCGGCGCAATTACCATGGCCGGCTTGAGCCGCCCGCGCATGTCCAGCGTGTCGTGCCCGCGCATGGCCTCCGTCGGTTCAACACGGCTTGCTTCAAGCGCGGGGATCGCCGCGGCGAGCAACGACAGGGGCAGGCCGATCGCCGCTCCCAGCCACACGTGGCCCCAGTTCATGTCGGGTGGAGACGAGGCGGCGGCGATATAGATGGTGCTCACGGTGGCCGCGGTCATCCCGACCGCAACGTCGGCCAGCAAACGCGCCAGGCCGAGGCCGATGGCAATGCCGGCCATGGCCAGGGCCGCCGCTTCGCCCAGGAACAGGAACAGCACCTTGCGGCGCGTCAGCCCGAGTGCGCGCAGCGTGCCTATCTCCTGCCGGCGCGCCACCACCGAGATGGTGACGGTGTTGTAGACGAGGAACAGCCCGACGATGAGGGCGATCCACGAGAGCGCGGTGAGGTTGGTGTGGAAGGCCGCGAGCATGGTTTCCACCTGCTCGCCGCGGCGGCCGGGCCGCTGCGCGGTGAGGCCCGGCGGCATGCGCGCCGCGATCGCCTCGAGCGTCGCGAGCGGATTGGCGTCCTGTGGCAGCAAAACGTCGAGGCGGTCGATCCGCCCCAGCCGGTCGAACGCGAACTGCGCCGCGGCGATGTCCATCAGGATGAAGTTGCCGTCGAGCACCCGCGCCGGCCCTTCGTCCTTCAACAGCCCGCGGACGATGTAGGTGGCGACGCGGTCGCCGAACATCATCCGCATCTCGCCGCCAATGGTGTAGCCGCGCCGCTTCGCCAGCTTCTCGCTGATCACGACCGACCGTTCGTTGGTCAGGATCTCGAGAAACTTCTGCGTCGTGACTTCTTCTGTTGCTCGCTGCCCCTTGTCCCCCGTCTTGTCCGCCGTAGCCTGGGCGGAGGTGGAAGCGCCCTGCGCGGAGGGGGAGCCCATGTCCAGTAATTGGTAATCCCTGAACGGCATGTCGCGCAGGATGTCGATGCCAAGCACGCGCACCGCTTCCATGTCGCGCCGCGACAATGTGTCGAGCTCGCCAACGACCAGCGCGGCGTTGCCCTCGATGACTGGACTGACCACGCCGTACTCGCGCAGCCACCCGAGCGACGGCAGCACGTCCTCGTCGATGCCGCCGGTGCCGACGATTTCCACCGCCGTCTTGCCCGCGACCGTCTCGAGCGCCGTCTCGAAGCCCCGCACCGAGCTGGCGTTGGTCAGTTGAATGGCGACGACCACGGCAATGCCCAGTGCCACGCCCAGGATGGTGGTGGCCGTCCGGAGCTTGTCGCCCAGCAGCGGGCGCAGGATGAACTGGTTAAAGAGGCGCATGGTGCCGGTGGAGGCAATCCTTCAGGGTTGCCTGACCTCGAACTTGCCATCGCGCATACGCAGCACGCGGCTTGCCGCTGCCGCGACATCCGCCGCATGCGTGGCGAGCAGTACCGTGACGCCCATCTCCCGGTTGAGTTCCGACAGTAGTGCCAGCACCTTGGCGCCGTTCTCAGAATCGAGATTCCCCGTCGGCTCGTCGGCCACGAGCAGGGCCGGCTGATGCACCAGCGCGCGGGCGATGGCGGCGCGCTGCATTTCGCCGCCCGACACTTGCTGCGGGAAGTGCGACAGGCGATGGGCGATGCCGACACGTTCCGCAAGCGCCTGTGCGCGCGCGTCCGCGTCATCCCCCTTCATCCCCGCCAGCAGGCAGGGCAGGGCGATGTTGTCGGCGATGGTCAGCGTCGGCAGCAGGTTGAAGAACTGGAACACGAAGCCGACCTGTTCGCGCCGCACCCGCGTCAGCTCGTCGTCTCCCAGCGCAGCCAGGTTCTGGCCGTTCAGCAGGATGCGGCCGGCCGAGGCGCGGTCCATGGCGCCGCACACGTGCAGCAGCGTCGACTTGCCGCAGCCCGACGGCCCCATCAGCGCCACGAAATCGCCCCGATCCACGGAAAACGACACACCGGCCAGGGCCGTGACGTTCGATTCACCGCTGCGGTAGGTTTTCTGGAGGCCTTCGGCGACGAGGACGGACATCTTTACCCATGATATGACGCCGTTTGCGACCTGCCCGGTGCACCGGCCCCCCGATTGGCCCTTGTGTCTTGCGACCGTCAGGCCTAGAATGCGCGGCTACGGCGCCTACGGCGGGTAACAATCGGCGGGTCTCGTTTTGCACTTCACGAAGTTTCGAGGAGGCGGAATGGCGAGAATCATCGCGGTCGTGCTGAGCCTGTTTGTGGCGGGAATCGCCCCGCCGGCCTTCGCTCAGGTCAGCGCGACTACCGGCGCAATCAACGGTAAGGTCTCGGATGCCACGGGGGGCGTGCTGCCAGGCGTCACCGTCACGATCACCAGTCCGGGCATGCAGGGCAACCGCACCGACGTCACCGGAGAGGACGGCAATTACCGGTTCCCGGCCGTGCCACCCGGTGAATTCAAGCTCACCTTCGAACTGGCCGGGTTCGGCACCGTCGTGCGCGAGGGCGTCCGCGTCGGCCTGGGCTTCACGGCGACCATCAACACCGAGCTGAGGGTCGCCAGCCTCGAGGAAACCGTGACCGTCACCGGCGCCTCGCCGGTCGTCGATGTCACCTCGACCACCACCGCTACCAACTTCACCCAGGAAAAGCTCGCGTCGCTGCCCAACGCGCGCGACTTCTGGACGGTGCTCGCGGCCGCGCCCGCCATCGTGCTGACCCGCATCGACGTGGGCGGCAGCGCCGCCGGCACGCAGACCGGCTACGCCGTTTACGACACCAAGCAGGACCAGCACCGGCCCATGGTCGAGGGCATCGTCAACACCGAGGGCACCGGCGCCGCGGGCTTTTACTACGACTACGGCGCGATCGACGAGGTGGCCGTGCAGACCAAGGGGCACACCGCCGAAATGCCGTGGCCGGGCGTGTGGTCCAACTTCATCGCCAAGTCGGGCGGCAACGAGTATCACGCCAAGATCTACGCCGACTACCAGAACAAGGGCGCGCAGGCGAAGAACATCGACGATTCGGCCACGTTCCTCTGCCCGGGCGGCCGCTGCGGCTCGCTCCAGCCGTCGGACCTGAACCGGCTCGAGAGCTACTACGACCTCAACGGCGACATCGGCGGCTACATCAAGAAGGACAAGCTCTGGTGGTACGGCTCGTTGCGCGATCAGAACGTGAAGGTGCTGCTCCCGAACTTCCCGGTCAAGGCGTTCGAGACCGGGTTGCGCAACATCACCGGGAAAGCCACCTATGCCCTGTCGCAGGGCAACAAGATCACGGGCTACGCGCAGTGGGGGCAGAAGTCCCAGCCCAACCGCCTCGACACCTTCGCGATCGGCGCCACCTCCGCGCGGCATACCTCCGAGGATTCGACCTGGAACCAGAACTACTGGGGCCATACCTACAAGGTCGGCTACGACTCCGTGCTGAGCGATCAGACCTTCATCGAAATGCGGGGCGGACAGTTCAGGTACATCTGGCCGAACACCCGCTACAGCGAGTCGCCCGCCTTCCAGGACATCGGCAACCAGATCGTCAGTGGCGGCAACCGCGACGGCTGGTTCCGCACGCCGTCGCGCAACCAGGTCGCCGGGTCGTTGACCCACTTCGTGAGCGGCATGGGCGGCGAGCACAGCTTCAAGGTCGGCGGCGAGTGGTTCCGCGAGACGTTTACCGACGAGCGCGGCATCGGCACCAACGGCGTGCTGCCGGGCGACGTGCTGCACATCCTCAACAACGGCGTGCCGTCCGAGGTCTACCTGTTCGCCACGCCGTCGATTTCGGAGCAGGGCCTGCTGACGCTCGGCGCCTACGTGCAGGACAGTTGGCGGGTGAACTCACGACTGACGCTCAACATCGGGTTGCGGTTTGACCGCTACAAGAGCTTCCTGCCCGAGCAGGAAGGACCGCCAGTCGGGAAGTTCAACACGACGCAGATCACGTTTCCCGAGATCAGCAACGTCAAGACCTACAACCACCCCGTGCCACGGCTCGGCCTGGTCTTCGACGTCACGGGCGAGGGCCGCACCGTCATCAAGGCCAACTACGCGCAGTACTACTGGAACCCCGGCACCGGTCTGGCGTCAGACACGAACAACAACCCGGCGGATTGGTACCGGCGGTATCGCTGGGTCGACACCAACGGCAATGGCACCTACAACGCCGGCGAAGAAGGTGTGATCATCGCCCAGCGCGGCGGGGCGGCCTCCGCTTCGCTCGACCCGAACATCAAGAACACCAAGACCGACGAAATCTCGGCCTGGGTGGAGCACGAGCTAATTCCCGGGTTGGCGGTTTCAGGCGGCTACGTCCACCGGACGATCGACAATTTCAAGGTGCTCGCCAACGCGAACCGGCCGATTGCGGCCTACAACGTGCCGATTACCATTCGCGATCCCGGCAAGGACGGCGTGCTCGGCAATGCCGACGATGGCGCACCGATCGCGGGATTCAACCTGAGCGCCGCGGCGCTGGCCTTGCCGGTGGCCAACGTCACCACCAACCTCCCGGGCAGCGGCGAGTACCAGACGATCGAATTCTCGGCCACCAAGCGACAGACCGGGAAGTGGTCGCTGCAGGGTTCGTACTCGAAACGGTGGAACAAGGACCAGGACACCGGCTACTTCGGCAACAACCTCCGGTCATTGTCGACGCCGTCAACGGCGAATGACTTGATCAACACGAATGGCGGGCGCTACGAGTTCTCGATGTGGACGATGAAGATCAACGGCAGCTACGACGCGCCGTGGGGGATCCGCATCACGCCCGCCTTGCGTTTCCAGCAGGGGCAGCCGTTCGGCCGCACGTTCCTGGCCGGCGCCGCCAACGGCATCAACTACGGCTCGCAACGCATCCTCGCCGAACCCATTACATCGCAGCGGCAGGACAATATCGCGATCTTCGACATCCGCGCGGAGAAGTTCTTCCGCTATTCGCAGGCCCGCCGGATGGGCTTGTTCCTGGATGTCTACAACCTCACCAACTCGGATGCCGCCCAGAACATCACATGGAACAGCGGCACCGCTTACCTTCGGCCGGTCAGCATCATCGGACCGACGATCATGCGCGTCGGCCTCAAGCTCGACTTCTAGCGCCGTGAATTCGAGGGCGGGGGCCGCCGGGTCCCCGCCTTCGCGTGTCGAATCTCCCCTGATCCCTGATCCCTGATCCCCGCCGGAGAGTCGTCATCGGCGGCCCTGGCGAATCTCCACAATCCGATCGGCGTCGAATGGCCCGAAGCGTTCACTGGTCCCATCGAGCCAGCGGACCGTGACCGACTCGACCTTGGTCAGGTCGCCCAGACCGACGTGGACTCGTGGGTCATTCGCGGCGAGATAGCTGAAGCCCGTGCGCACGTCGCGCCTGAGGGCTCGCGCGCCGGCGGCGATCGACAGCGTCGCGCCAATCGCGTCGCGCCCGCTGCGGTCGAGCACGCGCAGCAGCAGCCAGTGGCCGCGCCCGGGGGCCACGTTGCGGAGCAGGTGCGGGGCCGCGTCGCGGTTCGCGACGAGAATGTCGATGCCACCGTCGTTGTCGACGTCGCCGAAGGCGGCGGCGCGGCTCGTGGCGATCAACGGCGGCACGGTGCCGCCGCGAGGGCTCAATTCCTCGAAGCGGCCGCCAGCTACGCCGCGGAACAGCAGGTTCGGTTCCGCATACGGATCCGCGCTGAAGGTGTCGGCCTGGAGCCCGACCCGCCCGTTCGCCTCGTACAAGTCGAGGCGTCCGTCGTTGTCGAAGTCGAGCAGCGCCACGCCGAACCGCGTGAAGCGGCGGCTGGCGACACGCAGGCCGACACTGGTCGTGGCATCCGCGAAGAACCGCCCTTCGTTGCGGAAGAACGAGTCGGACTCGGTGTCCAGGTTCATCACGATCAGGTCGTTGTCGCCATCGTCATCCAGGTCGCCGGCATGGACGCCCATGCCGGCCTTGGCGGAGCCATCCTGGTCGATGGCCACGCCCGACATCAGCGCCGACTCGGCGAAGCGGGCGTTGCCGAGGTTCATCCAGAGGTGGTTCGGCGTGCCGTCGTTGGCCACGAACAGGTCGAGACGCCCGTCGCCGTTGACGTCGTCCGCGATCACGCCCAGGCCGTTGCCCACCGCCGTGCCGAGGCCCGCCGCGCGCGAGATGTCGGTGAAGGTGCCGTTGCCGTTGTTGCGGAACAAGAGGTCTGAGGTCGGCGCGTCGTAGTTCTTGGGACTGCAGTAATCGATCGTACCCGCCTGGCTGTAGCACTCGCGCTCGGCCTCGAGACGCCAGTCGAGATAGCGGGTCACGAACAGGTCCAGGCGCCCGTCGGCATCGATGTCGACGAAGGCGGCGCTCGTGCTCCAGCCCGCGCCCGCCGTGCCGGCGCTCGTGGTGACGTCGGCGAAGTGTCCGCGCCCGTCGTTCTGCAGCAACACGTTCGCGCCGAGGCCCGTGATGTACAAATCGACGTCGCCATCGTTGTCGTAATCGCCGGTCGCCGCGCCCATGCCGTAACCGGAGATCGCGGCGATGCCGCTGCCGGCCGAGACGTCCTCGAACGTGCCGTCGCCTCGGTTGCGATAAAGCTGGTGTCCCGCCGGTGTACCCGCCGGCGCGGAGACGCGGCCGCTTTGGACGAGGAGGACGTCGAGGTGTCCATCGCCGTCCATGTCGAAGAACGCGGCGCCTCCGCCCATGATTTCCGGGAGCCGGTAACGCGTCTCGTGTCCGGAGCGATGAACGAACGTGATCCCGCGCGCCACGGCGAGGTCTTGGAACCAGGCCGGACCGCCCGGCGTCGCGGTTTGCTGGGACGGGCCGGCGTCTTGCGACGCCGGCCGGCTGCAGGCCGCTGCGCACAGCCACAGGATCGCGACGCCGAGTCTCATCGGTTCGCCCTGGCCGCCGCCATGATGCGTTCGCGCGCGGCCGGGAGCCTGGGGTTGGCGGGCTCGGCCTGCTCGGCGCGCTGGAGCGCCCTCTCGGCCTGGGCGAACGCGCCGGTGGCGGCAAACGTGTCGGCCACCCCGAGCAACGCGTCGCCGAGTAGCGGGTTCTTCGCAAGCGCCATTTCGAATCGCCGCCGCGCGTCGAGATAGCGCGCCTGCTGGCCCAGGATCATGCCCATCCACAGGTGCGGCATCGGGTCCCTGGGATCGGCGGCCGCCGCGGCCTCGAACAGCGTCTCCGCTTCACCAAGCCGGCCCTGCTGCCAGTGCACCATGCCTTGCAGCTTCGCGGCATCGGCGTTCGCGGGCCGCAGGGCCAGCGCGCGCACCGCGTAGGTCGCCGCCCGATCGAGGTTGCCGGTGAACAGATAACCGCTCGCCAGGTGCATGGTGGCATCGAAGTGGGCCGGATCGGCGGCGAGGACGGGATCGAGGATCGCCGCGGCTTCGGCGACGCGACCGGCCGCCGCGTACATCCCGCCTAGATAGACCTGAAGGGCTTTGTCGCCAGGGCGCAGCTTCACCAGCTGAGTGAGCAGGGCAATGGCCTGATCGAACTTTCGCTCGAGTCCAAGTTGTGTGGCTTCCTTGAGCATGACCGCGAACCCGCGCCGGTACGGTGCGAGTTCATCGGACCAGGGGTCGGTCCACACCGGCTGTCCGGTCGATCCGATGGTGAGGGCGTACCGGGCATCGTCTTCGCGGCCGAGCCGCCGGTAGGCGGTGCCCAGCAGTTGCAGGGCGTAGCGATCGCCTGGACTGGCGGCCAGCAATTCTTCCAGCGCGGCGGCGGCGGCCGCGTCTTCGCGCTTCGACAGGTGAACCAGGGCCGTGCCGATGTGACCAGCGGGATCGCGCGGTGACGCCTGCACGGCGACCTGAAACGCGGCCTGCGCCCCGGCCGTGTCGCCGCGATCCAGGAGCCACAATCCCTGGCGCCATCGGGCCGGCACGTAGCCGGGCGCCAGCGCGATGACGCGCTCGAGGTCGCCGAGCGCGGCGTCCAGCTCGCCGCGTCGGGCGCGGAGCAGCGCCCGACGATAGCGCCAACGCGGCTCTTGCTCGTCGAGACCGACCGCGATTTCGTAATTCGCCGCCGCCGGGACGAGCAAGCCGTTCGCCTCGAGGGCCATGCCGAGTCGTCCCCAACGTGCGGCGTCGAGGCGGTCGGCATTCACCGCCGCCGTCAGCTCATTGAGGAGCGTGGCGACTGCCGGGTCGAGGTCGCCAAAGGTGCCCGGGTCGGCCGGCGCCGGTCCGCGACTGCAACCGGCCGAGAGCACGGTAAGGACGATGACAGTGCCCAGAATTGGTTGGGCGCGCACGATGCGCGAATGCTATCGCGGTGCCGCCGTCATGAACAGGCCTTTTGGTCTCAGGGTGATGCGCGGCTCGGTGGTTGGCGGGGAGTGCGCGCCCCTCACAAACCGCCACTTCTGGGCGATGGTGGCGAGCAGCAGGATGGCCTCGGTCCACGCAAACGCCTCGCCGATGCACACGCGCGTGCCGCCGCCGAACGGGAAGTACGCATACTTCGGCCGCTCGGCCGGCGCCAGCCAGCGTTCGGGCGCGAAGCGTTCGGCGTTGGGCCACCACCGTGGATCGTGGTGCACGACCCATTGGCTGAGGATGATCAGGGCGCCCTTGTCGATGGTGTGTCCGCCAAGCGTGTGCGGCTCGAGCACGCGCCGACCCATCGTCCAGGCCGGCGGGAACAGGCGCATCGATTCCGACACGATGGCACGGGTCCACTCCAGCTTCGGCACGTCTTCGACCGTTGGCGTGCGCACCCGGGCCAGTTCTTCGTGGAGCCGCGCCTCGGCCTCGGGCGCCGTTCCCAGCAGGTGCCACGTCCACGCCATGGCATTGGCCGTCGTCTCGTGGCCGGCCAGGAAGATGGTCATGGCCTCGTCGCGGATCTGCGCGTCGCTCATGCCGCCTTCGTTGGGGTTCTCGGGATCACGCGCCGCCAGCAGCATGGAGATCAGATCCGGCCGTACCGGTGGAGGCAACCCTTTGTCCACCGTAGCCTCGTCGGAGGTGGAAGGGTTGCCTGCTCGTCGCTCGGCAATCACCCGATGAATCACGCGGTCCAGCCGCTCGCGCGCCTGGCGTACCTTGACGAAGATGGGCAGCGGCAGCCGCTGCAGGTAGTCCACGCCGGGAATGAAGGCGTAGGCAAAGTTCGACACGGCATCGGCCAGCGCCTCGCGCACTTCGTCCGCATCCCCCTGGACGTCGCTCGAGAACATGGTCTCGCCGATGATGCCCAGGGTGAGCGCGCTCATCTCCCTGGCCATATCGAGCTGCGCGCCGGGTGCGACCGCATCGCGCCAGCGCGCGGCGTGGCGGACGAACGTGTCGGCGAAACCCTGCACGTGCTGGCGGTGGAACAGCGGCTGGATCATGCGGCGGTGCTTCAGGTGTTCCTGTCCCGCGGCGGTCAGCAGGCCGTTGCCGAGCAGCGCCCTGGCGCGCTCGAGGGCAATGCCCTTGCCAAACTTGCCGGCCGACTTCACCAGCACGTCTTCGATCCACTCCGGGCGGCTCACCAGGTAGACCTTCATCGGCCCGAACTTGAAGCCGGCGATGTCGCCGTAGGTGCGCGCGGTGTTGGTGAAGAAGGTGAGGGGATCCTTGCGGAAGGCCCAGTACGCGCCGCCGGGCACCCAGCTTGACGGTCCGGGTATCCCCGGCAAGTCTGACGTCAGGTTCGTCGCCACGCCCCATACTCTGTGACCTTCGGGCGCCGATGACAAGGCGGAACTATTCGGCCCGCAGGGTCACCATGGGATCGACTCGCGAGGCCCGTCGCGCGGGTGCCGCTGCCGCGATCATGGCCAGGCCCAGCGTCGACGCAGCGACGATCGCCAGCGTGGCCAGGTCGTGGCCGGCGATGCCGACCAGCAGGCTGCTGAGGAGGCGGCCAACGCCCAGGGCCAGCGCCAGGCCGGCGGCCAGGCCCACGGCCGCCGTGCGCACGCTGTCGCCGACGATGGTGCGGGCCACGAGGGCGGGGGAGGCGCCGAGGGCAAGGTGCACGCCGATCTCGCGCGTTCGGCCGGTGACCATGATCGACAGCACGCCGTACATCCCAAGCGCGGCGAGGGCCAGCGCGGCCAACGCAAACCCGGACGTCACCTGTGTCGTTACGCGTCGTGCCACCAGCTGGTCGGCGAGGAGCGATTCAACCGATGTCGGCTGGTTGAGAGTAATTGCCGGGTTGAGCGCGCGCAGGGCGCGGCGAACAGAGGCGGCAATGGCCAATGGCTCACCCGTCGTCCGGGCCAGCACCGAGAAAGACTCCTGCGGGAACTGGCGCGTGCTTATGTAAACGGCGGCTCCCGCCGGCTGTTCCAGGCCACGCGAGCGCTCGTCCTGCACGATGCCGACAATCTCGAACTCGTTGGGCGCGTCGCTGTACAGGAATCGCGAGACGCCGGTTTGCACCCGGCGCCCGAGTACGCCGCCGCCGAGTTCGCGCGCGAAGGCCTCGTTCACCACCACGGCGCCGGGCGCGTCGAGGTCGTCGCGATCGTCGAACGCTCGGCCCTCGAGGACCGTGACCTCGAGCGCGTCGAAGTAGCCGGGACTGACGATCCGCAGTTCAGCCGGCCGTCCGTCACCGCGATCGGTAACGTCACCGGTCACGGTGAACGGCTGGCTCCAGTTGGCCTCGAGCGGATGGTCGTAGGCGGCTGCCACCGCGCGGACCCCTGGCAGTGCCGCGACCGCGTCGAGCACCTGTTGCTCGGCGGTGGCAATTGGCCGGGCCGCAGCGGGTTGGATCACCGGCAAGCCGACGTCGGCGACGAACACCTGGTCGAGCGCAAAGCCGGCATCGCGGCTGCGGACCGCTTGCAGCGACTGGGCCAGCAACGCAGCGGCGACGGTGAGGGCGACGGTCATGGCAATCTGCGTCACGACCAAGCCGCGATAGACGTGGCCTCGCGGGGCGATCGCGACGCCGCGCGGCGCCGGCGCGCTGAGAGCCAGGCGCGCGATCGGCCAGGCAGTGATCACCACCGATGCCATGACCGACAGCGCGACGGCAAACGCCACGACCTGCAGATCGAGTGCCGGCGCCGTGAGGAAGGGGATGGACGGAGGCAGCAGGGCTGGAAGCGTCGCGAGGGCGGCGCGCGCGATCAGCGTGCCGGTCAGGCCTCCCAGTAGCGAGACCACCAGGGCTTCGGCAGCGAGTTGGCGGACCAGGCGCCACAATCCAGCGCCAATGGCTGCGCGCAGCGCGAGCTCGCCGCGCCTGGCCTCGAACGCCGAAACGTACAGCGCCGCGAGGTTGGCGCAGGCAATGAGCAGCACGGCGAGGGCCGCGGCGGCAAGGGTCAGCAGCGGCGTCCGGGCATCACGCACGAACTGATTGCGGAACGGGGCGACGTGGGCGCCGTGAGTGTCGGGCGCGGTGCGGCTGGTGCTGCGCGTCAGTTCATCGCCGGCCTGGCCCGGGGTGACGCCGGGCATCAGGCGGCCGACGACGCCGGAGATGTGGGAGCGGTTGTTCCGCGCAAGTTGGGGCGTGCGCGCGATTGGGACCCAGAACTGGCGCGACTCGGGGTCGAGCGTCACACTCGCGGGATTCACCGCCCAGCCCGGAAACACCTCCGGCGGCATGACGCCGATCACGGTGAAGGGCCGGCCACTCAGGCGGACGGTCTCGCCGATCACACCGGGCCGGCCGCCGAACTGCTCGCGCCAGAACGCGTGCGACAGGATGACGACGGTTTCGCTGCCGGGCGCCTCGTCCGCCTCACCGAACACCCGGCCGAGCAGGGGCTGGATGCCGAGCGTGTGGAAGTAGTTGCCCGACACCCGCACCCCACGGACGGTGGTAGCGCCGGAGGGCTGGTCGATCGTGAAACCAGCGGCGCCGAAGAGGGCCATGCTGCTGAACGCCTGCGACGTGTCGCGCCATTCAAAGAAGCGCGCGGTGGTAACGCGAGACGGCACTCGCTCGCCGCCGCGCTCGGTGGCTTCCCAGACAAAGACCAGGTTGTCCGCGGCGTCAAACGGCAACGGCCGCGACAAGACCGACGTGGCAAGGCCGAACGTGGTGACGGCCGCCGCTATGGCGAGAGCAAGGGTGCCCACGACCGCCGCGGCGAACACCGGCCGCCGCCGAACGTGCCGGATGGCAAAGCGCAGGTCGTCTCGCCAGGTGGCCAGACGGGCAGTCGAGGCATGAGGCATGGCTTATTAGACGGCAGCCAGCCGGCCGGCGTTGACCTCCTCAGATCCGCATGGCGCGGCTCGGGTCGATCAGCGCCGCACGCCGGGCCGGCAGCCAACTGGCCGCCACGACCACGGCCAGGAGCACGGCCGCGGCTGTCATCAGCGTGACGGGATCTTGCGGCGCCACCCCAAAAAGCAGGCTGCGTGCAAACCGGCTGCCGGCGATGGCGCCAATCATGCCGACGGTGCCGCCGGCGGCGGCGAGCACCAGCGATTCCATGACGATCGCTCTGGCGACGCGCCGCGGCGATGCGCCGAGCGCCATTCGCAGTGCAATCTCACGACGCCGTTGCACCACGGTGTAGGCGAGGAGGGCATAGACCCCGCCGGCCGCGGTGATCAGTCCGGCGACCGCGAACAGGGAAATGAGCAGCATCGAGAATCGATCCAGTTGCACGGCGTCGCCGAGCAGTTGTTCCATCGTCGTCACCGAGTGCACCGGCTGATCGGGGTCGACCCGCAGCGCGTTGGCCCGAGCGGTCTGAGCCACGGTCACGGGATCGAGGGTCGTGCGCGCGATCACATTCAGGACCAGGTACGGGTTCTGCGCGTGCGGAATGAAGATCTCGGGCACCGGCTCGCTACGCGGACCGTCGCGCGCGTCGCGCACCACGCCCACCACCAGATAGGGATAGGGCCCGCCCTGGTAGTCGAGCACCAGGTTGCGGCCCACCGGGTCGTCCGTGCCCCAGGTGCTTCTCGCCAGCCGCTGGTTGACGACCGCCACGCGCGGAGCATCGGCGCGATCGCCGTCCGTGAACTCTCGGCCCGCCATCAAGGACAGGCCCAGCGTCGCGAAATATCCGGGTGTCGCCATCCGGATGGCGGCTTCAGGCACCGCGTTGCCTTCGGGGCGGGCGTTCTCGGGCCAGTACGGCCGGGAGAATTCCGAGCCGATCGTGCTCATCGGCAACGACGTGACGGCGGCCACGGATTGAATCCCCGCTACCTCGCGTAGTGACTCGAGCACGCGGCGGTAGTACTCGGTCGCCTGCGCGCCGGTGCGGTAGCGTGCGGCATCCGGTGTGATGCGCAAGACGAGCAGGTTGCTGGTGTTGAAGCCGACGTCGACCCGTTGCAACTCCGCGAACGTCCGGGCCAGCAAGCCGGCGCCGACGAGCAGCATCACCGCCGCGGCAATCTCGGCCACCACCAGTCCCGCGCGCAGCCGGCCTGAGGCGCCGGCGGAAACAGCGGCGCCGTCCTTGAGGGCTGGAGCAATCGGCGTGCGGCTGGCGCGGAACGTGGGCACGGCGTTGCCGATCGCGGTCGCCAGCAGCGCCAAGGCGGCCGCAAACGCCGCCACTCGTGCGTTCATGGTCACTTCCTGAAGCCGCGGAATGCCGGCGGGCGCGATCGACAAGGCGGCGTCCACCCACCACGCGGTGAGCACGATGGCGATGACGATGGTGAAGACGGCGCTCAGCGCGCTTTCGGCCAGCAGCTGCCGCGTGACGCGGCTGCCCCCCGCGCCGAGGGCGAGGCGAATGGCCACCTCCCTCGCACGCGAGACCCCGCGCGCAATGGCCAGGCTGGCCACGTTGGCGCAGACCAGCAACAGCAGACAGAACATCGCGGCAAAGACGAGCAGCAGCTCGAGGCGGCTGGTGCGGGCAATCTCGTCGGCGAGCGGGGAGAGCCGGACGCTCCAGCCGGCGTTGGTGGCCGGATGCTCGGCCGCCAGGCTGCTGGCCAGCGTTTGCATCCGCGCCTCGGCGCCATGGATGGAGATGCCGGCTTTCAGCCGGCCCGTGACCCGAAGGAACCGCGCGTCGCGAGGGAGTCCGTTGGGAAAGCGCGGTCCGCGATACGACGTCCGCATGTCCCACGGCGCCCAAAAGGCCGCCGCCAGGTCTGGCACGGCAAAGTCATCGGGCATGACGCCAATCACGCGCCAGTCGCGGCCTTCGACCGAGACGGACCGGCCGACGATCTGAGAATCCGCTCCCAGCGTCTGCCACAGGCGGTGGCTCAAGACGATGACCGGTTCGCTGCGCGAGGCCTGGCGCGACGTAATCGACGCCGCGCCTTCGTACTCATCGGCCTGGAATGTCCGCCCCAGCCGTGGCTGGCGGCGATAGACGTCGAAGAAGCCGCGCGTGACATGCACGCCGCTGATCGGGGTGCCGCCGTCACCGGCCCGCAGCGTGGCCGACACCGTCATCATGGCGGTGATCGCGTCGAAGGCATCGCTGCGCTCGACCCAGTCGAGGATGTTGCCGGGGGCGCCACCCTCGCGAAGGCGGTCCTGGCCGACGTTCGACTCGAAGATCGACACCAGGCGATCGGGTTGTTCGTAGGGGAGTGGCCGCAGCAGTGCCGCGTCAACAAACGCGAACAGCGTGGTGGTGGCCGCGACACCGAGTCCCAGCAGGAGAGACGTGCCGAGCGTTACCGCCGGCGATCGCACGAGCGCCCTCAGCGCCTGGGCCAGGTCGTGCGTCGTGCCGACGAACAGGCGATCCCACAACAGCGCGAACCACGTCGTCAGGAACGAACCTCTGCCTTCCGCGCGCGCGGCCTCGAGCAGCCGCTTGCCGTCTTCGCGGATGGTGCGGCGGTCGGCGGTCATGCGCGGGCCTTTCGCAGGGCGCGGCTGGCGCGGGCGTGACTGATAATGGCCTCGAGCCGCCGCACCTCGGCATCCAGCACGCGCTTGCCGAGCGGTGTGAGCGCGAAGTACCGCCGCCGCTCATCGTCCTGGTC
>ERZ1292640.1787-Hain-H43-02um-R1-1787-length-17633-cov-6_pt1 | contig 17633 bp, 9 predicted proteins | sample MGYA00564404_ERZ1292640 | MGnify/ENA primary metagenome ERZ1292640 (study PRJEB36523, sample SAMEA6512636) | groundwater metagenome | collected 2019-01-08 | study: AquaDiva: Metagenomics assemblies of 32 groundwater samples
GGGTCCGCGTGCTGGTGCCCGCGGCGGCGGTGGCGGCCACGCTGCTCGTGCTGTGGCCCCGGCCGTCGGGCGACCACGTGCTGGTCCGCGACCTGCGGCTGCTCCCCGCATCGCAGATGCGCGGCGGCAGCGAGGCCGGCTGGCACACCGGCGACGCCTTCGTGCTCCGCTTCGATCTCGCCGCGCCCGCGCAGCCCGTGGTCTTCCACGCGGGCCCCTCCGGGGAACTCGCGCTCCTCTATCCCGAGGATCCGGGCGCTCCGCTCGAGAAGTCACCAGCAGGGCCGGTGACGCTCCCGCCCGAGGCGGGAGGCGTCGCGTGGAGGTTCGAGGGCGAGCCGGGCGCGGAGACCTTCGTGGTGGCCGCGCGGTCCCGGCCGGCGCCCGGCCTGGCGGAGCTGCTCGCGCAGGCGCGCGCGCTCCCCGCGACGGACCGCTCCGCCCGGGTGAAGGCGCTGCGCGAGCTGCTCGAGAAGCGCGTGGGACCGGTGCAGGCCATCGAGGTCACGCACCTGCCCTGACGGCCGGGTCAGCGCTCGCGCGTGCCGATCAGGACGAACGCCGCCCAAGCCGACGGCTCGGCGTGCGACGCCGCGCGCGGGCGGCGGCCGACCCCGCGGGCGGCCTGCTCTTCCGGCGGCGTCGCGGCCGCCGCATCCCCGCCGCTCCCGCCGAGGAACGCGAGCTTGGCGCCGCGCAGCGCCGCGGCCGGGGTGGCCCCGCGGCTGAGCCGCCCGTAGAACTCCGCCATGAAGTCCGCGGTCGCCGCGTCGTCCACCTTCCAGAGACTCACGAGCAGGTTCCGGGCTCCGGCTAGGCGGAACGCGCGTGAGAGGCCGATGAGTCCCTCGCCGCGGAGCAGTGCGCCGCGCCCGCTCTCGCACGCCGAGACCGTGGCGAGATCCAGGTCGTAGCTCCGCTCGAGCACCTCATAGGCCTGCACCAGGCCATCGTCTGGAGGCGGGTGGCCGTCGCCGGCGACGTCGGGTGCCAGCACGATGCCCGAGAACTTGGGGTGACGGTCGTCCACGAATGCGTGCGCCGCCACGTGCAGGATCGGCGCGTCCGCCGCCTCCGTCAGGAAGCGCGCCTCGGTCGCATCGGCTCCGACGTGGATGCGGGCGCCGGGGTAGAGCGCCTGGAGCGCGAGGACCTCGCGCCGCGCATGCGGCAGCGGACCGAGCGAAGGCAACGTCCCGGGATCCAGCGAGCGCCGCGCCAGCAGGGCCGAGGTGTCGCCGACCGCCGGGTCGCCGAACGCCACCAGCGGGACCCGCGTCCTTCCGGCCGGCCGGCGCGGCCCGAGGTGCGGCGGGTTGAACAGCAGCGTGGCCGAGGTCGCGTACACGACCTCGCTCAGCTCCACCACGTGCCGGCGCACGCCTGCGGCGTCGAGGACCAGCAGCGCTTCGAACGGCACGTAGTGCAGCGCCGCATCGGGGATGACGAACAGCGTGCGGGGCGGGTGCTCCGCCAGCCGGCAGGGGCCGAGCAGCGTGTCCGCCAGCGCCCGGGCCAGCGTGCGCCAGCCGGCCGAATCGCCGCGCTCGATCCGGGAGGCGAGCGCTTCGGCGCGGCGCGCGATCGCCGCTTCGTCCCACGGCAGCCGGTGCACCTGGGTCCGCCCCGGGCGCACGTCGAAGAGCAGCGTGGCGTCGTCCCGCCCGACCATGAAGGCGATGAGCCGCTCGCCGGGGCCGAGCGCGCGCTCCACGCGTGCCGCCGTGACCGGAGGCAGCACTCCGGTCTCGCGGGCGTATGCGGGGGCCTCGCGCTCGACGCGGCGCTCGAGCTCGGTCCATGCGCCCTTCAGCGAGTCCGAGCGCGACTCGAGGGCGCGCAGCCGCCGCGATCGCTGGCCGGGGCTGGTCGAATACTCGCGCCACAGCTCGCCCTGCAGCGCGGTGAGCTCCGACTCCACGCCCTCCAGCCTGCGGGCCAGTCCCGGGGACACCTTGTGGCGCAGCCCCGGCGAGTCCACCCCGAACAGCGCCCGCATCTCCTTCGCGCGGCTGCGCTCCATGGTGGCGAAGGCGGCGCGCGGGCTGCCGGAGCGCGCGTGGGCCCACGCCAGCGCGACGTAGGCGTCCTGGAACGTGGACTGGAAGCCGCTGCGCTCCTCGCTGGCGCCCGCGCTGGCCCGCGCTCCTTCGAACCAGCGCAGCCCGGCCTGGAGCGCGGCGATCGCCTCGCGCCCGCGTCCGGCCGCCAGGAGCGCCGGGCCGAGCACGATCTGGACGTAGGCTTCGCGCTCGCGCCCCGCGAACCGCCGCGTGACCAGCAGGGCCTGCTCGAGAGCGGCCAGCGACGGCTGGACCTCGTGCCGTTCGAGGTGGACCCGCCCCTTGAGCGTGAGCACCCGGGCCAGGTTCGAGGAGTCCGGGAGTTCGGGCAGCCGCGCGATGGCGCTGTCGAGCACCGCGAGCGCCTCGCGCGTCCGCCCCAGCCGCTCGAGCGCTTCGGCCTCGGCCTGCCACAGCCCCCACAGCGTGCGCGGCTCCACCTGCCGGGCGAGCTGCTGGCCCTCGCGCGCGGTCCGCAGCGCGCCTTCGTCGTCCGCGAGCGCGCTCAGGATGCGGGACTGGAGCGCCAGCAGGTAGGTCTCCGAGCGCCGCTGCCCGGACTCCCGTGCCGCCCGCAGGCCTTCCTCCGCGAGCGGCCGGGCGCGCGCCGCGTCACCGAGATCGGTCTCGAGCGTCGCCAGGTGGAGCAGGATGACGCTCAACCGGGTCTTGAGATCGCGGGCGCGGCACATCGCCAGCGCCTGCTCGAAGCGCGCGCGGGCGGCGTCGAAGTTCCCGAGCAGAGCCTCGACCGCGCCCAGCTTGTCGAGCGTTGCCACCTTGGAGTCCGGGTCCGCGCCCGCCCGCTCGAGCACCGCGAGGCCCGAATCCGCCTGGTCGCGCGCCTCCCGGTACCGCCCCGACGCCAGGCAGGCGCTGGAGAGGTTGTCGTAGGCGTTGGCGATGATCGCGGTGCGGCCGGTGCGGATCGCCCGCGGCAGCGCGCGGGTCGCGATCTCGAGCGCCTGCGGGTGCGCCCCGAGGGCCTGCTGGACGAGCCCCGTGCCCAGCAGGGCCTGGACCTCCTGCGCGCTGTCGCCGAGCGCACGGGCCGCTTCCATCGCGCTCCGGTAGCGCTCGAGAGCTTCGTCGAGCGCGCCCTGCTGCTTGAGCGAGCCGGCCATGAGCCGCTGGCAGTTGACGAGCTGGTAGCTCGGGCCGAGCGGCGCCAGCTTCGCGGCCGCCTCGCGCAGCATCTCGACCGCCCCGGCCTCGTCGCGGCGCGCCAGGAAGGACCCGCGGTGGATCAGGACGTCCGCGATCGCGGCCGGGTTGCCGCTCGACCGGGCCAGGCTGTCGGCGGCCGCGAGATCCGCGGTCATGCGGGCGACATCGCTGCGATCGCGGTTCTTGGTGACCTTCCAGAGCGCGGCGCGGCTGGCGTCGGCCGCGCGCTCCGCGGCGAGGTAGCGGTCCCGCGCGCGGTCGAAAGCCACGCGCCCCGCGGCCCCGTGCCGCAGGGCGAAGTGGATGGTCCCCGCCTCGACCTGGAGTCCCACCGAGTCCGGTGCGGCGTCCGCGCGCCGCAGGACTTCCCGGGCGCGCGAGGTGTCGTGGCCCGCGATCCAGACCCCGCGCCGCCAGTGGCCGAGGAAGCTGGTCTCGTCCTCGCGGATCAGGCGCTCCGCCAGCGCGAGCGCCGAGTCCGGCGCCGCATCAAGCAGCGCGTCGGCCGCGACGTAGCGGTCCCAGAAGGCCGCAGGCCCGCGCGGCGCCCCGGCGGGCCCGGCCGCCGCCGCCGCGGAGGCGAGCAACGAGGCCACCATCGCGAGAACGGCGAACGGGCGGGATCCCTGGCCGGCGTGCGCGGGAGCGCGGAGGATGCGCGCGGGGAAACCACCGGGTAGAGGGCGGGGGAGGACCATGCGACACCTCCTGGTGGACGTGGGTCCGGAAGACGGGGGGGACCTTACCACCCGAGCCGGCGGCGGGCGAAGCGCTGTCCGCCCGTGCGCGCTGCAACTTTCCGCCCCGCGTCCCCCGTGTTCATTGCGCACTGATTTCCGCAGACCCGCGAATCCCGTGTCCGTCCAGGTTCCCGGGCGGGGCGCGCGGCGCGGACTCCAGGCGGAGGAGAAGACCATGGCACGAGTGCTCGGTCCCCGAGGTGGGGTCGCTTCCGTTGTCTCGTCCGCGCGCGTGGTGGGGCGCGCTGCCGCCGCTCGCCGGCTGTCGCGCGCCTGGCTCGGGGCGGCGGCCCTGACGGTGCTGTGCGCCGCAGCCGCCACGCCCCAGGGGCGGCCGGCACTGCTCGCCGTCAAGCCCGCCACCGGCCCGCCTGGGACCGTGCTGACCGTCACCGGCAGCGGCCTCGGCGCTTCTCTCAGCACGCGGCGCCTGGTCCTTACGGCCGCCGAGCCCGGCAGACCGGGCACCGCGGTCAAGCTCGAGGTGCTGCGCTGGACCGCGACGCTGGTGCGCGCGCGCATCCCGCGCGACGCCACGCTGCGCGGCGCCGCACTTCACGTCGCGCTGCTCGACCCGCGCGGGCGCGAGCTGGCGCGCTCGTCCGATGCGTTCGCGCTCAAGTCGTCCGCCGGGGACGGCGCGGAGCGCGCCGCCACCGTGACCCCTGCACCGCAGCCGGGCACGAGCGCGGGGCCGCGCCCGGTAGGCGAGCCGGGCCAGGCGCCGCAGGTCGTGCCGAAGGCCCCGCCGCTCACCCTGCGGACCGGAACGGTCACGGCCCGCGCGAGTCAGCTCGCTCCCGGCACCGGCTCGCGCGCCGCGCTCGGCGGACCCTGGAGCAGCGGCGTGCTCGCCGGCGCGCGGCTCGGACCCTACCAGGCCGCGGACCTGGTGGGCCCGCTGGCGCGCGGGCATTTCTACCGCGCCACCGGGCTGGTGCTGGCGGGCGGCGGATCCAAGGGCGCGTTCCAGGTCGGCGTGCTCAAGTACCTCTACGAGCACCAGCCGGACTTCAAGCCCGCGATCATCACCGGCACGTCGGTGGGCTCGCTCAACGCCGCCAAGCTCGCCGAGGGCGACGACCGGGTGATCCCGGGCATGGTCGCGCTGTGGCGCGGGATCCGCAGCAACGAGGACATCTTCGTAGACTCCCCGGCGTTCACCGACTTCGTGGCGAAGATCGACGAGGACATCGAGGACTTCCAGGACGCCCTCACCGCCGGCCACGTGCTCGGCTTCCTGTTCCCCGGCGTTGGCACCCTGGTCTCGGCCGGACTCGCCGAGGGCAACAGGCCAGAGCCCGGGCCGTGGATGCGGCGCCTCGACCGGGTCGAGAGCCTCGGTGACCAGTCGCCGCTGATCCGCACGCTGCGCGCCAGCCTCGATCCCGAGAAGATCGCCAACTCGGGGATCAAGCTGCGGGTCGCCACCGTGGCGCGCGACAAGGGCGTGCTGCGCTATGTCACCGAGGGCGGCGACGTGGTGGATACCCACGACGTCCCGATCACGCGCGGGCGCTACAGCATCTTCGCCGGGGGCGCGGTGGCCGCGGGCTCCGGGCAGCGCCTCGATGTCATGATGATGCGGCGCCGGGACGAGCAGGGGGGGCCCGATCACCCGCGCGATCCCCCGCCGGAGCCGGACACGCGCCCTACGATCGTGGACGGCGTGATCGCATCCTCGGCCATCCCGCTGGTGTTCGGCCCCTGCCTGATCGCCGGTGAGCACTACTGGGACGGGGCGATCCGCGAGGACGTCCCCATCCGCAAGGCGCTGGAGCTCGGCGCCACCGACCTGGTCATCGTCCTGACCTCGCCGCGCAGGTACGCCCCGGCCTCGCTCGCGACCCTGCCCGAGGATTTCAACGTCACTCCGGTCAAGCGGATGATGCAGTCCATGGACATCATGGCCGACCAGGTGTTCCAGGACGACATCAACGGCGTGCTCGACCAGCTCGACCTGCTCCACGAGGCGGTGGGGCAGGGCAGCGCATGGCGCGTCCGGTCCTTCCCGCTGCCGCGCGACCCGCTCACCATGAAGCCGTTCATGATCCCCTACTACACCGTGATCGAGCCGCCCTTCGCGCTCGGCGACGTGACCGCCTTCGAGCCCGAGATCATCTCCGCCAACCTCGAGCTGGGCGAGATCGTCGCCCGGCACGCGTTCCTGAACCCGCCCGACCCGCGGCAGGAGCGGGCCGACATCATCGCCTTCATGAACCGCCAGATCGCGTACTGGGAATCCCAGAAGCAGCATCGCTACGACGCACAGGAGTGGAAGGAGCGCTTCTCGAGCAAGCTCCGCCAGTACAACAACTCCAGCGCCGAGCCGCGGCGCGAGCGCGTGGACCCGGCGCGGTAGCGGTCCAGCCGTGCGCCCCGCGCGAAGCGCGAGAGAGGAGACCCGATCACCATGCTTCGACGGAATGCGTTCCCGGCGCTCGTGACAGCGCTGGCGGCAGCGGCGCTGCTCGCGCTGCCGCCGGGCGCGCGCGCCTTCGACACCGGCCACCACTACGACCTGACGCGCGAGGCGCTGGCCGAGGAGGGATTCGGAAACACCGCGATCCAGATCGTCCAGGTGGAGAACTGGCTCACCGACTACTACAGCAGCCAGCCGCTCCAGCCCGCCATGGGCGACGAGCTGGCGAGGATGCACTTCGACAACCTGTTCACCACCGGGCAGGTCCGCAACTACTGGGGCCGCCTCGCCATCAACACGCGGGCCGCGGTGCAGCAGGCGGCGCGCGACCGGGACGTCCTCGCGCTGCTGACGCTGCTCGGCTGCTCGCTGCACGCGGTGCAGGACTTCTACACCCACTCCAACTGGGTCGAGACGCACCAGCCGCCGCCGGTGGCGGGCTGGCACGGCTTCCGCACCGAGACCTGGTTCGACGATCCACCCGGGCCGCGCACGCCGAATCTCTACACCGGCTCCTATCCCGATCTGGGGCCGGGCGGCGTCGAGCTGCACGGCGACTACGACAGCGGGATGAACCACGATTCCTACGTGCAGCCGCGCTGGGCGCCGGCGTACGTGTTCGGCTACGCCGCGTCCCGGCGGTGGGTGAACGCCGTGCACGGGTGGGTGGAGGAGGCCCGGCCCGGCTTCTGGCGGAGCGCCCGGACCTACGTGGTGAGCGGTGGCGACCGCGAGGACCTCGATTACGACCTGCGCGCGGTCTACCGGCTCTCCGAGTGGATCAACGTCGCGGGCGGGAACGGCCACTGGAAGGGCAATGGCAGCGGCAGCGTGGAGTTCGAGACCTTCGCGCTCGCGTGGAGCGCAGCGCATGACTCCCGGTTCGTGAAGCAGTTCAAGGAGCGCCATATCTACCGGCAGCTGACCGACGGGCTCACCGGGGACCAGGCGCCACCGTCCGATCCGCCCGCCATCCCGCGCCTCACGTTCCGGCGCAAGGCGGTGATGCTGCGCACGACGCACGTCGAGGAGAAGGACGACGTCGCGCTGCTCGAGCAGGTGATCGACTCGCCGGGCGGCCGGGCCGACTTCTACGCGAAGGTGACGATCGCCGGCCAGACCTTCGTCGAAGCCATGCAGGGCGACCGCTCCAGCATCAACCCGCACTGGACCACGATCACCTTCGTGCCCGCCGCCACCCGCGAGGTGTCCATCCGCTACGCGCTCTGGGACGAGGATGGTGGCACCCGCGGCGACGACGACCACTGCGACATCAACCCGGCGAAACACAACCGAGACCTCGAGTTCACCTTCGCGCTCGACAGCCACCGCTGCTCGGGCGACGTGACCGGCATCCACGACGGCGCAGCGCAGGTGTTCCGGTCGGCCGGCCGGAAGCCGCAGGACGACCGGGCGGTGGTGGAGTTCTTCGTCACCGCGTTCGACCTGCGCTAGGCGCGCCGGGCACGACCCGGCTTCCGCCCCAAGGAGGATCCCGTGCACGATCACCGGCTTCATCTCGTCACCGCCGTGCTGCTGGCGCTGGCGCTCAACGCAGGACAGCCTGCCGCCCAGACGCCGCGCGCGCCCGGCGCGGCGCGGAGCGTCGGCCGCCCCGCTCTGTCTCCCGCGCCCGCGGGACGTCTTCCGACCGCGCTGGTGAGCGACTTCGAGATCGCTCCTCAGCGCGACCAGGCGAGCGTGGCGCTTCAAATCGGCGGGCCGGGGCTCTATTCCGCCGAGATCAGCTTCGAGTGTCGCGATTCGCGGCGCACCCACGACCGGGTGGCACTCGGAGTCCGCAGCCAGCCGCGGCCGGGCCGCACGGAGACCGCCCCGGGGCGACCGCGGCGCTGGTTCGGCACCGAGCGCACGCTCGAGCCCGGCACCAGCTACCGGTTCTCGTTCTGGGTGGACGCCGGGATGCTCGCCCAGCTCGACGCCTCGCGCATCCTGTCGTTCGTGGTCTCGCGCAAGGACACCGCGCGCCTGGTGGTTGAGAGCACGGTGGACGAGTTCGCGCCGCAACAGCGCACCGCGATCACGCTGCCGCGCATCGTGGGCCGCGTGCACTTCCGCACGCCCGCGCCGATCGCGGCGGCGGCGAGCGCCGGCGGCCGCGCGCTGCCGATCACGCTCGACGCGGGGACCGTGGTCCACTACCGGGTGCAGGTGGACTTCCCGCGCCCCGGACCGCGCAGCCGGCCCACCGCGCTCGCCTGCGCGTTCCGCCTGCCGCTGCTCGAGGGCCGGCGCAACGCCGATGTCGGCGGCGTGCTGCTCCGGGACGGCCGCCGGGTGACCGCCAGCCAGGTGACCCAGTCCGGCGCCTACGAGTTCGTGACCAGCCCGTCGCTCGAGTTCTCGCGTGATGTCAACAGCCGGAAACGGCTGCCGACCCTGGAGGACTGGACGAAGTTCAAGGCCAACGGGCTGTTCGCGGCGATCGACGGCTTGCAGGCGATCGCGGCCGAGGCCAGCTTCGCGCTCACCGGCGGCGACACGCCGCCCGAGTACTTCGTGGCAGAGCTGGAGAAGATCGATCTGAGCGCCGTGCCCGACGAAGGCGATGGCCCGCTCAGGCTCCACGTGCGGAGCGCGGCGGTGGCGGCCGCCGAGGAGGAAGCCCAGGGAGTGACGCCGGACGACCTGCCGGCGGACGCGGTGGCCCAGCAGCTCGACGCGGTGGTGATGGTCCCGCATTCCGGCGGGTCGGCCGGGACGGTGCTCGCGCACCTGCCGCTGCTGGTGCTCCCGGACACGGCGCTGGCGCGGCTGAGCTCGCTGGCGATCGCCGCCGACCCGCACTACTTCCACGAGATGGGAGTGGGGGAACAGGTGGATTACATGCTGTTCGACACCGGGCTCTTCGGGATGATCAAGGCGGTCTGGGAGAAGGACCCCAAGGCGTTCGTCGAGAACCTGATCACGTTCGTCGGCGAGTCGAGCAAGCAGCGGGCGCAGGATCCCTACCGCTCGTTCGGGGTGCACGCGTTCCAGTCCACGAGCCCGCAGGGCTGGGGGCTCGAGGGCCACCGCCAGCCCTACAGCCTGACCAGCGGCGAGGCGAGCCTGGTGGAGCTGGTGGACGTCCAGGCCACCAGCGGGGAGCCGCGTGCCGTGGCGCTCGCCACCGCTCTCCGTCCCGGCGCGAACTCGGGGCGCAGCCACACCGCCACGCTGCGGGTGCGCAAGGTGCCGGGCGTGTTCGTGGACGGCGCTTCGGTGCGGGTCACGGGGCTCAAGCTCAACCAGGACTTCAACGGTCACCTGAGCGTCTGCGTCGGCATCCTCGGCGACGAGGGCGGACGCCGCCGCAGCTCGGGGCAGGGGCTCAACATGGAGAGCGCCGCGGTGGGCACCCCCTACGCGTTCTGGGCGAACCGCATCCGCGAGCGCGGGCCCTATCGCCTGCGCGCCGGTGCGCGGCAGGCGATCCAGTTCGACGCGGTGGACTTCAGCGACCCCGATCGCGACGTCGAAGGACTGTGGGAGCAGCTGAGCCACACCTACGGCGCCTGGGCGGGCCTGCGGGTGCGGATCACGCTCGACCGGCAGCCGGGGCGGACGGTGAGCGTCGCCGACCAGGGCGTGGCGATGATCTACCCGTACGACTACCTGCTCGGGGAGCGCGCGGCCTCGGCGCCCCGCGACGGCGACTGGGTGGTCATCCGGGAGTGGTTCCCGGTGCACAGCGACGTGCTGGACGAGGTCGAGCTGGAGGTGCGTCTCCGGGCCACGGCGCGCAGGTTCGTGCCGACGACAATCCGCGCGACCACCGCGCGGCCGCGGGGCTCGGGGCAGCGCTGAGCCCGGCCCTCCGGGGAGATCCCGGGAGCGCCGCTGCAACTTCCGGCCCCGGCCGGACCGTCTTGGTACGCGACGGCCGGTGGCCGGCCGGACCGGAACACGGCAGGCACCCACGCGGAGGACGGCCATGAAAAGAATCGTCGGCATCGGACTGCTCGTCCTTCTCGGGCTGGCGCCCCTGGCGGCGCCTGTCTCCGCTGCGGGCATGTGGATCGGGCGGGTCTGGCCGCGCGAGGTGCAGCCAGGCCGCACGCTGCACATCTATGGGGACCATTTTGGACGGTCCCGGGGCGGCAGGATCCCGGCGATGATCCGGAGCGGCAATGGACGGATGATCCGCCTGCGCACCTCATCGTGGAGCCGCCGCCACATCGTCGCGGATCTGCCCGACCGGCTCAGGCCCGGCGGCTATCGCGTGCTCATCTACTACGACGACTCGTACGCGACCAGCAGCAACGTCGTGCGCGTCGAGGTCACGCCATGAGATCGCGGCGCCGGGACCCGGCGGTGCCAAGTCGCGACGGCGGCCGCCCGGGCGCGGGGCCGCGCAGGGATCGGGGCCCGGGAGGGCCGGGGGCCGGAAGCCCGGCGCCCTCCGGCCGACCCTGCAACTTTCTGCTCCCTGCGGCGGTCTTCGTGGCAACCGCCTCCCCGCCCATCAACTCCGCTCGCCTGCGCGAGCCAACAAGGAGGATTCGCCATGATTCGCACAGCCACATCGGCAGTCGTCCGCCTCGCCCTGCTCCTGGCCCTGGCCGCCGTCCTGCGCCCCGCGCCGGCCGCGGCCGAAACCTGGACCAACTACCTGGTCGTGACCGCCACCAAGGTCGTCCTCTCGGACGATCAGGACGACGTGCAGAACGGTGAGATCCAGTACGCGGCCGCGGTCGCGACCGGCGACCGCGGGCATGACCCCATCGTCACGCAGACCGTCGGCTTCCCGATGGAGCTGTGGTACGAGGCCGAGGGGAACGGCGTGAACAGCGTGTACATGTCCCCGGCGCGCCAGGGCCTGCCGATCTTCTGCTTCCCCGAGAGCCAGATGGGCGAGGATCTGGCCATCACGCTGCACATCTTCGACGACGACGCGACCCCGGCCGCCTTCATCGTGGCGCACGACCTCGCGCGCCACGCGGGCACGGCGGTGGCGACCGCCATGGCCGGCCCCGCGGTCGGCGCGCTCGTCAAGGTGGTCTCCGACGAGGTGCACCGGCAGATCGTGGAGGGCTCCGACCGGGACATCGTGGACCGCGTGATCTTCGGGCTCGGGAAGGCGGACCACTTCGGGATGGGCCAGGGCGGGAACTACCAGAACGACGTCATCGGCGAGAAGGGCAAGGCTACGGTCAGCTTCGACGTGCGGCGCGTCCGGGTCTCCGATGCCTACAAGGACTGGTGCGTGGGCGTGTCTCTCGACAAGGTCAAGATCATCGAGGACGCCGACCCCGGCCTGAAGGGCGACGGGGAGATCTACATCCGCGCGCGCGTGGCCTACGGGTTCACGGGCAACGACAACGCGATCTACGAGCAGAGGACCAAGCAGCTGCCGTCGAACGGCGGCACCGTTGAGGTGGACGCCGGCCACAGCTTCCCGCTGCAGGACGCGCGCGCCAAGACCCTCTACGTCAACAGCGCGAGCGGCGGGAGTTGCACCGGGCTGCCGCCGTTCCTCTACGTCGAGGTGTGCGTGTTCGAGGACGACGACGAGGACTCCGACGACGTGATCGGCGTGCTGCCGGTGTGCGTGAACAACTGGTGGATGCGGCACCACCCCGGCGCCACGCAACTCACCTACCGCGTCCGGGGCGCCGACTCCGACGAGAAGGCCGAGATCACGCTCACCATCAACGTCTACAGACCGGCCGCACCACACTAGCGGCGGCCGCGGGCGGGCGGGCGGCCGGGAACGGGGGGTCCCCTGCTCCCCGGCCGCCACGGCCGCATCCCGCGCCGGGAATGAGAGGGTCGTGATGCCGAGACACTGGGTCACCTTGCTGGGCGCGGCGCTCCTGTGCGCGCCCGCCGCCGGCGCGCAGGCGGGCGGCACCGTGGCTTCCATGCGGACGGTCGCCGTGCTGCCCTTCCAGGATCAGAGCGGGACGGGCGCGCCGGCGGCCCTGGGCGAGAGGATGGCCCGTGAGCTCCAGCAGCGGCTCGCCGCGGGCGATGCGTCCCTGCTGCCGAAGGTGATTGCGGCGGGCCCGGGCGGCGCGCCGGCGCTGGATCTCACCGTTCCCCAGCTGGCGGCGCTCGGCCGCGACCACGCGGCGCAGGTGCTGGTGCGCGGAGGACTGCTGCGGGCCAGCGCCGAGACCTCCGGCTCCGAGGTCGCGACCACCGTCGAGCTTTATGCTGACGTGCTCCAGGTGGAAGGCGGCTCGCTCGTGACCGTGCGCGGCGCGGGGTCCGCGACCGAGCGCGCCGGGGGCGGCGTACGCCTGTGGGGCACCGGCGACGTGAGATCCGGGGCGTTCGAGCAGTCGGCTGTGGGCCGCGCGCTCGCGGCCGCGGTCGTGGACTTGGCCGCCGCCGTCCAGTCCGCGCTCGGCGCAGCGCAGGAGGCGGGGCCCGCGGCCGCGGGGCCGGCCGAGGAAGTCACCGAGACCGGGAGCGCGGGAGGCGAGACGCTGGCCGGTGCCGGCGCGAGCGCGCAGGCCGACGCCGCGGAGGCCGCGGCCGACGTGGAGCTGCAGCAGCTCGTGGCGCAGGCGGAAGAAGTCCTCAACAGCGGTGCGGGCAGCGAGCAGCAGGCGGCCGCGCTCGATCAGGCGCTGCAGAACCTGGAGGCCGCGCTTCAGACGAAGGCAACCGCGCTCGAGAACCAGGAGGACGCCGGGGCCGCCGCGGAGCAGGTGGCGACCGCGCGCGCCGGGCTCGAGGCCACGGTCGGCGCCATCCTCGATCAGGACGCCGCGGCGGGCGAAGCCGCGGGCGCGGGCCTGGCCGAGATGCCGGTCTCCGGCGCTGCGCGCGCCGACCTGCTCGAGCGCGCCAACCAGCTCGTGGACGGCACGCTCGGCCTGCTGCAGAAGATCCAGATGCTGCGCGCCGAGCTGAGCGGCCTCAGCGAACAGCAGGCGCAGGGAGCGCTCGACGTCGCCCCGTACGACGAGAGCGGCTACGGAGCCGCGGCGCCGGGTCCCGCGGCCGGGGTGGAGAGTGGCGGCGAGCCCTTCGCGGATGTTGCCCCCGCGGAGGAGGAGCCGGGCGAGGTGGAGGGAGTGGTCGAGGAGCAGGGGCAGCCGGTCGCGGGCGCCGTGGTCACCGACGAGGTGACGGGTGAGAGCGCGACCACCGGCCCGGACGGCTCCTACACCCTGCAGGGACTCCCTCACGGGACACTGGCCCGGCTGCTGGTGTTGCGGGGCGGCCGCAGGGTGGGCGGCGGGACGGTGGGTGTGAAAGCCGGTCGCGCCGCGATCGCGGACTTCGCGCTGCGGGCAGGCCGGGTGGGCCGCCCCGACAGCGCCGGCGCCCGCGCGCGCATCATGGCCTCGGCGGTGGCGTTCGCTCCCGCTCTCCGTGACGGCGGCACGCTGCGCGGCGTGGTGCGGGACGCGCAGGGGCATCCGGTGCCGCACGCGCTGGTGCGGCTCGACGGACGCGTGGCGGCGCGCACCGACGCGCGCGGCGCCTATACCTTCACCCGCGTCCCGGTCGGAGACCACCAGCTCGTGGTGCAGCGCAGCGGGCTCAAGCTCAAGTCGCAACGCGTCCGGGTCGAGGCCCACCGCCGCAACGAGGCGCTGGTGCGCTACGCCGCGGCCGACGCGGCGCCGCGTCGCACGCTACACGTGGTGGTGCGCGGCGCCGGCACGCTGCTGAGCGGCGTGATCCGCGACCGGGAGGGCCGGGCGCTGGCGGCCGCGCGGGTGTCCGCCGTCCCCGTCGCGGCGGCAGGACGCGCCGCCGCGGTCCGCTCGCGGTCCGACGGCCGATATTCGCTGCGCGACCTCAGGCCCGGGAACTACCGCGTGCTGGTCACCCGCACTGGATACGCGCCGACACGCCAGGGCATCGCGCTCCGGGCGGGACATCCCGAGAAGCGCGACTTCCGGCTCGAGCCCTCGGGCTCGCCGCTGGTGCGGGCGCTGACGAGCACGCGGCGGACCACCATGGCGCGATCGGGAACTGCCACGCCGCGATTGGGAACCGCCACGCCGCGATTGGGAACCGCCACGCCGCGATTGGGAACTGCCACGCCGCGCACCACGGGGGCAGCCTCCGGCAGCGTGCTCGGTACGCCGCGCGCCACCGCGGCAGGCTCCGGCAGCGTGCTGGGTACGCCGCGCTCCACCTGGATAAGCTCGGGCACCGCAGCCGCCACGCCGCGCGCCACCGGAGCAGGCTCCGGCAGTGTGCTGGGTACGCCGCGCTCCGCGTCGGGCGCCGCCAAGGAGACCACGGGCTCGCAGGCGAACGCGCAGGCGGGCACCGCGGTCGCGCGGGTCGTGGCGCGGGGGCAGCGCACGGCCCCGGAGCGTCACTCCGCCTCGGGCCACCCGGGAAGCATCACGGTCACGGCCCAGGACCAGCGCAGCCGGCCGGTCGAAGGCACGGTCGTCATCACCCGGAACGGCCGGAAGATCGGCTCGTGCGCGACGGTGGCTGGCCGGTGTGCGGTGCACGGGCTCGAGCCGGGACCCTGCACGGTGAGCTTCACCGCGATCGCTGGTCACCGCGCCAGCAAGCGGGCGACGGTGCGCGCGGGGCTCGACGTCCGCGTGCGGCTGATCGTCCAGCGCTGAGCCGCGAGCGGGGCGGGTGGCTCGCGGCCCGGGCCCGCCGGCCACGAGCCGCGCGGCCGGCATGGTCAGCGCGTCCCGCCCGGTCGCTCCGGCCCGCCTCCGGGCGGGGTCTCGCTCCCATTCCCGCCCTTCGCGCCGGCGTTCTTCCCGCATCCGCAATCGCCGCACTTGTGGTAGGGCGGCGGGGGCAGCATGTCGTAGGTGATGCGGTGCTCCTGGCCCTCGCTGTCGCGCACCCACACCGCCTCGTGATAGACCTCGGTGCGGATCACGCGGCACACGCCCTTGCCGGTCTTCAGCTCGGCGCCGACCGGGGGCAGCCGCTCGACGCTGTCGCGATACTGCGCCAGCTCGTACGACAGGCAGCACATCAGCCGGCCGCACGCGCCCGAGATCTTGCTCGGGTTCAAGGCCAGTTGCTGCTCGCGCGCCATGCGCAGCGTCACGGGGTGGAAGTCCCGGAGCCAGGTCGAGCAGCAGAACGGCCGCCCGCAGGGCCCGCAGCCGTCCAGGCGCTTGGCCTGGTCGCGCACGCCGATCTGGCGCAGCTCGATGCGGGTCTGGAAGCGGGCCGCCAGGTCCTTCACCAGCTCGCGGAAGTCCACGCGGTGCTCGGCCGAGAAGTAGAACGTGATACGGTGCCCGCTGAAGGCGGACTCGACCTCCGAGAGGTCCATCTTCAACTCGCGGATGCCGATGCGCTCGCGGCAGTATTCGAACGCCTCGCGCTCGCGCACCTGCAGGCGGTCCTCGACGTCGAGGTCCTCCTCGGCGGCCTTGCGGATGATCTCGCGCGTGACGTTGCCGGGCTTCCTGAGCGCGATCAGCGTCGGGTCCCGCAGGAGCACTTGGCCGATGCCTTCGCCGTGCTCCGCCTGGACGATGACCTTGTCGCGCAGCGCCAACCGCAGGTTGCGGGAGTTGAGGAAGTAGTCCCGGCGCGATCCGCGCAGGGCGACCTGCACGATCTCGGTCATCGTGGGCCTCTATGGACGGGCGGGACCCGTCCCTGGCCGGCCGGGGGGCCGGCTCTTCCAGACATGGGTGTCCGGCGCCGCGGGGTGCCCACCTGACGTGGGTCCGGGGCCGGCTATGTGGAGAGCCCTCGGCGACCGAGGGCTCTGGATGACCGGAAGGATAGCGCACCCGCGCGCGTGATGCATCAGGTTGCGAGGGGGCTTGAGGTGGCCGGCCGACGGGCCCGGCCGGGGCCCGTTAGCCCGTCACGAACCTGCCTTTCTGGCGTAGAATGCGGCATCCCGCGTGAGGCGCCCCGGCGCCCGGCCGCCACGCCCCGGTCCAACCCCTCAGCCGGAGCCCGTCCATGGCCTGCATCAGGATCCCTCGCCTCTGGGAACTCCCCGAGCCGGAAGCCACGCCTGAGTCGGTCTACCTCGACCGCGAGCTGCACCGGGATGCGGTGCCAGCGCGCGCTGATCTCCTTCGACACCTCGCGGGTCACGAACAGCGCATGCCCCTGTTCGCGCGCGCAAGCTGCGGGTCGCGGCCGGCCAGCTCGGTGAGGTACCAGCTGCGCCGCAGCAGCTCGGGATCCAGCATCAGCACGTCGGGGCGGAAACGCTCGACACCCTCGATGTAGTAACCCGCCGAGCTCGTGTAGTCCCACTGCGAGGAGAGCAGCACGCTGTTGCGCGGGAGCGAGCCGAGCATGTTCTCGGTGAGGTCCACGACCAGCCGGTTGCCGCTCTCGTCGCACGCGCGCAAGCCCGAGCAGCGCGGCGAGCAGCCCGACGGTCGAGAGATCGCCGGGCAGCTGGCGGAAGAACCACGCGGTCTGCGGCCGGAAGGTGTCGGGGTCGGTGAACATCCACACCCGGAACTGCCACGCGGAGACGTGCGCGAAGAAGCGGTGGAAGGTGTCGGGATCGCCCCAGTCGAAGCGCGGGTGCATGCGCGCGCGCAGCGGCAGCCGCAGGTAGGGGAGGAGCCCGAGCGCGAACCACGGCGTGAGCCCGAGGAGCCGCGCCCATGCGGCGCAGCGGATCCACCCGCGTGCGCCGCGGCCGATTCGCCGGCCGGCGTCACGGCGGCCCCGTGCGCCCGCATCCGGGCCCGTTCACCGTCCACCCAGCGCAGGAACAGCAGCGTGACGAGCGGCAGGAACAGCGCGTGGAGCGCGTAGACCTCGAAGCCGTTCGCCTGCTGCCACCAGGTCGCGGTGAGCGAGGTGGCGAGCGCGGCGAGCGCGGCGCAGACCGTGCGCCACGTGCGACCGGCGCCGGGCGCCCCGGGAGCGCGGCGACGCGCGCGTCCCGACGGGAGCGTGGCCTCCAGCCGCTCGAGCATGTGGTCGAAGAGCAGCGCCATCACGCCCGCGCCCGCCGCGACGAGCAGCGCGGCGGGGCCGCGTCCGAGCACGGCTCAGTAGTCCCAGCGTGCGGCCGGGTGCCGCGGCCACTCACCCTCGGCGAGGCGCGCGCCTGCCACCCGGGTGAGCCCCGAGAACATCGCCAGCTCCGGCGTCACGTTGCCCTCGATGGAGCGCAGGATCTCCTCGAGCACCATGAGCCGCCGGCGCACCTCGGCCGGCGTGACCCGCGCCGCCTGCTCGCGGATCTCCTTCTCGCGGTCGCGATTCACGAGCTGCTCGCGCGGCGCGCCCGCGCCGGCGCGCAGCAGGTCGCGCAGCCACAGCTGGTGGAACTCGATCATGCGCCGCAGC
>ERZ1292640.1788-Hain-H43-02um-R1-1788-length-17630-cov-14_pt1 | contig 17630 bp, 23 predicted proteins | sample MGYA00564404_ERZ1292640 | MGnify/ENA primary metagenome ERZ1292640 (study PRJEB36523, sample SAMEA6512636) | groundwater metagenome | collected 2019-01-08 | study: AquaDiva: Metagenomics assemblies of 32 groundwater samples
AAAAGAAAATCCGGAAGAATCTCTAAGCAACGGCCAAAAATTGTTTATAGAAGAATTCCTCCGGCGGAAAATAAGCAACCCAAAACTAGTAATCGGCGAAGTTGCAGAATTCGCCGTTGAAGACATAGAATCGGCGATCGCCCAAACTAAAGAGCTTTCTCAATTCCAGCTTCAAAAATGGGAAGAATACACCAAGAAGATTAGGTTTTAGAGCACAAAAATAACGCAAAAAAACCGGCATCTTGTACCGGGTTATATTACTGACCGAGTTTAAGGGTCAACGACGAAACCTCGAATTATTTATGAGGTTTACCGCCATTAAGGACCGTCTGGTTAACAAACGATTTCGAAGTAGTAGAGTTTGGCTTACTCGCATTTGTCAAAAATAAAGTTAGATGCTAAAAATAATCAAGCACGTTAAAAAGAGGGGGCAAAATGAAAATACTTTTTGTTTATCCTAAATTTCCGGACACATTCTGGAGTTTTAAGCATGTACTGCACTTTTCGGATTATAAATCTGGCTATCCTCCTTTAGGGGTCTTGACGGTTGCGGCCATGCTTCCCAAAAAATGGGAGAAAAAATTAATAGACCTGAATTTTGAAGAATTAAAAGATGAAGATATATTATGGGCTGACTACGTTTTTATCAGCGCGATGATCGCCCAAAAAGTTTCGACTTTGGAAGTGGTAAAACGTTGCCGATGCTTAGGTGCGAAAATTGTTGCCGGAGGACCGCTTTTTGACAGTTCGTTAGAAGGCCTCACCGATGTTAGCCATATAATACTCGGCGAAGCCGAAATGACTTTATACCTCTTTCTGGAAGACCTGGAAAAAGGAACGCTCAAAAAAAATTATGTTTCCGATGTCTTACCTTCGCTGGCAGACACGCCGGTCCCAGAATGGTCCTTGATAAACATGAACAATTACGCCACGATGCCGATTCAAATTTCGCGCGGTTGTCCATTTGATTGCGAATTCTGCGACATCGTTGCCAGAAACGGAAGGGTGCCGCGGCTCAAAACCCAAAGCCAAATGCTGAACGAGCTGCAAGCTCTTTATGATTACGGCTGGCAGGGCGGGGTCTTTATTGTTGATGATAATTTTATCGGCAATAAAAAAGTTATCAAAACCGACCTGTTGCCCGCATTGATAAATTGGCAGAGAGGACATAATTTCCCCTTTAAGTTTTTGACGGAAGCGAGTATAAATCTGGCTGATGATAAAAAACTGCTTGAATTAATGGCTGAAGCGAACTTCCATAAAGTATTTGTGGGGATTGAAACGGTGAATCCAGCAAGTCTGGAAGAATGCAATAAAATCCATAATACAAAAAGGGATCTATCTAGGGACATTACCACCATCCAAAGTCATGGTATGCAGGTCATGGGCGGATTTATTATCGGCTTTGACCATGATACTTCCGAAACTTTTCACGATCTGGTTTCTTTCATACAGGAAAACGGTATTGTTACGGCAATGGTAGGCATGTTGATGGCACTTCCGAAAACTCGACTTTGGGATCGTCTTGCATTAGAGGGCCGGCTACTGGGAGAGGCCTCTGGTGATAACACGGACAGTTATCTAAATTTAACCCCAGTCATGGGTCATAATGCGCTCATAGATGGCTATAAAAGGATGCTGACCGAATTATATTTGAAACCGAAAAATTATTATGGACGCCTTAGAAAATTTTTGCGGGTATATAAGCCAACGGTTAGGGGCAAACCGACCCCAAGAGATATGCTTGCTTTTTTCAAAAGCCTTTGGATAATTGGCGCGAAATCTAAAAATAGATTCTTATTTTGGAAAACCTTTGTTTATACCTTAGTAAAAAATGTCAAAGCGATGCCAATGATGATTGAACTTGCCGTTCATGAATTACATTTCAGACAAGTCGCCTATGACGTTATAGAAAATTTAAATTATGAGTAAATAACCGAACCACCGGCTAAACCGGTGGTTTTAATAACTATTACCGTTCGGGCTGATATTCTATTCTATTTTTTCAATCTTTTTAGTTAAAACACTCTGTAAATATAAAAATGGCTTGCCGGGGCCATTTTTATATCTTTAGGGATCCATTCATTCACAAGTTATTTCTTTTCCTCCATTGGTTTCTCCTCCGCCAGAGCTTTTATGCCTTCTTCCGTCTGCTCCTCCTCGACTCTCTCCTTCTTTATAACCTCAACCTCCTCCGGCACTGGAGCAACAGGTACTTCAAGCTGGGCCTTCAGTTCCTCTTCGGAAATCGGTTCTTGAACCAGTACAACAATTGCTTCGGGGTCGGCTTCAACTTTCAGCTTGTTTGAAACCAATAAATTTCTAACCAGAATGTGGCTTTTAAGTTCTTGGAGCGATGACACATCAACATCAATCTGGTGGGGTAAGTCCTGCGGGAACCCTTCAACTTCCAATTCGGAAATATTTTTCACCAAAATACCCGCTAACTCCTTCACTGCCGGCGATTCACCGACAAAATTAAGCGGTATTTTGGCCTTAATTTTTTCATCCAAACGGACCTTATAAAAATCGGCGTGCAGAAATTTATCGCTCATCGGATCGCGGGCAACATCTTGGATGATGGTGGGGTAGCTTTTATCTTCCAAATTCAAATAGACAACCGATGACTCCCCCGCCTCCGCATATACCCTTTCAAAATCCTTCAGCGGCACCTGAATGGGCAATGACTCAAATCCGTGGCCGTAAATCACGGCCGGCACAAAACCTTCCCGCCTCAACGATTTAACTTTTCTGCCGGTGATATTCCGTGGTCTTGCCTGCAAAGTCATCTTACCCATTATTCCCCCAGCTTAACATAAAAACGTTTTTTAGTAAACTCAACCGCCCCGATTAGACCAAATGTCGGACCAAATACCTTTCATTCTAATGTTCTCAAGAATATGAGAATAAAAATTCGCTAGCGCGCCCTTTCTTGACAAATATATCACACTTAATTAGCATATCTGTAGCTATTTAACAACCTCAATGAGGGGGGGCATGGGCGATATTCTCCACGAGTTTTTTGCCGTTACCCAAACGTCTGTTTATCGCGTTTCTGACGAAAGAGGAGAAAATAACTGGCCAATTGTTGAGAAAATTGCTTTGAAAGAAGAAAGCAAATTACCAGTCGGGGGTCGGCTACAAGACGGGTACCTGGTCGGCGTAATGGGAGGAAGGTTGAGCGGGATAGTTTTATACGATCAAGACCATCCACGACCCGGGAGTGTCCAACCGCCCGAAATGGTGAACACCGCCTTTTATGGCGGCGGCACTAGTCGCCTTGTGGCTCTTTTTCTCGAAAAAGAGGCCGCAATCAAATGCCACAATTCAGAAAACCCACAACCCCTCGATCCTAGGTGGCGAAAGCAAACAAATGAAGTTTTAAGCGCCATTGGTGATAGTCATCCGGTTTTTATCGTTTCCAGTTCTAAGGGTTTCTCATTTCCTGAAAATTAGATCTCGCCGGCAATTTGCCGGTTTTATTATTGCAAAAAACAAGTATACTAATATCATGTTTGAAATAACTAAAAAGGATAAATCCAGTCGGGCACGGACGGGCGTTCTGAAAACCGTTAACGGGGATGTGCAAACCCCGGTTTTTTTGCCGGTCGGCACAAAAGGGACGGTCAAATCAGCAAGGAATGACGAGCTTAAAAACTGGAGTGCCGAAATGATTCTAGCCAATACTTATCACCTTTGGCTCCAGCCAGGCGACAACTTGATTAAAAAAGCCGGCGGCTTGCACCGTTTTATGGGCTGGGACGGCCCGATTTTTACCGATAGCGGCGGGTTTCAGATTTTCTCTCTGGGCGAGAAGCTCAAAAAAGGGCCCGCGAACTTCGTGTTAAAATACGATCGTGACAATAAACGAAGTGATAATAGGCAAACGCCGTTCAATGTGCAAATAAAAGAAAGTGGTGTTTCTTTTCAATCCGGCTCAAGCGGGGAGAAAAAAGAACTGACGCCGGAATTGTCCGTTCAAATCCAAAACAATCTTGGCAGTGATGTTGCTTTGGTTCTGGACGAATTCCCCGGCTATCCTTTTGAATACGAAAAAACCAAAAAGACGGTGGAACGCACCACCCGCTGGGCAAAAAGGGCAAAAGAAGAATTTTTGCGCCTCAAAAAAACAGGCCCCGATCAAATGCTTCTAGGCATAATTCAAGGGGCATCTTTCCCGGATTTAAGGGAAAAGTCCGCGAGAGAAATATCGGCTATCGGTTTTGACGGTTATGCCATCGGCGGAGTCGCAGTCGGCGAACCGGCGGAAGAAATGTATAAAGCGATTAATGATACCGTCCCATTTCTGGAAGAAAATAAATTCCGCCATTTGCTCGGCGTTGGCACGCCAGAAGACATTGTCCGGGCCGTTGCCCGAGGGTGCGACAGTTTTGACTGCGTCATCCCCACCCGCGAAGCCCGCCACGGAAAGGTTTACGTCTCGGAAAAAAACGGATACAAAACAATGGACATTGCCCGCTCAAAATTCAAAGACGATTTTTTACCCTTGGACAAAAATTGCGATTGCTTCGCTTGCTTAAATCACACGAAAGCCTATCTTAATCATCTTTTCAAATCGGGAGAAATACTGGCGATACGCCTGCTAACCGAACACAATCTGCGTTTTTATCTGAGACTGATGGCCAAAATCAGAAAAGCGGTTTCAGGAGGAGATTTCGCCAAACTGATGAAAAATTACAAAAACCTAGAAAGGAATTGATTTCTGCTATACAAATTTTTCTGCCTCTAAAAACAAAAGCCGAGCATTGCTCGGAAAATTTTTTCTTTCTATGTCGGGAATTATTTAAGAGGCCGAACCTTCACTTTCCCCGTACCATCACAAACCTTACACTTAGGCAATGCTTTACCGTTCTTCACGCATCCGCAAGTATTTGAAATCTTATCCTTAAATTGGCGAATTCGGTTAACGTTCCTTGCCATTTTTATCCCCCTTATTAAACTTAATCAAAAACTCCTGCTCCTATTCTCATCTTTATCTCTTCTCTCAACATCTCGGCATGTCTTTTCTCGTTTTCCAGTATCTGCTTGAGCGCCGTAACGCTGTGGCAATTTACTTTCTCGGCGTCTTCAATATAGTATCTCTCCAGCCGCCAAATGCTATCAAGTGAGGCGTGCAGAAGCTTTATCAAGTCGTAGTTAATATTTTTCATGCGAATTTGTCTAAGCGCAGTGAGCAAAGCGAACGAGCATAGACAATAAATTCCGCACCGAGCACATAATGCTTTGTGTGCTCGGTTAAGTATTTGTAATCATGCTCGGCTTCGCTACGCTTGCCTGCGCGTGAATAACTACTTAATCCTTATTACCATGCCGTCGTAAGCCACGTCGGCATTTTTGTATCGACCTTCAATATATTTTACCAAATAAAAAGACCCTCTGCGAGGGCCCACTGGTGCCATTAGGATCGTAAAGTCACGGGGGGCTCATATTTTTGGACTTGGAAGCTCACTTGGAAGCTCAACTTCCAAGTTTTAAAATCCTCTCCGTATCTTTTCTCTCCTTTATTGTCATTGTCAACAATGAAGACTCGGCAAACTCCCTATAACCAGCCGGATTTCTAAATTGGGCAAGTATTATTTCTTTATTGCACAAATCACGGTCTTTTGTTTGTCCTCTTTCATGGTTGGTATATTCATCCCAACTGGTTTTGCTCAACTTGGAAGTTGAGCTTCCAAGCGCTCCGTGAACTCGATTATTTAAATTAACGTAGGCGCTTAGGTGTAGAAGGTATTCGTTAGAATCAACGTGCAAGGCCTTATATCTTCCTTGAAACAACGCTCCACTAGTTTTATATTTCTGGTTGAAATACTTTGTAAAGCCAGTGCCGACTCTGTGCATAAATCGTCTAACTCCATCATCAACCAGTTGTTTAACGGTAAGATGGAAATGGTTCGGATTTAAACAATAGCATACGAGATCCACTAATTTCTGTTGCTTGAAGATTGAGTCCCCAAGCTCTTTTTTTCTAAAAAAATTCTCATAGATGCTGCCGATTGGCTCTACGGTATTAAATTCGCGCATGCTCTGCAAGAATCTCAGCAAATCAAACTCATCCAGAAAAATCGGTCTCTTATTGTTGCCTCGATTAAAAACGTGATAAAATTCGTCGGTTTCAAAAGTTATACTTCTCATACAATATATTGTAGCATTATAGGTATGGCACTTGGAAGTTGAGCTTCCAAGTTTCTTTCCAAGTTTTCTATTTCAGGGTAAAATTAAAAAATGCCCCATTACCAAAACGTTCCAAAATCAAAGGCGGTCAGGATGGGGACAACCGCCCCCCGCCGCCAGCGCTCCAAAAAAGACGAGCAGGAATTCGGTTTGACCAAAAGGGAATTTATAATCTGCCCCGACTGCGAGAGCGTCTTTTTTAACAAAGCATGGCATCATAGCTTAGAGGAAGACGCGAGACATTTGACCGGCAAAAAAAACGTCAAATTCAAAAACTGCCCGGCTTGCCGGATGGAAAAAGACCGGACTTTTGAGGGAGAACTGGTGATTTCGCTGTCAAAAGAAAAATTGGCGGAGAAAAAGGAAATAATAAACGTGATCAAAAATTCCGGCCAGCAGGCGCGAGCGCACGATCCGCTGGACAGAATTCTATGGATAGAATACAAGGGCAGCGAAATACGGGTTCTCACTTCGGAAAACCAACTTGCCGTGAGAATCGGGAAAAAACTTGAATCCGCTTTCAAGGGCGGTACGCTGGAGATCAAGCACAGCCACGGAGAAGATGTGATAAGAGTTTTCTGGAAATATAAATATTAAAATCATCTGCCGACGTCCGACGTCCGCAGATGATTACTTGAATCATCAACCCGGATTCTAACGATTAAGCGGACACTCGCTTTCCTGTGATAATTTCTCAATCCCCTGCTCGCCCTCAAATTTCCTGCCGTCGGCAAACGTCCAAGTGGGATACCTCTTAATGCCCGCATCAAGACATTTTTTGGATTCAGTGGAGCACTCAATATACGGAACTAAACGAAAAGAGTCGCCGAAGGCCTGTTTTTCATTCTGGCAATGGGGACACCAATAGGCGCCGTACATTGTCGCGCCCTTTTGAGCTAAACATTGGGCAAACTCATCAAGCGCCTCCGCGCTTGCTCCGGGCTTCCTGACGATAAACCAAAATGCCAAAACCGCAACAACGGCCAATATCACAAGACCGGGAACGATTTTTTTTACGCTATTCGTCACAGCAATCAACCAATTTGTTCACTATGTCGCTCAGTTTCCAGGGCTTGTTTGTCCCGCCCTTGTCATGAATGTTTAATTTCCCGTCCGGTATTTTCTTCAGATCCGAAACGTTCATCAATTTCAGGCGCAAGGCCCAAAAAAGCGAATATGTCTTATACGCCTGACCGAAGATCTCTTCGGCTTCTTTTTGTTTTTTTTCTGACAAATATTTCGTGCCTACCTCTATCATGCGCATCGTGGCCGCCAAGAGATGCTTGGAGATGCACCAGGTCTCGCCTTCGTGGCTGTCAATCATCTTTGCCAACAACGATTTGCGAACGGCTCTCGTTTCGTTCAGCAAATTAAGATACTCGCTCTTTTCCGTTTTTTCAGCCGTAAAGAAAAAGTGTTCCTCCAAACTGATGAGGTTCATGATGGCAATGCTAAGGTCTTCTTCCAGAGACAGGTCAAGTTTTCCGCCCTTTTTGGCCTCCTGAATTTTTTCTATAAGCTTTTGGAATTTTTCCGATTCTTCTTCCATCGTTTAGTTATCATACCAAACCATACCGTATTGGTCAAAATTTTAAAGATCACTCTTTCTTTGACATTCGCTGAAAAAACTGCAAATATGTATATCAGAATGGTTCTAGAATACTATTTTGATTATGCCGCGACCACCCCTCTTGAACCGAGGGTTTTTAGAGCAATGAAACCCTATTTTTCCCAAAAATTCGGGAATCCGGGAAGTATACATGGCGCGGGCCGAGAAACAAAAGAAGCGATTGAAAAAGCATCCTCAAAAATAGCCTCAATTCTCCACTGCCGCTCCAAAGAATTTATTTTCACCGGCTCAGCCACGGAAGCTGATAATCTTGCTATTTTCGGAACGGCCAGGGCAAATAAAATAGCCGGGGGTAAAATTATCGTTTCCGCCATTGAGCACAAAGCCGTCCTTGCCACTTGCGGGGCCCTGGAAGAAGAGGGTTTTGAGATTATAAAACTCAAAGTTGATAAAAACGGCTTAGTTGATCCCGCCGACATCGCTAAACTTCTTGATCCAAAAACGATTTTGGTTTCCGTAATTTATGCCGACAATGAAACCGGTACGATCCAATCTATCAAAGAAATCGCCAAAGTCATAAAAAAATTCCGCGCCAAGAATGGCTCCCCTCTCCCTTATTTCCACACGGACGCAAGCCAGGCGGCTCAATATTGCGACATTAATGTGGAAAGGTTGGGGGTGGATCTAATGACCGTATCTTCTCACAAACTTTACGGCCCGAAAGGAATCGGCGGACTTTACGTCAAAAAGGGAGTAAAAATAAAACCGCTCATTTTCGGCGGCGGTCAGCAAAACAATATGCGCTCCGGCACGGAAAATGTTCCCTCAATCATAGGTTTTGCGGAAGCGCTGGCATTGGCGGAAAAGAACAAACAAAAAGAGTCCGCGCGGGTTGGAAAATTAAGAAATGAGCTGGAGAAAGGGGTATCCGGGCTCATACCGAAAATCGTCCTCAACGGCCATCCGCAAAAACGATTACCTAACTTCCTCAATATTTCCGTCTTGGACATAGAGGGCGAGGCGGCTCTGCTTTATTTGGACCAGAAGGGCATCTGCGCCAGCACCGGTTCGGCTTGCGATTCTCAAACATTGGAGCCGTCACATGTTATACTGGCTCTGGGACGGCCCTATGAATACGCTCACGGAAGTTTGAGATTTACTTTGGGGAAGTACGCAACTCGGAAATCGGTGCGATACCTGCTTAAATATCTGCCGCCGATAGTGAAAAAGCTGCGCCAGATGTCACCGCTAGATCTTAAGATGGGCAAGGAAAAAAAGGTGTCTTTACCGAAAGCTTTTACCGGCGGCCAAACCCCGCACTTTTTGAGAAAAAGAAACTCTAAATGAGCCATGAAAAAGATAAAAAAATCAAAACCGGATATTGTGAATGAATTCACCGGCGCAAAGTGGGTTTATTCTAAAGCCGTCAAAAGCCATTTTTTCCACCCGCAGAATTTTTTGACGCATGACCCCAAAAAATCCGAATTTGACGCTGAAGGGATCGTCGGCTCTCCCGCCTGCGGAGATGTGATGAGAATGTGGCTGAAAATAGATCCCGAAAAAGACAAGATCGCCGCCTGCAAGTGGCGGACTTTTGGCTGTGCCAGCGCGATCGCGGCGACATCTATGCTTTCGGTAATGGCGAGTGAAAAAGGCGGAATGAAACTGGATAAGGCGATGAAGATCCGGCCGCAGGATATTATCAAACGACTCGGAGGTTTGCCCGACCGCAAAATTCATTGCTCCGTTCTGGGCGATAAAGCTCTGCGAACCGCAATCAATAATTGGTTCAAAAAAACCGGCCAATACGACCGGATAGTTGTGGAGGGCTCGCGAGTCATTGACCCCTACACAAAAATCACCGAAGCCGATATTGAAGAGGCGGTCATTGAGGGGGCGTTAACCCTGAAAGATGTTCAGCAAAGAACAAAGGTGGGCGCCGGTTATCCCCAATGCCTTCTGGAAGTTGAAGAATTAATACATTTTTATAAAGAAAAATATTTTGGACAAGACAAATAAAATAGAGCAGGTCTTATCTGAAGTCAGGCCCTACATAAGGCTGCATGGCGGCGATGTGGAGTTAGTAGAAGTCAAAGACAAAACCGTGATTATAGAGATAAGCGGGGCTTGTGCTGGTTGCTCTTTGGCCGAATTAACTTATAATAAAGAGGTGAGCGATCTTATTAAAGAAAAAGTTCCCGAGGTCGAAAAAATAATTTTTAGACAAAGTGCGACACCAATACGCGAATAAAATAAATAAAATTCGCGCATGTTTGCGTATTCGCATTAAATTCCTATGGCAAACCAAAGAGAATATCCAAGGGCAAAAGAAGGTTCAAATATCGGGAAAATAGTCGTTGACCGCGATCTTTGTATCGGCGCGGCCTCTTGTGTTGCCGTTTCACCAGCAACTTTTGAACTGGATGGGGAAAACAAAGCCGTTGCGATAGGCCCTAACGCGGCTGACGACGAAACGGTTAAAATGGCGGCCCAATCCTGCCCCACAAAAGCAATTCTCCTTTTTGACAAGGACGGAAAACAAATTTATCCGTAAATGACGCAATTTAAATACTTGATAATCGGCGGAGGAGTAGCCGGAACTACGGCCGCCGAAACCATAAAGCAGAACGACCCGAGCGGTTCAATCGCCATTGTCAGCGACGAACCGCACGTTTTTTATTCCCGCATAATGCTCTCAAAGCCCATTTTTTTTCTTGAAAAAATTCCTTTTGAGCAGGTCTATCTTAAAAACGAAACTTGGTATAAGGAACGGAATATCGCATTTCTGGGCGGGAAAACGGCGGTCGGCATGAACGCCGAGGAAAAAACGGTATCATTGGATGACGGTGCCGTTTTACAGTACGAAAAACTCCTTTTGGCGATCGGCGGCTATCCGCGAAAATGGGACCCGCAAAAAATCCAAGGAAGCGACAAAAAGGGGGTTTGTTATTTGCGCACGCTGGAAGACGCTAAGAAAATCATTGAAGGCGTTAAAACCGCCAAAAGCGCGGTATGCGTAGGCGGAGGATTTGTAAGTTTTGAGGCATGCGAACTGTTGCGGATGAAAAATATTGATACCACCCTTTTAATTATGGAGCCGCATTATTGGGCAAACGTCTGGGACGAAACTTCGGGGCTGATCGTTGAAGAATATCTGCGTCAAGGCGGAGTCAATGTTTTAAAAAACGAGGAGGTAGAAAAAGTTTTCGGCGCAGATCGGGTAGAAAGCGTCAGAACGAAATCGGGCAAAGACATCCCCTGTCAGATGGTTGTTGTCGGCATTGGTCTCACTTTCCCCGTCGGGCCGTTTAAGGATTGCATGGATTGCGGCCATGGCATAAAAACCAATGAGTATCTGGAAACAAACGCTCTCGATGTCTGGGCGGCCGGCGACGCGGTAGAGTTTTATGATGTGGCAGTTGGGGAATCGGTGCAACTGGGGAATTGGGTCAATGCCCAAGTGCAGGGACGCGTCGCCGGCCTGAACATGCTTGGAAAAAAACAACCATTCAGAATGGTTTCGTTCTATACAACGCAGGGATTCGGACTTTCTATCGCTTTTGTGGGAGATATACGGCCCTTGCCCGACCGCACCGTCATCACTCGCGGGTCGCGAGAATCAAAATCGTACGGCCGTCTTATTCTGAAAGATAAAGAGCTGGTCGGCGCCACATTGCTGAACCGCACTCCGGAAATGGCTCCGATTTCAAAACTCATAGAAAAAGACGTTGATCTGTCGGCGCATCACGCGGAACTTGCCGACCCAAACTTTGACCTCAAAATGTTAATTCTCTCCTAAATGGCCGAGGAAAATAAAAAATTGAAAGTCGGTTGGTTCTCATTCTCCTGCTCCGAGGATTCAACTATTCTTTTTACAGAGCTTATGAACGAGCACTGGCAGGAATGGAAAAAGATATTTGATTTCCGCCATGCCCGGGTTTTGCAATCCAAAAATATTCTAGACGAACTTGATATCGCTTTCATTGAAGGCGCGATTACCTCCGATGAACAAACCGAGCAATTGAAAGATATTCGGCAAAAATCCAAAAAACTGGTAGCTATCGGGGCGTGCGCAGTTCAGGGTATGCCGGCGGGCCAGCGCAATTTTTTTGACGAAAAACAAAAAGAAGAAATTGAAGCTCTCATTGCGCGCTTTGCGGCCCTGCCCAAAGTCCTGAAAGTTTCGGAAGTGGTCAAAGTTGATGCCGAAGTCCCCGGCTGCCCGATGGACCCGAATATTTTTCTAAAAGTGGTAGAAAGTTTAATAAAGGATTTGTCAGGTATTACCTTGTAGCACCGTTGAATATGCATACTTTAGACATTACAATTGAGAATCTGGCTAAAGTAGAGGGTTCGGTTTCCGTGGAGATTAAAGTCATTGACGGAAAAGTTGAATATACTCATTTTAAGGCCGTGGATTACAAGCGGTTTTTCACTCAAGCAATGGAAGGAAAACCGATTGCCGCCATACCCCAGCTTCTGGCACGTATATGCGGCACCTGCTCCAATGCCCATATTCTATGCGCTATTGAGGCCTGCGAGCACGCTCTGGGAATCCAGCCGTCCGAACAAACAATTCTTATGCGGTACCTCACCTGCTACGGCCTTATGATCAGGGATCACGCCCTGCATCTTTATCTTTTTGTGACGCCGGATATCTACGGCAAGGATAATTTTCTTGATTTTGATGAGAACAAACCAGAGGAACACCAGCTTTTGCACGATGCTTTTGACGTAAAAGCGGCCGGGAATTTTTTGAACACTTTAATTGCAGGGAGGGCCGTTCACGCGCTTCATCCGACAATCGGCGGCTTTCTCCACTTCCCCGAAAAAGAGGGCATTGGAGAAGCAATAAAAAAGCTGGAAGAAATTAGGCCGGCGGTTCTGCGTCTTATAAAAATTTTTGAGGAGCTGCCCTGGCGTCTTGATAGAAAAACCAATTATATGGCTCTGGTCCCCGAGCGCTTTGGTTTTTTAAACGGCCAGATAAAAAGCAGTAATGGTGAAACGATCAGCGAAGGTGATTTCAGAAGCCATCTTGAACACGTTGTTCTTCCTTATTCCCAGGCCTCTGCCTATAAACATGAGCAGGAATCATACATGGTCGGAGCGCTCGCCCGCGTAAATCTCGCGAAAGAACTTCTCCATCCCGACACAAAAGAATCAGCAAAGACCGCTCTGGCCATTTTTCCTTCCACCAATATATATCACAACAATTTGGCTCAAGCGATTGAAATTCTCCATTCAATTGATGACGCAATTGAAATTCTTTCCAGTCATGAATTTGTTCCGGAACCGATCATAACAAAACCGCCGCAGGAGGCGGTCGGTATCGGAGTCATAGAAGCGCCCAGAGGCACGCTTTACCACAAAGTTGAGCTTGGAAGCGACGGAATCGTAAAAAGAGGAGAGGTTATCGTGCCGACGGGCCAGAATCAAGTCAATATGGAGGAAGACATCGCCCGGCTCGTTGAGGAATCCCTCCCGACGAAGTCAAAAGAGGAAATCCAGTTTGAAATTGAAAAACTTATCCGCGCCTACGACCCCTGCATATCTTGCGCCTCCCATTTTCTCAAAATTAAGTGGCAAGAAGAATAGTTACGATTGAATTTAGGGCTTCTTCTTCGGAAATCGTCGGTGGAATGCCGATGATTTCTATTTTTGACGGCGGCTTACCGAGTTTTTTCAAAAGTTGGAGATGGCCGAATAGATCAAAATCATGAAGCGTCATCCGCGGCGGCGCCTCAAAATCCTCAAGCGAATCAAAAACGCGAATTTCTTTTAGGCCCGTTACGACATCAATAATGACTGCCCCTTCCGGCAGTTCAAAATCCTCATTCGGATCCTTCGCCAGAAAATCAATTCCCGGACATCTTTTCCGCAATTCCGGCAGGATTTTCAGGGGAAGAGAATCCCCCTTTACGTCCTGATTCCCAAAAATAAAAACGGTCATATCGTTTGATTGGCTAATGCGATACTTTTGAGGGTATATTTTTTTAATTGCTGCAGTTGAGCCAGGGTAATGACTTCGCAGGGCACATCCCAATGGATAGATACGATTTCGCCGACTTTCAGCTGTTCAATATCCGTGGTTGATTCCAGCCGGCGGATCAACTTCTTTTGTATCGGTTCGCCCAAGGCGAGTTTCCCGTCCCGAAAACCAAGAAGAGGCGTCTCTACCGTAACAGTCGGGCCGTCTATTTCCATCACCTTGCCCCATGACACCCGACAGGCGTCCATGCTTTCCAAAGTATGGGGACGTTCCAGATGTCCGGTGCGCCTCCAGACATTTAGCACGTGAAAGGAATGATGCGGCACGGCGTATTGAGCAATTTTCCTTTCAATCCAGCGGAAATCTTTGCCCCCCAGCCGCTTTTTTATTTCCTGCTCGTCAATCAAATGTTTGTATAGGTGCTTGCGGCCGACATTTTCCAAAAGTTCGTTGCCGAGCCAATAGGCCTCAACAACCCGCTCATCAAACGGGTCGGTAATGCCGGAGGCCCCGGCGATTAAACGCAAATACGGATAAAGAGTTTTGAACTGGCCTAACAGCCGTTCTAATCCCGGGTCTGCCACTCCGTTATTTATGTAAGCTAAAATCTCGGCATTAGCGTCGGGGCCGCAGTAGTGGAGCCGGTTAGGACCGAAGGAGTAATGACTGCAACGCAAGAGACCAATCATCCCGTACGAGACAGGAAATGCTCTTTGAGCATTTCCGTATCACATAACTTAATATTAATAATATCGGTAATCGTGATTTTCCAAAAATCATCGTTGAAATTACATCGGCTGTCTCGTTCGGGATTCATAAATCAAAATTTCTTTAATTCTAAAGAGGGCGTTGCAGTGGTTTGTTCGGCGGTTTTTCGCGCAAATAGAACGACTAAGATCGCGCCGATCAAGAATAACGCCATACTAAAAGCTTGCCTGCCGCTGAAAGCGTGGGTAGCAAACACTGCTGATAATATATTCGTAACCAACGTCGCCGGTACGAGCAGGGTTGCCACATAAGTCGCCGGAGCGCGCTTTAGAGCCGCGTACCAAGTGAGCACATAACCCAAAAGTAGGATGCTAGTTAGCATCGTCCAGCCCCATTGTTCAAAATTCAAAGTATAAACGGCACTCGCGCCTCCCCGCCAAACGACAAAGGAGAAAAGAATCAGAGAGCCGATGAACATCCTCGCGCCGGCAACCAGCGAGCTTGATAAATCGCGGAGAGCGACTTTTGCAACAACATTCTCAATGGCCCATAAAACAGTTGCGCCAAGTATCATAAGTTCCCCCGCGTCATACTTAAATCCTTTAAATCCGCCGACTAAAAGATTGGCTCCGAAAATCGCGGCCGCTCCCAGCCATTGCCATTTCGTCAGCCGCTCCTTCAAAAAAGGAATGCCTAAAAGCAAAACCCAAATGAATAATGTCTTGTGAATCAGCGAGGCGTTAATCGCGCTGGTTTGAGTAAGGCCCGTAAAAAACAGCGCAAACGGCACAGAGCCACCGACAATACCGATGGCCAGCAGCTTGAAAAATTGGCCCCCGTTAAGGGATTTTATTTCTCGCCATTTTTTCAGACCCAAAATGACCCCGACCAAAAAAAGGGCAACGATTGCATTTTTGAGAGTGGTAAAGACAATCGGGTCCTTCACCGCCGTTACCGCAATCTTGTTTAAAAAATTGCTAGTGCCAGAGATCGTTGCTGTAGTAAGGGCCAAAACTGTCGCATAAAAAAGCGCAGAGTGTTTCATCCCGTTAGAGACAGGTCGTGCTTACATGACCGTTGATTATAAGTCATTCTTTCTAAAATAATAAACTTATTGATAATATTTTTGCCCGTTAATACAGCTTAGGATGTCTCTAACGGGATTCATATCCCTATTTTAGCAGACGAAAGGCGAAAAACAAAAACAAGGGATCAGGCCCTGTCGGCGCCAAGGCGGGAGCGCATAAGCAGGCCTAGGATAAAAAGCAAAGTTGAGGTTACTAGCGAGAGGAGACAATAGAAGCAGAGGGCTTTGATGACGAAGAGCTGGAGATATAAAAACCAAAGCGAAGCAATGAGGCCAAGTGGAGTTAAGCTGACAGCAAGTTTTAAAACCCGCGCGCGGCCGGTATCAAAATAAGCGATGCCTAAGATAAAAATAGTGAGATAATAAACCGCACCGAACAAAGCCACTGGAATGCCGCCCACGGCCGAATAGGGGCTTATGAGCACCTTATCGCATCCGCCGAAGATCGGACAGCCAAGAAGGGGGCCGAGATAATGCTCGGCTGTTAAAAAAGTTGCGTCTAAAAAACCCAGGAAACTAATTACGACGAAAGCCCAAACCGATCCCTTATGGATTGGCGTTGATAGCTTGGACGATTGTGTTCTCAAAATCTCCATAACTTGTCGGGGGCGGAAGTTTCTTTCCGTTTAAGAAGAATGTTGGGGTGGCGTTTACTCCCGATTTTATTCCGCCTTTGTAATCGTTCTCTATTTTCGTTTTAATCTCCTGCGAGTTCATGTCTTTTTTAAACTGGTCAATATTAAGGCCCAGCGATTGCGCGTAAGACACGGCGGTTTTTTCGGCATCGGCGCTTTTCTGATTTGCCCACGCGTCTTGATTCTCAAAAATCATATCGTGCATCTCCCAAAATTTTCCTTGTTTCCCCGCGGCCTCGGCGGCTTGGGCCATAATCGCGGCGTTGGTATGCTGGGACAGCGGGAAATTGCGATAGACAAACTGGATTTTGTCCCCGTGCTTGCCCTCTATGTTTTTGAGAAAAGAATAAAATATCTTGCAGGCCGGGCACTGAAAATCACTGTATTCAACGAGAACGACCTTGCCGTCTTTATTTCCCCGAATCTGATCAGAAGCGGAAACCGCGTTGGCAAGCAATGCGGTCTGGCTTGCCGGGGTCCTGCCTGCAAGTTTTATCATGCCGAAAGCGGCCCCGCCGATAAGAGCGACGATGCCAAGCCAGAGAAAAACCCGTTTTACTTGATGGCTCCAATACATAGTCATATTATAACATATCCCCGAGATTTTTCAATATTCAACGTCATCGCAAGACGTAGATTACAAAAGCGGGACGAAGCTGAAGGCGGAAAAAAACTCCGCGTCAAACTTGTCTTTCGCCACTTTTTTGGCAAGAACTATCTTTGAATTAATCGGCGTAAGGAGAGAGCCACCGATTTTCAACTGTCCTTCCCATGCCCGCGGAATTTCTTTCACTTCCGCCGATGAGACAATCTTGTCAAACGGGGCTTTTTGAGGAAGACCGGTCTTGCCGTCGCCGGTCAGAAGCGTAATGTTTCTAAAATCATACCGGCGCAGATTGAACTCCGCAAAGTTCTTCAGTTCCGGAAAATACTCAACGGAAAACACCTCGCCTCTTGATCCGACCAGCGCCGCCAGCAAGGCGGTAAGATAGCCGGAACCTGTCCCGATTTCCAGCACCCTCTCGCCCTTTCGCGGCCGTAATTTTTCCAGCATAAAGGCAATCGTGCTTGGCTGACTTGTCGTCATCCCGCTTAAAATGGGAATTGGAACATCCAGGTAGGTCTCGTCTTTGAGGTCATCGGGCACAAAATTGATTCTGTCAATCTTAAAAAAGGCATCTGTGACCGCTTTGGTTTTTATCCGGCCGTCTTGGACGAGCTGTTCAATAAATTTCTTATTAGTAGAAACGCCCATAGTATCCTCTTTTTTATTTTATCATAACTCAAAACCCGCCACATCGGCGGGTTTTGAGTGAGGCCCGGGATTTCTATCAATATTGCTACTGAACGACATTTTCCTCACGGTAATGCCTTCGACTTCCCGGATCTCATTTAGAATTATAGACCCGCCCTAGGAGCAGTAAAGAAAAGTTATCCACAGTCAAC
>ERZ1292640.1790-Hain-H43-02um-R1-1790-length-17611-cov-12_pt1 | contig 17611 bp, 23 predicted proteins | sample MGYA00564404_ERZ1292640 | MGnify/ENA primary metagenome ERZ1292640 (study PRJEB36523, sample SAMEA6512636) | groundwater metagenome | collected 2019-01-08 | study: AquaDiva: Metagenomics assemblies of 32 groundwater samples
AAAAATGGAAAGATGACCAACCTTCCCGCTAAATTGAAGAAATTGTTAAAAAAGAAATAATTGCAATGAAATACCAAAAAGTATTTAAATAAGTAGTTACCTAATAGGTAACTATGACTTATGAAATACCGCAATACTGCTTGAGGGCCTATGCTTTATTCTATGCAAAGCATGGCTCAAAAGAACCGTTTCAGCAATCCCAGTTGGATTGGATTGTAAGCAGCAGTATGAAAAAGAAGATATTCTCTGTATTGTTAAGGGCTGGCTGGATTACAAAAGCATCACGAGGCTATTACAAATGCGCACAGCCGGAAAAAGCAATCAAAGGATTATTGGAATTCAAAGTACCCCAATCAATCCAAGAAGCAACAAAACCCTATGCATTTACAAATTTATCGGCAGTAGAGATATGGTCTGACTACTCATACATTCAAAGGGGTGTGGAGAAATCTCCCTACTTCATCAAGGTCTTGAGAAAAGACTTAAAATACTGGAAAAGTTTCTTCAATAAAATAAACATACCAAATTATATAAAAAAAGGCTCAACAATTGGAGAGTATGTCATTTTAATCCCAATCAATGATATTAAATCTGTTGACAAAGATGGATTAAAAGTTGAGCAATTAAATGAGGTATTGAAAACTGCAAAGTCAAATGAAATGTACTCATACGCTTACAATTACATGAGGAAGAAATATGGAACTGTTTCAGCTTAGGGAAAATGAAGTTTTTAAAGCTCTTAGGAAAATAAAGAATCAAAAATTTATAGTAATAGGCGGATATGCAGTCAATGCTTATACTCTGCCTAGATTTTCTGTGGATTGTGATATAGTTACAGAAAACAAGACTGAAACTGTAGAAATAACAAAAGAGCTGACCAAATTAAGTTATGAAAGAGCAAAAGACACAGATTTTGGCCCATACTCTGGAGATTTCTTAAGATATGAAAAGACAATAAGTAAAAATTTTATGGTTAGTTTTGATATATTGATTAAGAATGTTTATGATAGGCAGACAAAAGCTATGTTTAGCGCAGAATGGGTTTTCAAGAACTCTGCTTTAAGAACATTAAAAGGAAAAACTATTACAGGAGAATTGAAATTAAGGATAGTTAATCCAGAAGCATTAGTTGTTATGAAATTTGTCAGCTGCAGGAATGCAGACATAAGGGATGTTTTTATGCTGATGCCACAGGTCAAGGATCTTGAATGGGTTAAAAAGGAAATATCGGAAAGAGTGGACTTTAAAGACAGATTTTTTAAAGTAAAGAGTAAAATAACCTCGGAACAGTTTAAAGATAACCTCCAAGGAGTTTATGGGTATATTGACGAGAAATTGTTTGAAAAACATAATAAGACTATCCTTAAATATGAAAAATTTAAAAATAAGTGAATAAAGCGTCAAAAAATGCCAAAATCAGTCTCCTTCATCGGAACCGGAAATCTCAGAAATCGCCAATCACAGCAAATATTGGTTTCAAGCATAAATCAAGTGATTTCTGATGATGCTCAAAAATGTTCCAATAATATTTTTGACAGATGCCAACAGCTTTGATTAACTTGAAACCGAAAGATTTAAATATTACTGTTTCACAAATGAACCATATGGTTCAAAAATGGAACAAAAAGAATTAGAAATAACATTGGCACTTTTAAAATACAAAGAATCGCATGTAAGGGGTATAGCAAAAATTACAAACCAGCCTCATGCAAATGTGTCAAGGCTAATGAAAAAACTATTGAAAGAGAATATAGTCGATTTCAAATACGAAGGAAAAAACAAAATTTTCAGGCTGAAGAAAGGAATTGAAGCCCTAAACTGTATATATATGTCAGAGCATTTCAAATTATTAAAACTCTTTGAGAAGTATCCATCTATCACTATTATTGCAGAATCCATAATACGCAAAGTAGATGAAAAATTAATTATCATTTTTGGCTCTTTTGCCAAATTCAGCTCAACAAAAGACAGCGATATAGACATTTTCATAGAAACAACAAATAGACATATAAAATTGGCAGTAGAAAATATAAATTCTAAATTAAGCGTAAAGATTGGGCAATTTGATACTAATAGCTTGCTAGTGAAGGAGATAATAAAAGACCATATTATACTAAAAGGGGTAGAATATTATTATGAAAAAAATAAGATTTTTGATTAAATTAAATGAGCAAGGCACATTGCGAATTGTAGATCCTTCTGAAGAGATTTCCGAATCATACATCAAAAAATCAGAGAGCCATTTCGAATCAGCTAAAATATTATTAAACTCAGAAAAATTGGAAGAATCTGTATCCATGGCCTATTACGGAATGTACCATGTTCTTCTTGCATTATTATTTAAATGTGGAATCAAAAGCGAGAATCATTCTGCATCAATTTTGATATTAAAAGAGCTTTTTGGCAAACAGGATTTAGCAAGAGAAATCAGTTTCAGCAAAAAAGAAAGGATTGATAAACAGTATTATACAGATTTTAAGTTAACTAAACAGGATTGCGAAGATATGATAAAAAAGACAGAAAATTTTATTATTGAAATAAAGCGCATCATAAAGCACCTTAGCCAGGCAGATTCTATTGCATTAAGGGAAGATTTAAGAAAAAGTTTAATATCCAACAAAAAGTCAAATTGAAAATGATGATCAAAACAATCTCTTTCATCGGAACCGGAAAGATGGCAGCAGCCTTGATTAGTTCCATCTATAAAAACAGGTTAGCTAAAGAAATAACTGCAAGCGACCATAATGAAGAAAACCTAAGAAAATTGAAATCCAAATTTGATGTAAAAACAACAACGGATAATAAAGAAGCTGCAAGAAATTCTGATGTCATCTTTCTTTGCGTAAAGCCGCAAGTGATGAGTATGGTTTTAAACGAAATAAAAGATGAAATTAAAAACCAGTTAGTTGTTTCTATAGCTGCCGGAATAAAAATAAAGAATATTGAATTGATTCTAAAAAATAAAAGAGTAATCAGGGTTATGCCCAACATAAACTGCCTTATAGGGGAAATGGCAGGCGGATTTTCGGCTGGAAAATATGCAACAAAAGAAGATATTGGAGAAGTGTCAAAGTTACTGAACGTTTCCGGAATTGCAATCCAAGTTGAAGAAGACTTGCTAGATGCAGTGACTGCGGTAAGCGGCTCAGGCCCTGCATTTTTCGCATATTTCATAAAATACATAGCAGAAGCAGGAATAAAAAAAGGATTAAAAAAAGAAATTGCTTATCAATTAGCAGCGAAAACTGCATTGGGAACGGGAAAATTATTATTGGAAATGAAAATAACTCCGGATGAATTGATAGAAATGGTTGCATCAAAAAAAGGAACGACAGAGGCAGGATTAAAAGTTCTAGACAAATACAAAGTGAAAAAAATCTTAGAAAAAACTGTAGATGCGGCTTACAAAAGAAGCAAGGAACTGGGAAAATAGATTTCTTAAGCGATATATTTATATATCAGTTGTACTAAATATGTTACATATGATACAAAAATGTAGCAATTGGGTCGTATTTTCAGCTTTTGCTAGAAATCCAAAAAAAACATACCAAGTAAGAGAACTGTCTAGAGAGGTAAAACTGGCAACCACGTCAGTCAGATTACATTTAAATGAACTGGAAAAACAAGGACTAATTAAAAAAGAGAAAGTAGGTGTATATCAAGCTTACAAATCAAATTTTGAAGACGAAAATTTTAGATTTTACAAAAAGATGTATAATATGTTAAGTCTCAAAGAATCCAGTCTAATAAAAGAACTTGAAAAACAGGCAACTCCCGATGCAATAATTCTATTTGGTTCTTATGCAAAAGCGGAGGACACAGAAAACAGTGATATTGACCTGTTTCTGATAGCGAAAGAAAAGCAGATTGATTTGAAGGAATATGAAAAAAAGTTAAGTAGACCTATCCAGCTATTCTTTTCAGAAGATTTAAATAAGTTGCCAAAGGAACTACTTAACAATATTTTAAATGGAATAGTCTTAAGTGGGTTTATTAGATGGATCAAATAATAAGGATACAACCGGACAAAGAACGTGCAAGAAGCCTTGTAAAGATTGCTGGACTAAGGTATGAAAAGATAAATACATTTGATGAAGAAAAAGAATCTCAACTGATAGTTGAAGGTTATTACGAAGTTGCAAAAGAATTAATAACTGCAATTTTATTCATTAATGGTTATAAAACACTAAGCCATAAAGATTTAGTAGAGTATTTGGAATTAAATTTCAAGAAAGATTTTCAGAGATTAGATATAGAATTGTTAAACCAGCTTAGAATATTAAGAAATAAGATAGTCTATTATGGAGAGCAAATAGAGTCATCGTACATTAGCAGAAATAAGAGAAACATTTTTGTAATAATATCCAAATTATTTGATATTTGTGAAAGGAAACTGAAATGAGCATAACCGAACAGGCAAAATTAGCGAAGGAGGCTTCAATTAAATTAGCCAAATTGCCAACCAAAACAAAGAATAAAGCTTTGCTTGAAATAGCAAAATCAATAATAAAAAATTCAAAATCAATAATAAATGAAAACAAAAAGGACATTGCAGCTGCCGAGAAATCAAATCTAAACAATGTATTAATTAAAAGATTAAAGATTGATGAAAACAAAATAAAAGAGATAGTTGATGAAATAAAAAGTGTTGCAAAGCTTGACGACCCTGTTGGAAAAGTATTATCTCAGGTAGAATTAGATAAAGGATTAATGTTGTACCAAGTTACATGCCCTATAGGAGTTATAGGGGCAATATTTGAATCAAGACCTGATGTTGTAACTCAAATCAGCTCATTATGCCTAAAATCCGGAAACACAGTCATACTTAAAGGCGGCTCTGAAGCCTTGAATTCAAACAGAATACTTGTAAAAATAATTTCTGAAGCTATTGAACATAATGGAATTCCAAAAGAGGCTGTGCAATTAATAGAGACAAGAGGCCAGGTTTCTGAGATGCTGAAATTGCATGATGATATTGATTTAATTATACCAAGAGGAAGCAATTCATTTGTAAAGTATGTAAAAGAAAATTCGATGATACCTGTACTGGGGCATTCAGAAGGAATTTGCCATGTTTACATAGATAAAGATGCAGATTTGAAAAAGGCGATTGATATCAGCTTTGATGCAAAATGCCAGTATCCTGCTGTCTGCAATGCAATGGAGACTTTGATTGTGCATAAGGATATTGCAAAGAAATTTCTGCCTCAAATGATTAAGCAATTCAAAAAAGCAAATGTTGAAATCAGGGGGGATGGTAAAACAAAAAGTATTGTAAAAGATGTTAAAAATATAACTAAAGAGGACTGGGATACTGAATACAATGATTTAGTATTATCGGTCAAAGTAGTCAATAATCTTGATGAAGCAATAAAACATATCAACAAGCACTCTTCAAAACATACAGATGCTATAGTTACAGAAAACAAGAAAAATGCTGAAATTTTCATGAATTTGGTTGATTCTGCATCTGTCATGTGGAACGCTTCAACAAGATTTGCAGATGGATTTAGGTATGGAAAAGGTGCTGAGGTTGGAATAAGCACTTCCAAGATACATGCGAGAGGCCCTGTGGGATTAGAAGGATTGGTAATTTACAAATACAAATTGATCGGAAAAGGGCATGTTGTTAAAGATTATGCTGGAAAAAATGCTAAGAAATATAAACATAAAATTATCAAAAAATCTTTTTAACTCCAAAGAGTAAAAAATGAGAAACATAAAAGCTAAAAGAATCGTAATCAAAATAGGGACTAATACACTAACGGATAAAGCTGGATTTTTGGATTTGAGAATCATAAGAAATCTAGTTAAACAGATTGCGCAGATAAAAAACGGCAAAGATATCATAATTATTACTAGCGGAGCTATAGGCGCAGGCATGAGGGAGCTTGACCTAAAGCAGAAGCCATCAGATGTCGTGATGAAGCAGGTATGCGCCGGTATCGGACAAAATATCCTGATGGCAAATTATTATTCATTTTTTAGAAAATACAGGATAAAAATAGCACAGATATTGCTGACTTATAATGATTTATCCGACAAGGAAACTTACAAAAATCTTTACAACAGCCTCGATAGAATGCTGCAGCTAAATGTTATCCCGATAATCAACGAGAATGACCCTATTTCCATAAATGAGATTGGACCATCTTTCGGCGACAATGACAATTTGTCAGCTTTAATTGCAAGCAAAATAAAGGCGGATTTGCTTATCATTTTGACAAATGTGGACGGCTTGTTCGACAGAAATCCGGAAGATAAAAGTGCAGTTTTGATAAAAGAAGTTAAAATCATAAATAAAAGGATTGAATCATTCGGGTCCGGGTCAAGCAACCTCGGCATTGGCGGAATGAAAACTAAAATTAAGGCCGCAAAAATGGGAACAGAGGCGGGCGTAACTGTAGTCATAGCAAACGGCAAAAAAGACAATATTTTGCTTAAAGTGTTAAATAAAGAAGATGTTGGAACTATTTTTTATCCGAAAAAATAAAGAGGTGTTTATAATGGAAATTAAATTGTGGAAGAAACCGAAAAACTGCACGATAATTGAAGGTTTTCCCGGATTTGGGTTAGTGGGGACGATTGCAACCGAATTCCTGATTGAGCATCTGCAGACAGAGCAGATTGGAAAGATTTTGTTCAATGACATGCCTGCCATGGTTGCAATACACGAAAACAAGCTAGTTGAGCCTTTGGGAGTTTTTTACAACCAGAAATATAATGTTGTGCTGCTGCATGCAATAACAGCTGCAACCCATTATGAATGGGAAATGGCGGATACAATCAAGAAACTCTCAACAAGTTTAGGAGCAAAAGAAATAATTTCTCTTGAAGGTGTTGGCTCAGGCCAAGAGAGTGAAATCTCGAGAGTGTTTTATTATTCCAATAATGACAAAAGCGCAAAAGTGTTTGAGAAAGCGGGGATTGAATCACTAAAAGAGGGAATAATAATTGGAGTTACTGGTGCGGTTTTACTTAGAATAGAGAATACCCCCATAAGCTGCATTTTTGCCGAGACTCACTCCAATCTGCCGGACAGCAAGGCTGCTGCAAAAGTAATCGAAGCACTTGACAAATATCTTGGAATGGATTTGGATTACAAGCCATTGCTGGAGCAGGCGCAGAAGTTTGAAGACAAGCTGAAAACGATTCTCCAGAAAAGCCAGGAAGCGCAGGATATGAGCGACAAGAAGAAGCTGAGCTATTTTGGGTAAATCAAATGTCAAAAACCACCAGTCAAAGACTTGTGGCATGTTGCTTATCGCAAATGTGATTCGTGGTTTTTGAGCACGCTCGAAATTCCAGCAATGTATTTTTGTTTATCAAACCATCAATCATTTAGATTGATGGAATTCTGATGTTTAAAATTATAGTTGTCGTCGGCAAATTGGTGAAATAATCTAGGGTAGAATAATTATTTTTATTATGTGGACCGCCCCTCCCGGAATTAATTTTATACTCCAAACCGCTTGAATATCATAGTTTACTCTTGAACTCTCACTTTTTAGATTATGATTATATGAAACAAGCTAAATTAAGTGAAATAGTGGAATCTATTAATTAACAAAAATAATCAAGCGATTTTAATTTATGTAATTATAGACAATGGTTTATAATGCCTATAATGGTTAAATTTCGGGCTTTTAGCCTGCTTGATCCACAAGTTAGCTTATAATGCATAGTGCCTAACTAGCTGATTTAAGTCTCACTTCCTAGCTCTAGAACAGTAAAAAATTGATGAAATACCTTTCCGGTGTTAGGTATATTGAGTAATCTAATGTTCTGTCGCTTACTCGCCGTAATAATAATCTGATTCAAACATTGTTTTAAAACGGACTTTTTTGACAGCAACACCATTTACCCTGATTAGCTAGCCTAAATGATTAAAACAACCACTTCGTCTACATCTTTACCTTGGTTCGTACAATAAGTCCATTTAGAGTTATTTCCCTATACAGCATACTTTTTTTATTTACTTTCCTATATCGGTCACCTATTTGATCAAAAATGTAGAATTTTCTTTGTTTCCGATATGCTCATTGTTAATCTATTAACTCTCACTTCTTACTAGTAAACCTCACCTTTTATGAATAATTTTCTATATTGAAATTATTATTATGAGTAAATTATATCTTTTAATATAATTATTACAATATTTATTTAATAAAATATTAGTAATATACTATATATTAAATTAATGATAATTTATAGAGATTATTTTGAAGATTATTATGTAATATATATTTAATATTATAATATAACACTTAAATAATATAATTAAATCCTAAATTCTTTAATAAATTATAATTACAAAAATTAAATAAAAAGCATTAAATTCTTGCAAAAATTTTAACCAAAAATGAAAAAAATTTATGTTATTTTTTGTATAATTTTTGTAACGATTTTTTTAACGAACTGCAAACAAATCTCCAATCAAGTTTTAATCGATAATGGAAAAAATCTAATCAAAATAAATGTTGAAATTGCCGACGACAATAAGGGGAGAATGTACGGATTGATGTTTAGAGGAAATCTTGATGAAAATTCCGGAATGCTGTTTGTTTTTGATGATGAAGATAATCAAACTTTTTGGATGAAAAACACATTGATTCCTTTGGATATAATTTTTATCAGCAAAGACATGAAAATTGTAGATATAAAAAGTGCAACTCCCTGCAAGGAGGATCCATGCAGTTTATACATGTCATCGAAGCCTGCCAAGTATGTTCTGGAAGTAAATGGTAATTTCACGATTAAAAACAATATTAAGATAGACGACAAAATTATCCTAAATCAATAGATATATAAACCACCGATATGCTATAATTTGAAAAATGGCAGAAATAATGTGCAAGAAGTGCAACGAAAAGTTGCACAAAAAAGGAATATTGCAGAGCGGCAATTCAAAATACGACGTTTACCGCTGCAACGAATGCGGTCATGAGGAAATGCGGGCTATCAGTGTTAATGAAAAATATCACCGCTAAATTCTTGGTTTTTTGATAATTAAAAAGGATTAATGTTTAATCCGATAAGCCCCACCTATTTATTCAAAAGATGGCTAAATTCGATGACTCTCGTCGACAAAAGTAATGTGCTGGATTTCTGATGTGTAAAAAGTTCATTTAATCCGTATTAGAAGACGTTGGTAAAAAATTTAAAAACGAACATTTATATATTTCTTCCAACCTGAAAAACTAATGGTTATTAAAAATATAAAAAAATACCAAAATCTAAATCCTAATGGGGGTTTTCTTATTGATTGCCCGGGCTGCAAAGAAAGGAAAGAATATCATGCAAAGGGCTACTGCTACACCTGTTATAAAAAATTTAGTTGGAAAAGTAAAGAAATAAAATGCAAGAGCTGTGGAAGAATAAGGCCCCATAAGGCTTTCGGCTTGTGTGCTGGGTGTCATGTCAGACTTCATCACTACGATCTTATAAAGAGATACAATACAAAAAAATGGCACAATATAAGTCTTGAAAAGTTAAGAGAGATAACAAAAGTATGTGTTTCTTGTGGTTTTGACAAGCTGATTACAGTGCATCATCTGGATGGAAATAAGAAAAATAACGACGACAAAAATCTGGTAGGTTTATGTCCGAACTGCCATAAGATGGTTCACACTTACCAGTATTTTGAAGAAGTTAAGGAAAAATTGAAGAAAAAAGGTTATGATACCGAAAAAGTTCATCCTACTAATTATGTTAAAAGGTGATCAAATGCTTGACAAACTGGAAACTGAACTCAAAATAAGGGGTTTCAGCGAAAAAACTGTCAGTGCATACCTCTACCACAATAGGAATTTCTTGAATTTCATCAAAAAAGAGCCTAATTCAATAGATGAAAACGATGCAAAGCGTTACATGGCTTATTTAATAGCAGACCGAAAATTAAAGCCAAAGAGCGTAAATCTTATGTTAAGTTCCCTAAAGTTCTTCTACAAGGAGATAATTCAAAATCAAGCCTTTAATGCAGTTAAGGCGCCAAAAGTGGAGAAGAAGATTCCAACAGTCCTTACAAAAGACGAAATAAAGAGAATGCTTGAGGCCACCTCCAATCCAAAGCATAAGCTGCTAATTGAGTTTATGTATTCTGCGGGATTACGGGTTAGTGAATGTGTCAGCATGAAGCTTGACGACCTTGATGTAGTTGAGAGAATGGGCAAGATAAGGCACGGAAAAGGCAACAAGGAAAGATATATCATCTTGTCAAGCAACTTGATTACTCATCTGAAGGAGTATATTCCTAAGAAGAAAGACGCCAGCGCCTACATTTTCTCGGTCAATAATCGGCCAATAACCATAAGGCAGGCACAGAAAGTCGTTAAAGAAGCTGCCAAAAAAGCCGGAATCAGGAAAAGAGTATTCTGCCATGCACTAAGAAGCAGTTTTGCAACCCATTTGTTAGAAGACGGCACGGATATAAGGGTTATCCAGGAGCTTTTGGGCCATTCTGATTTATCCACAACACAGATTTATACAAAAGTATCCACACAGCAATTGAAAAAGGTAAAAAGCCCTTTGGATAATATGTGATTAAAACTTTTAATCAAATCTAAGAAGTTTTTATAGTAAACATGACAAAATAAAGAAAAAAATATTAAAATCCAAACTCCATCAGGCTTAACTGCAATATGTTTTCTTTTGTCTGCAGTGTCTTAAAGGCCGGATCCAATCTCAAGTACGGCTTGGAGTTGATATACCTCTTTATGATTGGAACTCCTTTTTCAATAATTGAAGTTACATAGTTTCCTGCCAATTGTTCCGATATTCCCAGCTTGGCCGCAATATCGGAGTAAGTAACTCCTCCTTTTTCTTCTTCAAGGGTGTAAATAACCAAGAATACTTCCTGCTCCCTTCTGTTTAGTCTCTTGACGTCAAAATCAGGCTTTTTTTCTACAGCCACATTAAAATTGGACTCGATAAACATCTGGATGTTGTCAACTCTCTCGCTTATTCTGTCAATTTTATTTTCAATCTCGCAGATGTATTCATAATTGGCTGTTATCTCGTTTGTATTCTCATTAATTGCCTGAAGGTGATCTTCAAACTCATTCCTTATTTTTGTAAACTCCTGCCTTAACGCCTTGTTTAAACGATTTAAATCTAGACCAATGCCCCTAAGAAAAATTTTTCCAAATATGTTAATCACCCCAAGAATTATGCAAAAATCAGGGGTTTAAATAGATTTCGGTTTAGTGTATACAGCGGATAATTTTGAGAAATAATGTTTTTCTTTTCCGGCCCTCATCACTCCAACCTCTTCCATCTGCTCAATCTCTTCCAAAAGCCTGTAGAAGGAGCTCTTGGAGCAGAAATTCTGCTCGTCAACTACCATTTCCTTAAGCTGGAGGGCAGATATCTTTTCATATTTTCTAATGTAAGAAATCATAACACTTTTAACATATTCTTTTGAGTTTCTTGTAATTTTTTTGATTATTTTTTCCTTTATTGAAGCTTTTTTTTGCTCCAGTCTCTCCAATCTTTTTTCTATGTGGGAAAAGTCAATACTCACTTCCCTTGGAGCCTCTTTTTGAACTTCAATTACCTGATGTTGTTGTCTTGATTGTGCCTGCATTCTGGTCAATTCATCAACCTTAAAATTCAGGTCCCTTATCTTGGAAATTATGCTTTCAAATGAATAATAATCGTCAATGATTCTTCTTATGTCCTCCCTTGTTTTGGGCATGTACGACATTTCCATCTGGAGCTGCCTTATCATCTGATCCTGCTGCATATTTTTTTTGTACAGGAAGTTAAGCCACTGGAAAATGTTTGATGTATCATTCTTTACATTTGTAAAGGATTTTTTCAGAAGATCATTCATTACAACTAATCTGTTTCCTGTTTCATCTTTCTTTTTCCAAAACATATTTGTCAAATTTATTTCAAATTATTTAAATCTTTCTTTTTTTGGGATTATTATGGGACTATTATAGTACTAATTTGGGACTATTTATAGACGACAAAAATAATATTTTGGGACTATTATGGGATAGTCTTGGGAATATAGTGAGACTAAGTTGGGACTGTTAATAACGGGTACCAATTTCACTACCCTTATTTAAACTTTTTTAAAATTACCCCGGTTATAGTAATTTTCTGCAAAGAAAATTAAAAAACTTAAATAAAAATTTTTGAGAAATTCCTGCAGATTTTTTGTCGTTTTTTGGAAAAAGGAGTTTGAAAAATTAAGGTTTTAAGGCACATCATAATTAAAAGTAAGGATTAAGAACAGGGTAGGTATATAATTATTTTCAATACTGAAAATAATAAATAAAATTAAGTTTACTCGTAAGAAGTGAGAGTTAAAATAAAGTATAAACTATAAAGATAAGTAAGAATTAGCGTAAAGTGAATCACATAATATTTATTTTCGATATTGAAAAAATATAAATAGTAGAACATTATTCGTGTAAAGTGAGAGATAAAATGAGTAAACTAATGTCAAAATCAAAACTTGCAATCATATTATCCAAGCTAGAAGTGTTCAATGACCCAAAAGTAAGGCAGGAGCAGTATCCAACAGATAGCGAGGTGGCAGCTTCGATACTGTGGAATGCTTATCTTTTGGGAGATATAGAAGGAAAGGTAATAGTTGATTTAGGATGTGGAACGGGTATTTTAGGAATCGGGGCCCTTCTTTTGGGTGCAAAGAGGGTGTTTTTAATAGATATGGATTATAAGGTATTGGAACAGGCTAAAAACAATATTTTAAAGGTGAAAAGTGAGAGTTCTATGTATAATAATATAGATTTGAAGGCTGAGTTAAGATTAGCGGATGTGGGGGGAGTAAAGTTAAAAGTGGATGTAGTGATAGAGAACCCCCCTTTTGGAACCAAAGTGAAGCATAGCGATAGGCTGTTCCTAGAAAAAGCATTAGAAATAGCTCCGATTGTGTATTCCTTCCATAAAAGTGAGAGTAAGTCCTTTTTGGAAGGGTTTGCGGCTCAAAAAAATGCAAAAATCACCCATATTTGGAACTTCAGATTTCCTTTAAAAGCGTCTTTTGAGTTTCACCGACGACAAATCCACAGGATTAATGTGAGCTGTTTCAGGTTTGAAAAATAATATATTCTGTCGTCGAGAAAAATGATTTATTTAAAAAGCACAAACATCAAAAGATTTTTAAATCATCTTAATATCCCATATAACAAACAAAATGGAAATCAAAATTCTCGACGACAAAAAAAATAAATTGATGCTGGAAGTCAAGGGCGCAGACCACACTTTGTGCAATGCTTTGAAAACAGAATTGTGGAGCGACAAGCACGTTAAGATTGCAACCTATAGCATCAGGCACCCGCAGGTAAGTGTACCACAAATGATAGTCGAAACAGATGGTGAAGTAAGCCCTAAAAATGCTTTAATTAATGCTGTCCAAAGACTGCACAAAACCAATGAAAAGTTCAAGAAAGAGTTTTCTGCTTCAATCCGCTAAAATAGTTCGTCTAATTCTTCATTTTATATAGGAAAATAATTCTAAATGGTTATCAAAAAGCTTATAAATACATAGTGCCTAACTTCTTTGAAATGACCTTTTTTAGAGTAAAGAAAATAAAAGGAAAAGAGTATGCCTATCTTGTTGAGAATGAATGGAAGAGGAAAGGCAGTCGGCAGAAAGTCAAGGGTTATTTAGGCAGAGCCTACAGACTGAATCAGACTAATAAAATTGATTTTTCTGAATTTATTAACAATGATGAAATAGAAAAGTATGTTCAAGATAATGAAGCTAATAAAATAATTAAAGATTTAATTGAATGGGAATTGCTTAATTTTAATGTTAACAGGGACGAGTTCAGCGTTGATTTGGGAAACAAAACATTGCAGAAACATAAAAAAAATGCTGTGCTTGTTATGAACGAGGGATTCATGTGCAGCCTTACTTTAAGTAATCTGCTTGAATTCAAGCTAGAAGCTAATGAAGATAGTGATGGGTATAATTTTGCAAGAACATTTGTAGAAGCCGGCATTAAGGTGCCACAGGATGTTTTTATCGGGCTATTTGCAAAACTATATAAAATAGACAATAAGAGGATTGAATGAGATGGTGAAGATTATAGGAATGCTACTGATTATAAGCAGTTTATTTGCCATTTTGGTGGGAGCATTTGTTGATGCAAAATATGTTTCTGCAACCCAAGTTACGGGAAATCTAATCTCAAACATAGTGGCTCAGCCAGCGGTCAATACAGGACCTGCTTACTACTTAGAGGCGCTGGCCTTCTCCTATTCCATAATAAGCATGATTATAGGATTGGTGTTTGTTTTAAGATTCTGATTCAAAATCTATTTAAAGAAAGCTGATTACCTTTGTTTATGGTTTCTAAAGTTCCTAAACATGTTGGTTTGATTTTGGACGGTAACCGCCGCTTTGCCAAAAAGCTTGGCTTGCAGCCTTGGAAGGGCCATGAATTTGGCATCAAGAAGATTGAAGAGCTTTTGAAATGGTGCCTTGAGTTGGGTGTAAAAGAACTTACGCTTTATTCTTTCTCAACAGAAAATTTCAACAGGAATAAGCAGGAAATTAAGTTTCTATTTAATCTTTTCAAAAAGAAGTTTGAGCAGATGAAAAATGATAGTAAGATTCTAAAAAATGGCGTAAGAATCAATTTAATAGGCAGAATTGAAATGTTTCCTGCTGACATAAGAAAAGCGATGCTGGAAGTTGCTGAAAAGACAAAGAATAATAAAAAACTGATTGTGAATTTTGCTCTTGCGTATGGCGGAAGGCAAGAAATAATTGACTCATTCAAAGAGATATTAAAAAATAATCCCAATGTAAATTTAAACAAAATTAATGAAGAATTAATAACTAAAAATCTTTATCTTCAAAGCGAGCCTGATTTGATCATTAGGCCGGGTGGAGAGATGCGCATGAGTAATTTTCTTTTGTGGCAAAGTTCGTATGCTGAATTATTCTTCATTGAAAAATTGTGGCCTGAGTTTACAAAAGAAGACTTAGTCAATATCATTAAAGAATTTAATCAGAGGCAACGGCGCTTTGGGAGATAAAACACAATGTCGCGCATACCACTGGACATCTTCACGTGATATTTATAAAGGGTTACTTCTTACAAAATTGAAAAAGAGAACACGCAAAACTGCCAAATTAAGTCTTTTGCTTATCAGCAAAATCCTTTTACGCAGTTTCGCTTAACGTTCTCTTTTTCCTAAGACTCCAAAGTCTTTGTAAAACAAAAAACTTTGGAGGTTGACTAAAATGACAAAAAGTAAGTTTAATGGTGATGTAGATTATGAAAAGCTTAGTGAAAAAGCATTAGTAAATTATGATAGTATACTTAATACTTATTCTAACGAGCATAAAGATTTAACTTATAAATACTTAAAAGCTAGAGATTTAAGAAAAAGTGGTTACAAGCTAAAGGATATAAGTAAGATGATTGGTGTACCTGAATCTTCAGTTTATCGCTGGAGTTCTTTAAATCAGAATCCTTATTCACTCAACTGCATAAAAGAATTGATGGATTTAGAGCTGTTGCCGTTAACACAACAAAATACTCCTAAGTTTATAATTATCTTAAAACTATATGCATATATTTTTACTGACGGTTATATAAGTGAAAAATTTTCAAATATAAAAGTAGCCGGGGAACTTGAAGATTTAAAATTATTGGGTCAAGAAATTGGTGAAATTTTCCCCAGTGTTAAATTGTCAATTCATACATACCAAACTAAAGGTATTTTAGACGGCAGAAAAATAAATGGCATTAGTCACTGCTTATATATTAACAGTACAGCTTTAGGCAGATTACTATATGTTTTAGGTGCTCCTAAAGGTGACAAAGTTAAGCAAATATTAACCATACCAGATTGGGTTTTTAAGCTAAATTCAGATTTAAAGAAAGTATTTTTAGGTGTTTTATGGTCTGCTGAAGGCTCAAAACCGATAAAAACTACAAGAGGTTATAACTTATGCTTCGGTATGGCAAAAGATATAAAACTGCAAGAGCACCATGTGAATTTTCTTAATCAGATTAGAGCACTTTTTCAGGAGTTTGATATACAAACTACTTTATTAAATATAGATAAAAGATTTACAACTAGGCAGGATGGTGTAATCTCACAAAAAGTGTATTTTTATATAAAAGGAGGCTATACAAATTTCATAAGATTTTATGAAGACATACCAATATTTGCTATGAAAAAGGCACATAAATTTAACGAAACCTATAAACATTATCTTGATGTAGCTAAAAGAGTACAAAAGCGTGAACTCTTAAAAAATAGTGTATTAAATGAAGCTAAAGAGTTGTTTAGCCAAGGGTACTCTACCAAAAGAACATCGGAGATTATAGGAGTTCCCCGTTCTACTTTGAGGTATTGGACCAACAAAAAGGAAAAGTTCGATGATAAATTGTTAGTAAAAAATTAATTCTCCAAAACTGCCGTCACTCACTCGCAGCCCTTTGGTTTTTTTATGAAGATTGACTAGAATCATTTTTCTAACAACCTAACCCATTCATCTTTCTCTTTGCTCAACTTTACATAAAGTGAAGAAAATCCGTCCCATCCAATTTTCTGAGCAAGAGCATTAATCGCTTTTGGAGAAGGTTTTCCTTCTACCATAGTTTTATCATTAAATTTAAGATTGCATTCCCAACAAGCCGTTACATAATTTTCTTCCTTATCTTCTCCATTGTTGGAAAATGGGTTGATATGGTCTATACTACCCCATTTCCATTGAAATAGCGGCAAAATTACACCAGATTTACCATTTGGGTGATAGTATCCATGTTTAGGGCTTAATTTGTCTAACAATTTCAGTGTAGGAGCAAAGAAAACTGCTTCATCACAATATCTGCACGTCCAAGCATCCCTATTCCATACTCGCAACTGTATTTCTTTGGGAATGTTCTTTCTTTTCATTGATATAGTTAGGATTTTGCTGTGGACTTTTTGGACGTATTTTTAGTCAAAGTGACTGTGATATTCTTATGAGTTATCCAATAGATGAAATAGACAATTCCGCCTATCATTGCAGTAAAGATAAACCAAAAAAGAAAAGTTGGTATGTTGAACTTCCTATTTTTACTTAAAACTAAATATTCCTTAGAATCAGAAACAACATTATAACCCACACTTAGATAATCTTTTGAATTTTTAAGCGATTGGTTTTGTCGCTCTTCTATTTTCTCTTTTTTATAGATTAAATATCTAAGATAAACACCAAAAAGGAATACTAATCCAAAGAAAAGTGCCATTCCATCTTCTTGTTTTGACACTAAATATACTGAAAGTGCATTTAAACCTACCATACATGGAATAAAGGAAATTCCAATCAATTTCCACTCCAATTTCGTAAGTTTCAAATTATTCCCTCATCAATTATCTGAGTGGCAGTTACAATAGGCTGATATAAATAATTATCGTTGATTTCTGAGCATAAAAAAGTTTCGTCTAATGCCCTACAAAATTATAGTATCTTGGTAATTTTCTTTGTTGTTATATAAAAGAAAAGGTTATAAATACGAGCCCTATCTAAAATGTTAATATTCTTTAAAAGGTGCTTTTAATGGATCCTTATGGGCAATTTGATGAAAATCTAAGGAATGCTGCTGAAGCGTTCAGGAATGTCGATAAA
>ERZ1292640.1791-Hain-H43-02um-R1-1791-length-17611-cov-8_pt1 | contig 17611 bp, 14 predicted proteins | sample MGYA00564404_ERZ1292640 | MGnify/ENA primary metagenome ERZ1292640 (study PRJEB36523, sample SAMEA6512636) | groundwater metagenome | collected 2019-01-08 | study: AquaDiva: Metagenomics assemblies of 32 groundwater samples
GAGGTAATCCATGCGCTCGACCAGCGGGATCACCTGCTGCCACTTCTTCTGCTCGCAGGTCTTCTCGATGCCAGTGTGCAGGTAGCCGACGGTCGGCGACACCGACACCACGGTCTCACCATCGAGCTCCAGCACCAGCCGCAGCACGCCGTGCGTGCTGGGATGTTGCGGCCCCATGTTGACCGTCATCGTCTCGGTGCGTACGTCAGCCATTCAGCTCGTCCTCAACCCACTCGCAAAGGATGTGCAACATCGTGATGTGCACCTCCTGAATTCTCGGCGTCCGGTCGTCTTCCACCGCGAGATGGATCCGGGCCAGCCGGCCGGCCTCGCCTCCCCGCCCGGTCAGGGCGATGGTGACCAGCCCGCGTTGGTTCGCCGTCTCGAGCCCACGCAGCACGTTGGGTGAATTCCCGCTGGTGGTAATCCCCAGCGCGATATCGCCGGCCGCGCCATGCGCCTCGACCTGCCGCGCGAACACCCGATCGAACCCGTAGTCGTTGCCGAGCGCGGTCAGGATGCTGGTGTCCGTCGAGAGCGCGATCGCCGGCCACGCCCGGCGCTCAACCTGGTACCGTCCCACCAACTCGGCGACGAAGTGCTGGGCATCGGCCGCACTGCCGCCGTTGCCGAACACCAGAATCTTCCGCCCCTGCCCGAGCGCCGTTACCATCGCCTCGGCGGCCCGCGTCAATCCGCTGACGTCCTGCGCCGCCCGTTCATGTGCCCGCGCGGCCTCGCGCAGCGTCGCCGCCGCCCGGCCACTGCGCGCCGCGCTCGTCATTTCGGCTTGGCTGCGGTGCGCTGGAACCGATCGCGCTCCATGTTCGCCTGGAACTCTTCCTGCGTGACCTGCAGCGGCATGTAGGTCTGCGCGTCCTTCCGCAGCTGCACGGGGTAATCCTTGCGCAGCGGATGGCCTTCCCAATCATCGGGCATCATCAACCGGCGCAGATCGGCGTGACCGTCGAACACGATGCCGAACAAGTCGTAGAGCTCGCGCTCGGGCCAGCCGGCGCCCGGGTAGAGCAGCGTCAGCGTCTCGATCGCCTCCTGCGCGTTGATCGCCACCTTCAAGCGAACGCGCGCGCGGCGGTGCGGTGACACCAGGTGATAGACCAGATCGAAGCGCGGCAGGCGGTCGGGATGAAAGTCGACCGCGGTGACGTCGGAGAACGCGACAAACTCGAGGCCCGGTCCCTGCAAGGCGCGGCACGTCTGGACGATGAACTCGCGCGGCACACCGATCGTCGGCGTCACGGCGGCGTCCGCCGAGGCCAGCGCCACGTAGGTCGCGCCAGGCACCGCCGGCGCGATCGCGGCAATCAGTTCGTCAGCGGTCATGCGATGCGGACCTTCGGGGTCTGATCGAGCTTCGAGGCGGCGATCTTCTTCTGCAGCTGCACAATACCGTAGATCAGCGCCTCGGGACGCGGCGGGCAGCCGGGAATGAACACATCGACCGGCACCACCTGGTCGGAACCCTGAACGATGGCGTAGTTGTCGAACACGCCGCCGCACGAGGCGCAAGCGCCCATCGAGATCACCCACTTCGGCTCGGGCATCTGGTCGTAAATGCGGCGCATCGCCGGCGCCATCTTGCGCGACAAGCGGCCGGCAATGATCATCAGGTCCGCCTGCCGGGGCGAGCCGCGGAACACTTCGGCGCCAAAGCGCGCCAGGTCATAGCGGCTGGCGCCCGTCGCCATCATCTCGATCGCGCAACAGGCCAGGCCGAACGCCACCGGCCAGATGGCCGAGCGGCGCGCCCACTGAATCATGAATTCAGCGGACGTCGTCAGAACGGGGATTTCGTAATCAGTTTCGAGTCCCATAACGGTATCTCTTCACCACGGCCGGGCCGGGTTTGGGCGCGTGCTTGTAGTCGGGGTCAAACTCGGGGCCCCAATCCAGCACGCCCTTGCGCCAGATGTAGATGTAGCCGACGACCAGGATCAGGAAGAAGACGACGATCTGGATGAGCCCGGTCCACGACAACTGGCGCATCGCCATCGCCCACGGATAGAGGAAGGCGACCTCGATGTCGAACAGCAGGAAGATCATCGCGATGAGATAGAACTTCACCGACTGCCGTTCGCGGGCGTCGCCGACCGGCGGCATGCCGCACTCGTAGGCCGCCAGCTTTTCGGGAGTGGGATTGCGCGGGCCGAGGAAGTACGACAGCACCACGGAGACCAGGCCGAAGCCGACCCCGATCGCCGCAAGTAGTAGGATTCCGCCCCAGCCGTCCATGTCTCGTTCGCCCGGAAAATTATGTCACGCACGCGGGTTTTCAGCGTGCTTGTGAAGGATATCACACGCACTACAATCGCACCTGCATGCGGGTCTCGTCGGAACGGCTGATCGTCGGGGCGGCGCTCGCCCTCTCGGCCGCCACGCTGGTGGTCCAGGCCGCCATGCTACGCCCGCACCTGTGGCCCGCCGGCGCCGGGCTCGCGGTTTCCGGCGAAACCGTCATGGCCACGCTCGCCGAGCCCCGGCCGGTTGCGGTCATTCGCCCTCCCGACGTGCGCGGGACCGCCGGCCAGCCGATTACCGTGACGCGCATCTGGCCTGGCGGCGCCGCCGATCGCGCCGGCATCCGCACCGGTGACATCGTCCGCCTCCTGCCGCCCGCCCCGGCCGACGTCCTGCGCACGTGGCGCGAGGTGCAGCAGCTGCGGCCGGGCGCGCCCCTCGCACTCAGTATTACCGGCGCCGATGGGGCGACGCGCGAGGCGGTGCTGGAACAGGCGGCCATCTGGTCGATGGACGGCGCGACGTGGAGCGCGTGGCTGCGCCTGCATCTCGGGCCGCTGACGCAGGTCGCCGCCTTCCTCGCCGGCGCGGCGGTGTTGCTGGCGCTCGGCGCGCGCGGCTCCACGGCCATGCTGATGACGCTGGCACTGATCGTCACCGCCGCGGCCAACGCCGGTCCGCTGCTCGGCAGCGCGCAAGGGGTGCCCCTGCTGGGTCCACTGCTGCTGATCTTCAACTGGATCATCACGGCCCTGTCGTTCCCGATCATCGGCCTCGCGGTGATCTACTTCCCGCACCGGGCCGAGATTCTCGACCGGCATCGCTGGATCGTGCCGGCGGTGCTGGCCGCCGCGGCGCCGATGTTCGTCATCGGCGTCCTCAGCGCGGCGTTCCTGCTCGGCGCCGACGCCGTGCTGCCGGCGCTGACGTGGCTGGCCGAACGGGCATGGACGTTCGATGCCTGCTTCGCGGTCGGCCTCGCCGCCAACGTGCTGATCGTCATTGAAGGCATTGGCCGCTACCGGCAGAACCCCGACGCCAACGAGCGGCGGCGCATCCAGATCGTGGTCTTCACCGGCGTGCCGGCGGTGTTCGCCTACGCGCTGAAGACCGGCATTCCCCTGCTGTTCGGATTGCTCGGGCGCCCGGTGGAACTGCCCTGGCTGCTCGAGGCGCTGCTGCAGGCGATCGTGCTGCTGCCGGCGTTCGGCCTGCCCTACGCGGTCGCGGTCCGGCACGTCTTCAGCCCGCGCACCGTGCTGCGCCGCAGCCTGCAGTACGCCTTCGCGCGGCGCACGCTGACGGTGCTGGTCGTCCTGCCGGTGATCGCGCTGGTGGCCTCGCTGGTGCAACAGCGCGACATGTCGCTGTCGATGATCGTGAGCGGGCGGCCGCTGTTCTACCTGATCTGCCTGGCGCTGCTTGGCCTCGGCCTGCGCTACCGCGTCGCCGCGCAGCGGTGGCTCGACCAGCACTTCTTCCGCTCCGAATACGACGCGCGCGAGATCCTGGTGTCGCTCGCCGGCCGCGTCCCGTACGAGGCCGACCCGCGCGACCTGCTGGCGATGGTCGTGGGCCAAATCGACACGGCGCTGCATCCCGAAGGCGTGGCGGTGTTCGCGCGCGCCGAATCGGGTTCGCCCAACACCACGCCCGGCGCCGAGCTGGGCGGCGTGTTCGAGCCGGTTACGTCGCTCCGCGTCAGTGCTGCTCCCCTGCGTGCCGACAGCGGCGTCGTCACCCTGCTCCGCTGGTCGGACAAGCCGCTGGAGGTGTTCCTGGATGACGACCAGTCGCCGGTGGCGCGCGTGCCGCCGGCCGATCGCCGCTGGCTGGCCGGGACCAACGCCGCGCTGCTGGTGCCGATTTTCGCGGGCGGCAGCGACCCGCGGCCGTTCGTCGGGCTGATCGCGCTCGGTGCCAAGCGATCGGAAGAACCGTACACGCCCGAAGATCGCGAGTTGCTGCGCGGCATCGCGGTGCAGATGGGCGTGGCCCTCGACCTGTCGCGCCTCCGGCAGCAGGTCGGCGCGACGCAGGTAATCGGCGGCTCGACCCAGGCCCATACGCCGACGGTGCTGGTGGCCGGCAGCGCCATCAGTGGTCCCGCGATCGCCGTCGGCACCATCGTCGACAACAAGTACCGCGTCGATGCCATCGTCGGACAGGGCGGCATGGGCGCGGTGTTTCGCGCATGGGACGTGCGGCTCGAGCGCGACGTCGCGATCAAGGTCGTGCGCGGCGACCTGCTGGCCGATCCCGATTCGCGCGAGCGGTTCCGTCGCGAGTCGCAGATCGTGGCGCGCCTGCAGCATCCGGCAATCGTGACGGTGTTCGACTACGGGACGCTCACCGATGGCGCCGCGTTCCTGGTGATGGAGTTCGTGCCCGGCGAGGACTTGCGCCACCTGCTGAAGCGGGAGCGGCGGCTGGCGCCGCCGCGTGTGGCCGACCTGCTGGCGGGCATTGGCGGCGGCGTGGAGTCGGCACACAAGGCCGGCATCTTCCATCGCGACCTGAAGCCCGAGAACATCCTGCTGCCGGAAAGCGGCACGGGACCCAAGGTCGTCGACTTCGGCGTGGCCAAGCTGGCCACGAACACCGGTGCCCGCGGCACCATGACCGGCTTTGGCACCATCGTCGGGACGCCGGCCTACATGGCGCCGGAGCAGTTACGGGGTGAGACGGTGGATGGCCGTGCCGACGTGTTCAGTCTGGGGGTGATGACGTTCGAGATGCTGACGGGCACGCTGCCGTACGGCGGCGCGTCGCTCTTCGACATTGGCATGAAACAGGCGGCCGGGGCGGCCGCCGTGGACACGGCCGACATGCCCGCCGAGATCGCGGCCCTGGTGCGGCGGGCGATCGCGTTCGAGCGGGACGCACGGCCCGGCTCGCCGCTCGCGTTTGCGAACGAACTGAAGAGAATAACGAACTTGGAATAACGAATAACGAAGGCGTCGTTCGTTGTTCGGACTTCCTTATTCGTTATTTCTTCTTCTTGGTTCCGACGTCCGCGAGGCGGCGTTCGATTTCCGCAATCGCGTGACCGATCTGCTCGCGACGCACCTGGTGGGTGGTCAATTCGAGCTGGCGCTGCAGTTCGGTTCGCGCCAGGCGCAACGATTCGGTCTGCCGCGCTACCTCGGGGTCGACCTTCGGCCCCTTGTCTTTCGCGACCTTGCGGCTTTCCTCGAGTTCGTCCATGCGCTCTTGCAAGCGCGCTTCAGCGTCAATAAGGCCTTCGCCAGCGTCACCCATGAAACACCGATTATAGCTCCAAAATTGGATGACGCAGAACAACCAGGGCCACAGATGACACAGATGACGCAGAATTGACCGGTGGCCGACACGCTCCAGTCGAACTTCCATCCGGCCGTGGCCGAATGGTTTCGCGCCGTCTTTGCCGACGCGACCACGCCGCAGAAGCGTGGCTGGCCGGCGATTGCCCGCGGCGAATCCACGCTGATTCTGGCGCCAACCGGCAGCGGCAAGACGCTGGCGGCGTTCCTGTGGTCGTTGAACCGGTTGATGTTCGAGCCGGTGCCCGGCGCGAAACGGCGGTGCCGGGTCCTGTACATCTCGCCGCTGAAAGCACTGGCCGTCGACGTGGAGCGCAACCTGCGGGCGCCGCTGGCGGGCATTTCCAACCTCGCGGCCGGGCGTGCCGTCTCGTTCCATCCGCCGTCGATTGCCGTGCGCACGGGCGACACCCCGGCGGCCGAGCGCGCGAAGTTCCAGCGCGCGCCGGCCGACATCCTGATCACGACGCCCGAGTCGCTGTTCCTGCTGCTGACCTCGAACGCGCAAGAGAGCCTGCGGTCGGTGGAGACGGTGATCATCGACGAGATTCACGCGCTGGTGTCGACCAAGCGGGGGGCGCACATGGCGCTGTCGCTCGAGCGGCTGGAGCGAATCGTGGCCAAGCCGTTGCAGCGGATCGGGCTTTCGGCGACCCAGAGGCCGCTGGAGGAAGTGGCAAGATTCCTGGGAGGGGTCGCCCCTTCGACTCGTTCAACGACCGCCAAGAGGCGGTCGTCGAACTCGCTCAGGGCTCGTGCACCGAAGCCTGACTTCTCTGCTTCGGTGCACTCGGAGTTTGAGGACGACCACGCGGTCACCTACCGGCCCGTCACGATCATTGATGCCAGCGCGCCGAAGAAGCTGGCCATCACCGTGCAGACGCCGGTGGAGGACATGGCGGCCATGGGCAAGCTCGCGGAACAGCCGAGCGGGCCGGCGTCGCGCGGGCCGGTGGCGCAGTCGATCTGGAGCTCGATCCATCCCCGGCTGGTGGAGCTGATTCGCTCGCATCGATCGACCTTGCTGTTCGTCAACAGCCGGCGGCTGGCCGAACGGCTGGCCGGGGCGCTCAACGAACTGGCTGGCGAGGCGCTGGTGCGCGCGCATCACGGCTCGCTGGCGCGGGCGCAACGCACGGAGATCGAAGACCTGCTGAAGGGCGGCCACCTGCGCGCGCTCGTCGCCACGTCGTCGCTCGAGCTCGGCATCGACATGGGCGCGATCGATCTGGTGATTCAGATCGAAGCGCCGCCCTCGGTTGCCAGCGGGCTGCAGCGGATTGGCCGCGCCGGTCACCGCATTGACGAAGTCAGCGAAGGCATCATCTTCCCGAAATTCCGCGGCGACCTGGTGGCCTGCGCGGCGGTGACCGCGGCCATGCGTGGCGGCAAGGTCGAGTCGTCGCGCTACCCGCGCAATCCGCTCGACGTGCTGGCGCAGCAACTGGTCGCCATGGTGTCGATGGAGCGGTGGCGGGTCGACGACCTCTATCGCGCCGTACGATCGGCGGCGCCGTTCGCGGAACTGAGCCGGACCATCTTCGATGGCGTGCTCGACATGTTGTCGGGACGTTATCCATCGGACGACTTCGCCGAGTTGCGGCCGCGCCTCACGTGGGACCGGGTGAACGGCATCGTGCTGGGCCGGCAGGGCGCGCAGCGCGTCGCCATTGCCAACGCCGGCACCATTCCCGATCGCGGCCTTTACGGCGTGTTCCTCTCGGGCGCCGACAAGGACAAGGCGCGCGTCGGCGAGCTCGATGAAGAGATGGTGTTCGAGGCGCGGGCCGGTGAGACGTTCCTGCTGGGCGCCTCGACCTGGCGCATCGATCAGATTACGCACGATCGGGTGCTGGTCTCCCCCGCCCCGGGCCAGCCGGGCAAGATGCCATTCTGGAAGGGCGAAGGGCCGGGGCGGCCGGTCGAACTCGGGGTCGCCATTGGCAAGCTGGTGCGCGGCCTGCGCAAGCGCCCGCGGGCGGAAGCGCTGGCGTCACTCGAGACCGATCACGGCCTGGATGCCATGGCCGCCGCCAACCTGATGCAGTACCTCGACGACCAGGAGCAGGCGGCCGGCGCCGTGCCCGACGATCGGACGATCCTGATCGAACAGTCGCGAGACGATCTCGGCGACTGGCGCGTCGCGGTGCTGTCGCCGCTCGGCAGCCGCGTGCACGCACCGTGGGCCATGGCGGTGACCGCCCGCATCCGCGAGGAGGCCGGCGTCGACGTCGAGGTGATGTGGTCCGACGATGGTTTTGTCGTTCGCTATCCTGACGGCGAACGGCTGCCCCACGCGGCGCTGCTGCTGCCCGAACCGGAGGAAGTGGAACGGCTGGTGGTGCGCCAGCTTGGCTCGACCGCGATGTTCGCGGCGCGCTTCCGCGAAGCCGCGGGCCGCGCGCTGCTGCTGCCGCGCCGCCGGCCGGGTGCCCGCGCGCCGTTGTGGCAGCTGCGCAAGCGCGCGTCCGACCTGCTGGCGGTCGCGGCGCGCTACGGTTCGTTCCCGATCATCCTCGAGACCTACCGCGAGTGCCTGCGCGACATCTTCGACTTGCCGGCGCTCACCGACATCCTCTCGCGGGTGCGCAGCCGCGGCATCCGCGTCGTCCACGTCGAGTCGGCCACGCCGTCGCCGTTCTCCTCGTCGCTGCTGTTCGGCTACGTCGCCAACTACATCTACGACGGCGACGCACCACTCGCCGAGCGGCGCGCACAGGCACTGTCGGTGGATCAGTCGCAATTGCGCGAGCTAATCGGCGACACCGAACTGCGGGATCTGCTCGACGCCGGGGCCCTCGAGTCGCTCGAGGCGGATCTGCAGCACCTGCCGGAGCGGTTTCACGCCCGCTCCGCCGACGCGATCCACGACCTGCTGCTCCGCCTGGGCGATCTCTCGCGCGACGAGATCGCCGCGCGCAGCCAGGGCGGCGTTGCACCGCCCGCGGTCGCCGAACTGCTGGCCAACCGCCGTGCCATCGAGGTCCGGCTGGCCGGCGAGCCGCGGCTGATCGCGGTCGAAGACGCCGCGCGCTTCCGCGATGCCATCGGCACGCCCCTGCCCCAAGGCCTGCCTGAGTCATTGCTGGAGCCGGTCGCCGATCCCATCAACGACCTGGTACGCCGATACGCGAGGACGCACGGGCCCTTCCTGAGCCAGCAGGTGAGCGCCCGGCTCGGCCTGGGCATCGCCGTCGTGGACGCCGCGCTCATCGGGTTGCGCGACTCCGGCCGCGTGATCGAAGGCGAGTTCCGCCCGGGTGGCCGCGGCCGCGAGTGGTGTGACGCCGAAGTGCTGCGCAGCGTGCGCCAGCGGTCGCTGGCCATCCTGCGGCAGGAGGTCGAGCCGGTCGACGCCGGCGCGCTCGGACGCTTCCTGGTGAGCTGGCATGGCCTGTCGCGGCCTCGCGCCGGCCTCGACGGCCTGCTTGACGTGATCGAGCAGGTGCAGGGTGTCCCGTTGGTGGCGTCGCTGCTCGACCGCGACATCCTGGCGGCACGCGTGCGCGACTACACGCCCGCCATGCTCGACACGCTGATGGGTGCGGGCGAAGTAACCTGGCTCGGCGTGGAGTCGCTGGGGGAACGCGATGGACGTATTGCGCTGTACCTGACCGATCATGTCGGCAAGCTGCGGCCACCCGGCGCACTGGTGCCCGCGCGCGACCAGGGCCTCGCCGATCGTGACGCCCGCATCGTCGCCTTGCTGGCCCGCCAGGGCGCGTCGTTCTTTGGTCCGCTTCACGAGGCGGCCGGCGGCGGCTACCCGCAGGAAACACTGGATGCGATCTGGGATCTCGTATGGAAGGGCCTGGTCACCAACGACACCTTGCACGCGCTGCGCGCGTTCGCCGCACCGCCGGAGCGCGCGCGACGGCCGGGGCGAGCACCATTCCGATCGCGCCGACTGGTGCCGCCGTCAGCCGAAGGCCGCTGGACGCTCGCCCCGGCCGCAGCCAGCACGCCGACGATGTGGGCGGCGGCCATGGCCAATCAACTGCTGGTGCGGCACGGCGTGGTGACACGCGACGTCGCCGCGCTCGAGCAGTTGCCGGGCGGCTTCTCGGCGCTGTATCCCGTGTTGCGGCGACTCGAAGAGACCGGCCGCATCCGCCGCGGCTACTTCGTGGCCGGACTGGGTGCGGCGCAGTTCGCCCAGCCGGGCGCCGTGGATCTGCTGCGCGACGCGCGTGACGCCGGCGACACCGACGAGACCGTCACGTTGTCGGCGACCGATCCGGCCAATCCCTACGGCGTCCTGATCCCGTGGCCGTTGGAACGAGCGACGCGAACGGCAGGGGCTCGCGTGGTGTTGGTCAACGGACAACTCGCGGCCTGGATTCGGCGCGGCGATCGGCAGTTGGTTGTCTCGATTCCCGCCGATGAGCCCGAGCGATCGCGGGTCGGCCGCGCGCTCGCGCGCGAACTGGTGGCCATCGCCACGCATGCGCCCGAAGGGCGCCGCGGCTGGCTGATCGAAGAGATCAACGGTCAGGCCGCGGCAAGCGATCCTTCGAGCCACTTCCTGCTGGAGGCGGGCTTTGCGGCGACGAGCATGGGCCTGCAGTTCCGCGTCGCCAAGCGACCGGCTTGGTCCGATCCTGAGGACGAGTCCGGGAATGCCTGAAGGCGACACCATCTACCGCACGGCGCGCGCGTTGCAGAAGGCGCTCGCCGGTCATTGCGTCACGAAGTTCGACACCGCCTACGCCCACCTCGCGCGGGTCGATGACGATGGGCCGATTGCCGGGCGGATGATCGAGCGCTGTGAGGCGGCCGGCAAGCACGTGCTGATCGGGTTCGAGGGCGGCCTGATACTGCGGACGCACATGCGCATGAACGGGTCGTGGCACCTGTATCGGCACGGCGAGCGCTGGTGGCGGGGGCCGCAGGCCATGCGCGTGCGGGTCGATACGGCCGATTGGGTGGCGGTCGCGTTTGACGTGCCGGTGGCGGAGTTCGTGACCGCGAAGCAGTTGGCGTCGACCGGGCCGGTGGCCGCGCTGGGGCGGGATCTGTTGAAGCCTGGTTTCGATCGCGACGAAGCCATCCGCCGCGTGCGCGCCGCGGGCGCGGTGCCGATTGCCCAGGCATTGCTCAACCAGCGCCTGGTTGCCGGCATTGGCAATGTCTACAAGTCGGAAGTGCTGTTCCTGGCGGGCATTCATCCCGACACGACGGCTGGTGCCGTGCCGCGGGCCGGACTGGAAAGCGTGATGGACATCGCGCGCGGGCTGCTGGGTGACAACGTCCTGCCGGGCACGGCGGCGGCGATCCAGACGTACCGGTCGCTACGGCGCACCGATCGCCGAACGGACCCTGCCGACAGCCTGTGGGTCTACAGCCGTGCCGGCCAGCCGTGCCGCAGATGTGGCACGGTCATCGCCTCGAAGAAGATGGGCGTCGATGCCCGCACAACCTATTGGTGCCCGAACTGCCAAAATGGCTGATTGGGGCTGATTGGGGCCTGACCCCCCATGGTGGATTGGGGACAGCCCTCACCGGCTCCCAGTGGCCGAAAGCCTAGCGAATCGGGCGGCGTTGGTAAGTGCGCGGCGCCAATTTCGAAAGGGGTGTGGAAGGGAGCTGACCCCAATCCACCATTTGGTGGAAATGGGGGTCAGGCCCCGATGCGGTGCGGATGGCTGTAGATGTTGAAGGTGGCGCCGCGGACGAAACCGCACAGGGTGATCCCGGCTTCAATGGCCAGGTCGATGGCCAGGCTTGACGGCGCCGATACCGACGCAATCAGCGGCACGCCGGCCAACAGCGCCTTCTGCACCAACTCGAACGAGGTGCGGCCCGACACCAGCAGCAGGCGCTCCTCCAGCGGATGCTGTCCCGCAAGCAGGGTGCGGCCCACGATCTTGTCCACCGCGTTGTGACGGCCGACATCCTCGGCGGACAACTGCAGCGCGCCGGTCCGATCGAACAGGCCGGCGGCGTGGAGGCCGCCGGTCGATTCGAACACTTCCTGCACCGCGCGCAGGCGATCCGGCAACGAGGCGATGACGCTGGCAGGCACGGTCCACTGCCCCGACACGGCCGACACGCGCGCCCGGAGTGACTCGATCGTCCGCCGGCCGCAGAGCCCGCACGACGCCGTCATCATCACCTGCCGGCGCTCGCCCAGCCTGACCTCGAGCCGCGCAATGGCGGCCCCCGTAACGGTAACGTTGATGGTGTTGTCGCGCCCTTCGTCTTTGACGTCGGCGCAGTACTCGATGGTGCCGATCTCATCGGCGGTGCGCACCACGTCCTCCGCCAGCAGGAAGCCGGCGGCCAGGTCGCGATCGGCGCCCGGCGTGCGCATGATCACCGCGAAGGACGCGCCGTTGACGCGCACCTCCATCGGCTCCTCGACCGCCACGCAGTCGGTGATGATCCGGGGATCGCCGGCCCGGGAAATTGTGACCTCGCGCAGGCCCGCCGCTTTCTTCGCCACTCCAGGTAGTTTACGCGGCCTTGCGCCTGTCAACGACCAGCGACGCCAGGATCGAACCACCGACCAGCGAGCCGATTATGGCCAGCGACCAGCCAATCGGGAAATGACCGCCCCAGGCCTGGTTCAGCCAGATCATCTTGAGGCCGATGAACATCAACACTCCCGCGAGCCCATAGCGCAGCAGCGTGAACCTGGCGACGGCGCCCGCCAGCACGAAGTACAGCGACCGCAGGCCAAGAATCGCGAAGACGTTCGAGGTAAATACAATCAACGGTTCCCGGGTCAGCGCAAAGATCGCCGGCACCGAATCGATCGCGAACACGATATCGCTCATCTCGATCGCCATCAGCGCCAGGAACAGCGGCGTCGCGTGCCACTTGCCGTCAATCTTCGAGAAGAAGTTCTTGCCGTCGAACTGGTCCGAGACCGGCATCAGCCGATGCGTCAGCCGGACCAGCGGGTTCTTGTCCGGATTCATCTCACCGGAGTCGTGACCGAGCATCTTGAAACCGGTGTAGATCAGCAGGACACCGAAGGCAACGATCATCCAGTGATACGACAGCAACACCGAGCCCAGGGCGATGAACGTGGCGCGGAAAATCAGCGCGCCGAGAATGCCGTAGAACAGCACGCGGTGCTGGTAGACCGAGGGAACGCGGAAGAACGAGAAGATCACGACGAACACGAACATGTTGTCGACCGACAACGTGTATTCGACAACGTAGCCGGCGAGAAATTCGAGGGCCACCCGCCACGCCGCATCCGCGGGATCGAAGCCGGGCGTCGCGAGCAGCCGCGGATCGCCGGAAAACGTCGCCAGTGAGTAGAAATAGAGCAGCACGTTGAAAATCAGCGCCAGGCTGATCCAGATGACACTGAACTTCGCGGCCTCGCGAATGGAGACGACGTGCGCCTGGCGGTTGAACACCCCCAGGTCGATGGCGAGCAGCACGAGAATGAAGCCGGTGAATGCCGCGTAAAACCACCAGTAGTCCGCGAGCGGAAACAACATGACTCTTCCAGCGTACGTGTGCCGCCGGGCCGGGAATAACTAGGTATTTTCGTCGCCGATGGACGACTAGAGCGATGGGTTGCGGCGCAGGGCCTGGCGCACTTCGGTGATCACCTGGTCTGGCAGCGCCGGCTTGATCAGCAGGCGATCGCAGCCGGCCGCGCGGGCATGGTCGGCGGCGTGGGCGAGCACGTGACCGGTGATGGCGACCACCGGAATGTGCCGGGTTGCGGCGTCGGCCTTGAGCAGGCGCGTCGCCTCCCAGCCATCGATGCCGGGGAGCGACAGGTCCATCAGGATAGCGTCGGGCGACAGCTCGCGCGCCTTCGCCACCGCCTCGACGCCGGTCGCCGCCTCGGCCACCCGAAAACCGTGCACCAGCAGGCTCTCGGCGTACATCTCCCGGGCATCGTCGTAATCGTCCACGACCAGCACCAGCGGCCGGCAGTCGTCGGTGAGCACTCGCCCGCGAGTATACCAATCAGTTAGGATCGAGCTTATGGCCAGCACGTATTCGTTCGACGTGACGTCGAACATCGACATGCCCGAAGTGGACAACGCCGTCAACCAGGCCCGCAAGGAGATTGCCCAGCGCTTCGACTTCAAGGGGTCGAGCGCGGCGATCGACCTCGACGCGAAGGCCAACACGCTGACGCTCACCGCCGAGGACAACTTCAAGCTCGAGTCGGTGTGGGACGTCCTGCAGACCCGGCTGATCAAGCGCAACGTGCCGGTCAAGAACTTGAAGCGCGAAGACATCCAGCCGGCGTCGGGCAGCACCGTGAAGCAGGTGATCACCCTGCAGCAGGGCATTCCAAGCGACGCCGCCAAGGAGATCGTCAAGCACCTGAAGGATCTGAAGAAGGAGGTGCAGGCGCAGATCCAGGCCGACCAGGTGCGCGTCACCTCGGCCTCGAAAGACGAGTTGCAGGGCGCCATGCAGGCGCTGCGCGCCAAGGACTTCGGGGTCTCGCTCCAGTTTGGCAACTACCGCTAGACGGACCCGGCCGGGACACGTGCCGCTCGAGCGCGCCGTGTCCAAACTGGGGCTGGCCAGCCGAACCCAGGCCCGTGCCTTGATCGGAGCGGGTCGCATTACCGTCGATGGCGTGCGCGTCACCAAGCCCGGCTGCCTGGTGGTACCCGAACGTGCGGCCATTGCCATCGATGGCGCCGAGTCACGCCCGCCTCGTTCCCTCACCATCGTCCTGCACAAGCCGCGCGGGGTCGTCACCACGCGGTCGGATCCGGAAGGCCGCAAGACGGTCTTCGACTTGATCGGCGGCGTGCCGGCGCCGGTGATGCCCGTCGGCCGCCTCGACATGGCCACCAGCGGCCTGCTGATCCTGACCAACGACACGCGACTGGCCGACTGGCTGACCGACCCGGCATCGGGTGTCCCCCGCGTCTACCTGGTCACGGTCGAAGGCCGCGTCGACGATCAGATCTGCCAGGCGCTGGTCCGGGGCATTCGCGCCGGCGGCGAACGGCTGACGGCGGCGGCGGTCACGATCCGAAAGGCGTCAGCGCGCGAGAGTCACCTGGTGGTCACGCTCACCGAGGGACGCAACCGTGAAGTGCGGCGCATGTTCGATGCGGTTGGCCACGCCGTCACGCGCCTGCGCCGGGTGCAGTTCGGCGGACTGGAACTGGGCGAACTGGCGCCGGGCGCCTGGCGCGAAGTCACGCCCGGGGAACTGCGCCTCGCCTTCCCCGGCAAGCCTCAGCCCAGGAAGCGGGCGCCGAGTCCGAAATAGAACAACAGCGTCGCCACGTCGGCGACGGCCAGCACCACCGGGCCGGCGGCAATGCGTGGGTCGGCCCTGGCCAGGCGAAGAATTGCCGGAAACGCCACGCCGAGCAGGCACGCGACCACCATCGACAAGGCAATCGCCGCGAAGATCACCGCCGCCACCATCGTCTCACCACGCCACACCATCACCACGCTGGCGACGACGCCGCCGCAGCCGAGCCCGAGCATCACGGCGGTGCGGAATTCCTTCCACAGCGCCGCCAGCAGCCGCTTCGGCACGAACGGACCATCGGTGAAACTCTGCAGCGTGAGGCTGAGCGCCTGCATGCTGACGCTTTCCCCCAGGGCCAGCACGATAGGGATGAACAGCGCGAGCACGACGACTTCCTGCAGCAGGTGCTCGAAGCGGCTCGCAATGAAGGCGGCCATCAGGCCACCGACGATGTTGCACAGCAGCCAGGGAAAGCGATCCTTGAAGGCGTCCCAGGTCGAGCGCTGCGCGGTGCCGTGCACGCCAATCAGCTGGAAGATATCGTCGTAGGTCCGCCGCGCCAGGTCGATCACCTCGTCCGTGAAGAGGCTGACGTCGACCACTCCGACCAGTTGCCCCTTGCCGTTGACCACCGGAAACGCCAGCAGGCGCCGGGTCGCGAAGTACTCACTCGCGATCAGCACCGTGGCCCAATCCGGGATGGCTTCCACGTTGTCGATCATCACCTCGGCCACCTTCTGCTCGGGTGCGGTCGTCAGCAGCCGGCGGGTCGGCACCACACCGACCAGCCGGTTGTCGCCGTCGACAACATAGAAATAGTGAATGGAGTTGGCGGAGGACGATGCCGATCGGATCGCCCGGAGGGCCTCGTCCATGGTCTGATCAGGACCGAGAACCACCTGCGGCGGCTGAGCCAGCGGAAGGATGAGCTCGTGGAGCTGGGCGGCCGAAAGCTGGGCAGCAGGCATGCCTTACAATATTCGGGATTTCTGGCCTGAATTGCCGGGCCAGCCAGAAATATGTTGAGCCGCAGGCCTCGGCCCGATAAATAATCGAAGGCTGACCATGACTTACAACACCCATTTGAAAGGTGCGGCCCTCGCCGCATTCTGCGCCGTCACCCTTGTTGCGTGTGAAGGCGGCATGCCCGCTCCCACGTCGCCCAGCGCCGTGGTGGGAACCGGTGGCAATGCCGCCAACCCCGACGGGACCACCGTGAAGGCGACGGCCCCCGTGGGCCTGGCCCCGACGGCCGACGCGACCGGCGTCGGCCTGACACCAACCCTGTCGGCGCAACCGGCGACCCCGCGGTTCGGAGGCAGTGCCCTCGCGCACCGCTATCAACTCAGCACCGCCGACACCTTCGACCCCTTGGTCGAAAACGGGCTGGGTGCATACGACGTCCAGGGCATCAACCGCTTTGCCGTCACGACGGCGCTGAAGACCGGCACCAAATACTACTGGCGCGTCCGCGCCGAAGCCGAAGACCAGGTCGGCACCTGGTCGGCCGTGCGCGCCTTCACCACCACCGGCACCGTTGCGCCGACGCCACGCGCCGACGTGCCCGGCGAGAAACGGACGCCGAACCCCGCGGCCGGCCAGCGACTGCCGCTGCCCGACATGCGCGGCGAACTGGCAAAGTTCAGCAACGCAAGTGACTCGTGCCCGTTGGGCGTCAAGTACGTCAACAACCCGTGGCAGGACCGCGTCATCGATCACTTCCGCACCTTCGATACACGCTGGGGCTACAACGCCAAGCCGAACCGCTCGGCGAGCGACAATGGCGGCCGCGCCGTGGTCGCGGCGGGTGATGAAGCGGCCTACAACTACGGCAGCCTCGCCGACGAGGGCAGCACGGAAGTGCACCTGGTCGACATGCTGGTGCAGCATTGCGGCACGCCGCAGCTCGGCTGGCGGGTGTTCACGGGCGAAGAACCCGGGCGCTGGACCGGCGCCGGCCGCTTCTAGCGCTCGACGCAGCGCGACATTCCGGGGGGCACACCGTGAGGTGTGCCCCCCTTTCGCTTTCTAGACGAAGAAGTCGGGCATGAGATCCTCTTCCCTGACCCCGGCCGCGCGGTAGCGCGCGAGGTCGGTCACGCCCGACTCGCGCAGCACCTCTTCGTCTATCAGGAACCGGCCCGTGCAAGCGCGGCTTGGCTGCGTCAGGATCCAGTGCGCGGCGTCGGCCATGATCGCCGTCGAGCGGGTGATGCCGCGCGCCGCCTGCCCCGCGATCAGCCTGATGGCTTCGGTATCGATCGCGGTCTTCGGCCACAAGGCGTTCACGGCAATGCCCTGCTCGCGGAACTCCTCCGCCATCCCCAGCACGCACAGCGTCATGCCGTACTTCGCCATGGTGTAGGCGACGTGCGGCGCAAACCACTTCGCCTGCAGGGTCGACTGCAGCGGCGGCGCCAGATTCAGGATGTGGGGATTCGTCGACTTCAGGAGATGAGGAATGGCCTTCTGCGAGCATAGGAACGTGCCGCGCGTGTTGACCTGGTGCATCAGGTCAAAACGCTTCATCGGCGTCGCGAGCGTGCCGGTGAGGCCGATCGCCGAGGCGTTGTTGACGAGAATGTCGATGCCGCCGAACCGCGCGACCGCCGCCGCCACGGCGGCCTCAACCTGCGCCTCGTCGCGGATGTCTGCCGCCACCGCCAGCGCCTGACCGCCCGCCTGCTCGACCTCGGCCGCGGCGGTGTAGATCGTCCCCGGCAGCTTTGGATGCGGCTCGGTGGTCTTGGCGGCAATCACGACGTTGGCGCCGTCGGCCGCCGCGCGCAGGGCAATGGCGTGGCCGATGCCGCGCGAGGCGCCGGTGATGAACACGGTGCGGTTCTTG
>ERZ1292640.264-Hain-H43-02um-R1-264-length-42346-cov-9_pt1 | contig 17611 bp, 19 predicted proteins | sample MGYA00564404_ERZ1292640 | MGnify/ENA primary metagenome ERZ1292640 (study PRJEB36523, sample SAMEA6512636) | groundwater metagenome | collected 2019-01-08 | study: AquaDiva: Metagenomics assemblies of 32 groundwater samples
CCCTGGGCAAGCTGGACGACCGCGGCCGCATGTTCGTCAAGGCCAACGATCCGGTATATGAAGGCATGATCGTCGGCATCCACTCCAGGGACAACGACCTGGTGGTCAACGCGACGCGTACCAAGCAGCTGACCAACTTCCGTGTGTCCGGCAAGGAAGACGCGATCAAGATCACGCCGCCTATCGAACTGACGCTGGAATACGGCGTCGAGTTCATCGAGGACGACGAGCTGGTCGAGATCACGCCCAAGTCGGTCCGCCTGCGCAAGCGTTACCTGAAGGAAAGCGAGCGCAAGCGCGCCGGCCGCTAAAAAAATCAAAAGGCGGTGCGGGCACCCAGGTGCCCGCCCGCCTTTTTTCATTTTTTGGACACCATGAAACTGACGCACAGCCGCGCCGTACTCCTGATGATCGCGATCACGCTGATGTGGTCGATCGCTGGCGTGGTGACGCGCCATCTTGAATCGGCCCGCAGTTTTGAAGTGACCTTCTGGCGCAGTTTTTTCACGCTGCTGTCGCTGCTGGTCCTTCTGCCGCTGTTCCAGGGGCGCGCGGTGTTTTCCAGGATTCGCCATGCGGGCCGCTTCCTGTGGCTGTCGGGGGTTTGCTGGAGCATCATGTTCACCGCCTTCATGCTGGCGCTGACCATGACCAGCGTGGCCAATGTGCTGGTGACCATGGCGGTGGGGCCCTTCATCACGGCGCTGGTGGCTCGGGTCTTCATCGGCCACCGTATTCCGCCCCGAACCTGGGTGGCCATTGCCGTGGCGGGTGTGGGCATTGCCTGGATGCACGGCAGCCAGGTGAGCCTGGGCGCCAGCGCGGGCCAGCTCGCCGGCACGCTGGTGGCCTTGCTGGTGCCCATGGCCGCGGCAGTGAACTGGACCGTGGTGCAGCGCAGCCAGGCGCACGGCGAAAAAATCGACCTGGTGCCGGCCGTGCTGGTGGGCGCTGCGATTTCCTCGCTGCTCACGCTGCCGCTGGCGTTTCCGTTTGTCGCGACGCCGCATGACATCGGCCTGCTGGCCCTGCTGGGCCTGGTCCAGCTGGCAATCCCCTGCGTGCTGTCGGTGGTCTGTGCCCGCGTGCTGAAAGCGCCCGAGATGGCCTTGCTGGCGCTGCTGGAGATCATTTTCGGCATTCTGCTTGCCTGGGCCGGCGCGGGCGAAGTGCCCGCTGCCAGTGTGCTGACCGGCGGCCTGCTGGTGATCGGGGCGCTGGTCGCCAATGAATTGATGGGATGGAGACAGAGAGCATGAACCAGACAACAACACACACACCGGCCCACAGCGACATCCTGACCGAGGTGCGCGGGGGCGTCGGCTTCATTACGTTGAACCGGCCCAAGGCGCTCAATGCGCTGTCGCTGTCCATGGTGCGCGACCTGACGGCGGCGCTGACGGCATGGCAGGGTGATGCGGCCGTGGTGGCCGTGGCCATTCGGGGCACCAACAAGGCGGGACGTCCCGGCACGCCGGAAAGCCTGTTCGGCGGCTTTTGTGCCGGCGGCGACATCCGCTTTTTTCACCAGGCCGCGCTGGCCGGTGACACGGACCTGGACGCGTTTTTCACCGAGGAATACCGCCTCAACCACCTGATCCACAACTATCCCAAGCCCTACATCGCCTTCATGGACGGTGTGGTGATGGGCGGTGGCCTGGGAATCAGCGTCGGGGCCAAGGTCCGCATCGTGACCGAACACACCAAGATGGCCATGCCGGAAACCAACATCGGGCTGTTTCCCGATGTCGGTGGCGGCTACTTCCTCAGCCGCTGCCCGGGCAGTGCGGGGGAGTACCTGGCGTTGACCGGGGCGGTCATCGGTGCCGGCGAGGCGCTGGCGTACGGCCTGGCTGACATCGAGCGGCCCGCTGCCAGCCTGCCGGGTCTGTGGCAGCAGCTGGGGGATCAGGCCTTTTCCGATGTTTCGGCCGCCGAGTTATGGATTGCTACTCATTTGATAGCTGATGGCGCCCGTCCTGAAAGGGCTGAGGGCAAATTTGATGCCTATTTTTCGCTGGCCCGGGTGAAACACATCGTCGATGCCCTGGAAGCGGCTAAGGACGATGACTGGGCGCAAAAGACCGCTGTCGTGCTGCGCAAACGTTCACCGTTGATGCTGCATGTGACCCTGGAGCAGATCCGCCGCGCCCGCAGCATGAGCCTGGCGGACGATTTGCGCATGGAGCGCGACATGGTGCACCACTGCTTTCACCTCAGGCCAGGCGCGGCCAGCGAGACGGTCGAGGGCATACGTGCGCTGGCCGTCGACAAGGACTACACGCCGAAGTGGAACCCGGCCCGCATTGAAGATGTCAAGCCGCAGATGGTGCAGGCGTTTTTCGCCAGTCCCTGGGCGGCCGACGTGCACCCATTGCGCGACCTTCGGTGAACCACCAGCCCTAAAGCTGCTGGTAGACCAGCTCGGCCAGCCGCATCAGCTCCTCGCGCGCGACCGGGCCGCTCATGGCATAACCGAAGCCCTGGTCCATCCAGTAAAACGCCGGCACCGGGCCGTCGTTGCTGTAACGAAAAGCGGTTTCCGCGTCCACCGGCTTGCCTGCCACGTGGCTGCCATCGAGCGCCCCCAGGTACAGGGTCACACGCACGCCGGCAGCGTTCTGGAACATGAACTGCGCGCGGGCGCCGTCCTCACCGGGCAACAGCCGGCCGCCCACCAGTTCATATCCCTGGCTTGACAGCAGGGGCACCTTGAGCGGCTTGCCCAGGCGTTTGGACAGCCATTGCACCAGGTGTTCCTGCTGCGCCGCGCCGACTTCCACCGGATGCCGTACTTCCGGCGCAAACGCCGCATGGGCCAGCGTGGCCTGGCGTGCAAACGCCTGGCTGGCGCGTGCTGCCTGGCCTGCGGCATAAGAACCCCTGTTGCCGAACTGACCGTGCGCCGTCCAGCCGACGGCAAATGCCAAGAGCACGCCGGCGGCCATGCCGCCCCAGCGCCACCACGGGTCCAGCGTCTGCCGCTCGCGCGTGCTGCGTTGCACCGTCGCCAGCAAGGTTTCAGGAATGGGGTCGTCCAGCAGCTTCTGGTGCAGGCCGCGCAGCGCTTCGCGTTGATCCTGCCAGGCTGTCAAGGTTTCGCCAGCCAGCGGGTCGTCGGCCACCTGCGCCATGGCGGCGGCCCGTTGCCCGGGCGTCAGTTGCCCATCGACCAGCGCATTCAGTTCGTCGTGGGTCAGGGGCGATGTTCTTGAAGCATCCATGGCGGTGTGGGCTTGTCAGGGGAGGCGCCGCAAGGCGGAAACGTTTCGGGTGCTGTCCGTCGTCGCCTGAGCCTGCGCTGGTTTGTCCATCAGTTCACGCAGGCGGCTGCGTGCCCGTGACAGGCGCGACATCACGGTGCCTACAGGCACGCCCACCACGCGGGCGACCTGCCCGTAACTCATGTCTTCCAGGCTGACGAGCAGCAGCACGGCACGCTGGTCTTCGGGCAGCCGGAGCAGGCAACGCTGCAGGTCCAAGGCCTGATCCTGCCTCGCATCGGGTGCCGCCAGCATGCCGGCCAGTTCATCCACGTCGACCGCAGGGCCCGCCTGTAATTGCCGCGCCGCACTGCGACGCTGGTTCATGAACAGGTTGTGCATCAGGGTGAACAGCCAGGCCCGCAGATCGGACCCGGCTGTCCACAGACGCCATTTGCTGCAGGCCCGCTCCAGCGTGTCCTGCACCAGGTCGTCGGCGGCCCAGGCATTGCCGGTCAGCGCGCGGGCATAACGCCGCAACCCGGGAATCTGTGCAATCAGCTCTGAACGGTCCATGGGCTGCGGTCAAGCCGGCATGCAAACTCAGGGTTTGACGATGTGCCAGACGTTCTGCACGCCGTCACCGGTCTTGTCGCCGGCCTTGGTGTCCTTGACCCAGTAGTAGAGCGGCTTGCCTTTCATGGCCCACTGTTTTTTGCCGTCGTCGCGCGTGATGATCGTGTAGTCGCCCGAGGCCTTGTCCGTTTCGGCGGCCATCAGCGGCGGCCAGTTGGTGGCGCAAGGGCCATTGCAGACGGACTTGCCACTGCCCGTCACATCGCGGTCAAAGGTGTACAGCGTCATGCCGTTCGGGCCAACCAGCACGCCATCGGCGACTTTGGCGGGATGGCTGGACATGGAAGCGCAGCCGCCGAGAAGGGCGGCGGTGAGGACGGCGATGGTCAGGTATTTCATGGTGAACTCCGGTAGGTGAGGGGGGTGAGGCAGAGCAGCTCTGCCACCCCACAAACACCTGTCGGAGCCAGTTTATTCCCTGTCCCGTCAAATATTTCTGGAAGACAGGGTTCAGCCTCGCACGGAAGTCAGCGGCTGCGCGACTTCATCGCGCGTTCGACCTCGCGCTTGCCTTCGCGGTCCTTGATGGTGTCGCGCTTGTCGTGTTCGCCCTTGCCCTTGGCCAGACCCACCTCGCATTTGACCTTGCCGGCCTTCCAGTGCAGGTTCAGCGGCACCAGCGTGAAACCCTTCTGCTCGATCTTGCCGATCAGGCGCCGGATCTCGTCCTTGTGCATCAGCAGCTTCTTGGTACGCACCGAGTCCGGCCGGACATGGGTGGACGCAGTTCCGAGCGGGTTGATCTGGCAGCCGATCAGGAACAGCTCGCCGTTTCGGATCACCACATAACCGTCGGTCAACTGCACCTTGCCTTCGCGCAGCGACTTGACCTCCCAGCCCTCGAGCACCATGCCGGCCTCGAAGCGCTCTTCAATGTGGTAGTTGAACGTGGCTTTCTTGTTGTCGGCAATACGCACGGCAGCAGCGGCAGCCTTGGGTGTCAGGTTGATGGCGGGCTTGCCGGTGGATTTTCCGGATGACGCGGCGGCCGGTTTTTTGGAGGATGCTTCTTTGGTGGCCATGGGTCAGAGTTGAGGGCGTCGTCGGCTAATACAATCGAGCGCAGCCCATGATTGTATGAAAACCGTTCACAAGTCCGTTTTGATCTGGTACAGCGCAGCCGAAATGTTTGCCCTGGTCACCGATGTCGCCAGCTACCCGCAGTTTTTGCCCTGGTGCGACCAGGCCAGCGTGGTCGAAGAGGGCGCGCAGGGCATGACGGCCAAGGTGGGCATCGCCTTTGCCGGCATTCATCAGAGTTTCACCACCCGCAACACCCATGTGCCGGACCGTCAGGTCTCGCTCAAGCTGGTGGACGGCCCTTTTTCAAAGCTCGACGGCGACTGGGACTTCACCCCCCTGGGCGACGGCAGCCAGCGCGCCTGCAAGGTCGACCTGACGCTGCGCTACGACTTCGACAACGCGGCGCTGGCAGCGCTGGTAGGCCCGGTGTTTGACAAGATCGCCGGCAGCCTGGTCGATGCCTTTGTCAAAAGGGCCGCCCAAGTGTACGGCGAGGCCGAGGTCTGAGCACCATGATGGCGCTGGACATTTCTGTGCTGTATTCGCCCGGTCCACGCGAGGTGCGCGAGTGGCAGGTGACACTTCCGACCGGCAGCACCGTGGCGCAGGCCATTGCAGCCAGCGGCATGCTGGCCGAGTTTCCGGAACTGGCGGCTGGCAGGCTGTCGGTGGGCATCTGGGGGCGCAAAACGAGTTTGCGCCAGGAACTGCACCAGCAGGACCGGCTGGAGATCTATCGCCCGCTGAGGGTGGACCCCAAGATCGCGCGGCGTGAGCGCTTCAACAGGCAGGGTGTCAAAAAATCAGGGCTGTTTGCCAACAAAAGGGCAGGGGCCAAGGCCGGGTACTGAGCGCGGACGGCTGCTTCTTACCTATTTGCAGTCGCTGTCGATGATTGCCTGCAGGCGCTTGCTTTCGGCGGCACGTCCGCTGTCGTCCATGATCTCGCGCTCACCTTTGGTGTTGGTGGTCGATATCCGCGCGCCCGACTGGATGGTCACCATGGCCTTTTTGGTGCGTTCGCAGTTGTCGGCTCTGGCTTTGGCCATTTTTTCATCTTCGGCCTTTTTCTTGGCCGCTTCTTCCTCTTCCAGCTTTTTCTTCTTGGTTTCCAGCTCCGCATCCTTGCCGGAAATCTTTGGCGTGTTCGGGTCGGCCTTGGCCTTCGCAGCCGGCGCCGCGGTTGCTGCAATGGGTGCGGCGCCCTCGGTTGGCTCGGTGGCGGCTACTGGCGCCTTGGCGCGTCCCCGGCCGCCGGGCTGCTTGAGGATGTCCTTGTCCTGAATGTCGGCCGGCGGTGGGCGGTCACTGAACACCTTGCGTCCGTCCTTGCCTACCCACTGCCACTGGGCGGCGGCCGACAGCGCAAAAGTCCAGCCGGCAAGTAGCAAAAGAAGGTGTTTGGGCGTGATTTTCAGTTCCATGGGATCAGTGTACCGGTTGCGCTCCTGCAGGCGAAGATGAACGCTGTCTGGCGTGGCCTTTTTGTAACGCGGCAGGCAGGAGTTTCAGCGCTAGGGTTTGTACGGACCGGCGCGGGTACAATCGTGTTTTTGGAGCCATCCCTATGCGCCTACTCGGCAAAGCGCTCACCTTCGACGACGTATTGTTGGTGCCAGCGTTCTCCCAGGTCCTGCCCAAGGACACCTCGCTTTCCACCCAGTTCTCAAGAAACATCCGCCTGAACCTGCCCCTGGTTTCGGCTGCGATGGACACGGTCACCGAAGCCCGGCTGGCCATTGCCATTGCGCAGGAGGGCGGAATCGGTATCGTTCACAAAAACCTGACGCCGCAGGAACAGGCCGCCCATGTGGCCAAGGTCAAGCGTTATGAGTCGGGCGTCGTGCGCGACCCGGTGGTCATCACGCCCGAACACACCGTGCTGCAGATACTGGAATTGTCCGAGCAGCTCGGCATCTCGGGCTTTCCGGTCTGTGACGGGGGCAAAGTGGTGGGCATCGTGACCAGCCGCGACCTGCGCTTCGAGACCCGCTACGACGTCAAGGCGCACCAGATCATGACGCCGAGCGAGAAGCTGATCACGGTCAAGGAAGGCACGTCTGCCGCCGAGGCCAAGGCCCTGCTCAACAAGTACAAGCTGGAACGCCTGCTGGTGGTCAATGACGACTTTGAACTCAAGGGCCTGATCACGGTCAAGGACATTACCAAACAGACCAATTTCCCCAATGCCGCACGCGACGCCTCGGGCCGCCTGCGCGTGGGTGCGGCGGTTGGTGTCGGCGAAGGCACAGAAGAGCGTGTTGAAGCCCTGGTCAAGGCTGGCGTGGACGCCATCGTGGTCGACACCGCCCACGGCCACAGCCACGGCGTGATCGAGCGCGTGCGCTGGGTCAAGAAGAACTATCCGCAGGTCGATGTGATCGGCGGCAACATTGCCACCGGCGCTGCCGCGCTGGCCCTGGTGGAAGCGGGTGCCGATGCGGTCAAGGTCGGCATCGGTCCCGGCTCCATCTGCACCACCCGCATCGTCGCGGGTGTGGGCGTGCCGCAGATCATGGCGATTGACAGCGTGGCCATGGCACTGCGCGGCACCGGCGTGCCGCTGATTGCCGACGGTGGCATCCGTTACAGCGGCGACATCGCCAAGGCCATCGCAGCCGGCGCGGGCACCGTGATGATGGGCGGCATGTTTGCCGGCACCGAGGAAGCCCCCGGCGAAGTGATTCTGTTTCAGGGCCGCAGCTACAAGAGCTATCGCGGCATGGGCAGCATTGGCGCGATGCAGCAGGGCAGTGCCGACCGCTATTTCCAGGAAGCCACCACCGGCAACCCGAACGCCGACAAGCTGGTGCCCGAAGGCATTGAAGGCCGCGTTCCCTACAAGGGTTCCATGGTCGCCATCATTTACCAGATGGCCGGCGGCCTGCGGGCCAGCATGGGTTACTGCGGTTGTGCCACCATTGAAGACATGCGCAACCAGGCCGAGTTTGTCGAGATCACGACGGCCGGCATTCGCGAAAGCCATGTCCACGACGTGCAGATCACCAAGGAAGCGCCGAACTATCGGGCAGACTGATCATCCCGATGGCCCGAGGCGTCCGCGAAGGACGCCTTTTCTTTTTTTGCCTTGAAGACACTTTTTCATGCAGCACCAAAAAATCCTCATTCTCGATTTCGGCTCCCAGGTCACCCAGCTGATTGCACGGCGCATCCGTGAAGCCCATGTGTTCTGCGAAGTCCATCCCTGCGATGTGACCAGCGACTGGGTCCGCGACTACGCTCAGGACGGCACGCTCAAGGGCATCATCCTGTCGGGCAGTCATGCCAGCGTCTACGAGGACAGCACCGACAAGGCGCCACAGGCGGTGTTCGATCTGGGCGTGCCGGTGCTGGGCATCTGTTACGGTATGCAGACCATGGCGCACCAGCTCGGCGGCATCGTGCAGAGCGGTCACAAGCGCGAATTCGGCCCCGCCGATGTACGGGCGCATGGTCATACCCAGCTGCTCGAAGGCATCCAGGACTACGCGACCTCCGAAGGCCACGGCATGCTGCAGGTGTGGATGAGCCATGGCGACAAGGTCACCGAGCTGCCGCCCGGTTTCAAGCTGATGGCCAGTACCGACAGCTGCCCGATCGCCGGCATGGCCGACGAAGAGCGCCGGTTTTACGCCGTGCAGTTCCACCCTGAAGTCACGCACACCAAGCGCGGTGCGGCCATCCTCGAACGTTTTGTCCTCGATATCTGCGGTACGCGGGCCGACTGGATCATGGGCGACTACATCAGCGAGGCGGTGGAGAAAATCCGTGCCCAGGTCGGTAAGGAAGAAGTGATTCTGGGCCTGTCCGGCGGCGTTGATTCATCCGTTGCGGCGGCACTGATTCACCGGGCCATTGGCGACCAGCTGACCTGTGTGTTTGTCGATCACGGCCTGCTGCGCCTGGACGAGGGCGACATGGTGATGGACATGTTTGTCGGCAAGCTGCACGCGAAAGTCATTCGCGTCGATGCCGCCGACCAGTTCCTCGGCCATCTCAAGGGCGTCAGCGACCCCGAAGCCAAGCGCAAGATCATTGGCCGCGAATTCGTGGAAGTGTTCAAGGCCGAAGCCGGCAAGCTCAAGAACGACCATTCGCGCCATGTGGCCTGGCTGGCCCAGGGCACGATTTATCCGGACGTGATCGAGAGCGGCGGCTCCAAGAACAAAAAGGCCATCACGATCAAGAGCCACCACAACGTGGGCGGCCTGCCCGAGCAGCTGGGCCTGAAGCTGCTCGAACCCCTGCGCGAGCTGTTCAAGGACGAAGTGCGCGAGCTGGGCGTGGCGTTGGGCCTGCCTTTTCACATGGTGTACCGCCACCCCTTCCCGGGCCCGGGCCTGGGCGTGCGGATTCTGGGCGAAGTCAAAAAGGAATATGCCGACTTGCTGCGCCGCGCCGACGCCATCTTCATTGAAGAGCTGCGCAACTTCACCGACGACGCCACCGGCAAGAGCTGGTACGACCTGACCAGCCAGGCGTTTGCGGTGTTTCTGCCGGTGAAAAGCGTGGGCGTCATGGGCGACGGTCGCACCTACGACTACGTGGTGGCCCTGCGCGCGGTGCAGACCAGCGACTTCATGACCGCCGACTGGGCCGAGCTGCCCTATGCGCTGCTCAAAAAGGTCTCCAGCCGCATCATCAACGAAGTGCGCGGCATCAACCGCGTCACCTATGATGTCAGCAGCAAGCCACCCGCCACGATCGAGTGGGAGTAGGGCGCGGTGTCCGGCGAGTCATCGCCCTTAGGGGGCGATTGACGAGTGCGCCGATGATGCAGGCAGGCATGTTCCTCGAATCTGCAGATCAATTTCGCTTTTGCCCCCACTCAACCCAAAAACGAGCCGGGCGGTGATATAGCATAGGGGTGTGCCTTGCCGTCGGGGGCTGGCTGGTTTCAGCTCTCGCAGCGTTTTTTTTGCTGTCTTGGGGGGATATATGGTCTTTCTGAGAAAAACGGGCGGTGAAACGCAGCGGCTGCGGATGTGGTTCTTGCTCCCGCTCGCCAGCGTGCTGGTGCTCGCTACGCTGCTCATCGTGACGCTGATCCGTCTCAAAGCGACCGGTGATATCAGCCGGTATACAGAAGAAACCTCTGCGCTCGCCGAGCATGTCTACCGGGATCAGATCGAACTCTCGGCCAACATGCTGGGGGCGGCCATGGAGGCGCTGTCCAATGACCGATCGTTGCGCCAGAGCCTGGCGCGAGGTGACCGTGAACACTTGCTGCAAAGCTCAGCCAGCATGTTTGCCGAACTGAAGAAAAAATACGATATCACCCATCTCTATTTTTCCGGCCCGAACCGGGCGAATATCCTGCGCGTGCATCAGCCGGAACACTTTGGCGACACCATAAACCGCAGCACCACCCTGCAGGCACAGCAGCAGAATAAAACCAGTTACGGTGTCGAGCTGGGGGCGCTCGGTACTTTCACACTGCGTTTGGTCACACCGTGGTTCGGTCCTGATGGGCAACTGCTCGGCTTTGTCGAGTTGGGGATGGAAATCGATCATGTGCTGAGGGCCGTACAGCGACAGGCGAACGTCAAGACTTCCATCTTGATTGACAAGAAATTCCTCGACCGCCAGTCATGGGAATCGGGCATGCGCATACTGGGACGTGTGCCGGACTGGAACCGGTTCCCCGATATGGTGGTGAGCATTCAGTCGAAAGGGAACACACCTCCGGAACTTTTCCGGCTCCTGGAGCGCGGTCTCATCGGGGAGCAGAAGGTGGTGGTGCCCCTGATGGCCGGGATATCCGAGTATCGGGCAGTGATTCAGCCTCTCAGAGATGTTGCCGGACGCAGCGTGGGAAGAGTTGTGACGCTGGTTGATATCTCGCCCCAGGCAAAAACTCTCCAGGCAAAGACGCTCGATGCACTGGCTCGCGAGAGCGCGTGGGTTGGCGGTATGGCCTGCATGACTTTGCTGGGGTTTTTCTACTGGCTGGTGGGCAAAGTCGGGCGGCAACTGGATCAGGCTCAGCAGCGTCTGCGCGAACTCGCCGACCACGACGGTCTGACCGGACTGTTCAATCACCGCATGCATTACCTGCGGCTCAGGGAGGAGTTTGCCCGCAGCGGGCGCACGGGCCAACCGATTTCCCTGCTGCTGCTGGATATTGACAACTTCAAGCAGATCAACGATCGCTACGGCCACCTTGCCGGCGATCTGGTGCTTAAAAGCATTGGTGATCTGGTGGTGGGTACCTGTCGTGAGGTGGATATTGCCTGTCGTTATGGCGGCGAAGAAATCACGCTCATCCTGCCGGAAACCGGGGCTGATGCGGCAATGATCCCCGCCGAGCGTTTACGCAAGATCATTGAGGGCCATGCTTTTGATTTCGAAGACAAGGAGAGCATTCATGTCACCGTCAGCATCGGCGTGGCAACGTCCTCGGAACAGCTTGCCTCAGCCGCTGAACTGACCAACGCTGCTGACCGTGCCATGTATCGCGCCAAGGAAAAAGGGCGCAACCGGGTGGAACGCGCGGAGGACTGCGTCGAGGAAGAATCAGGCATCGCCCCTGTTCCGGCACCTCCGTGAACGGTTAAAGTACGCAGATTATGTATCTGCCTCGCCAGTTCAATGATGACAGCGGCGTTCATGCGCTGGACCTGATTCGGACCTATCCCTTCGCCAGCCTGATCAGCGTGGACGACGCGGGGTTGCCTTACGTGACGCACCTGCCGCTGCATCTGGAAGAACGCGGTGATCAGCTGGTGCTGCTCGGTCATGTGGCCAAACCCAACCCGCATTGGCGCTACCTGGCCGCAAGGCCGAAGGCCGTGGCAACCTTTCTCGGACCCCATGCCTACCTGTCGCCCAAGGTCTACCCCGACCTGGCGCGGGTGCCGACCTGGAATTACCTCGCCGTGCATTGCACCGTGCAGGCAAGCCTGATCGAAGACCCGCAGGCCAAGGACCGGCTGCTCAAAAAGCTGATTGGCGACCATGAGCCGCCTTATGCCGAGCAGTGGCGCGGCTTGGGCGAGGAGTTTGCCCACAAGATGCTGGCCGGCATTGTGGCTTTCGAGTTGCAGGTCACAGACCTGCAGTGCAAGCTCAAACTCAACCAGCACCGGACCGAATCGCATGCGGCCATGAAAGCCATGTATGCCGCCGGCACGCCCGACGAACAGGCGCTGGCCGGCTGGATGGAGCGGCTGGGCATGGGGGGCGCTGCCGACCCCCGCAAGGAGGCCTGACATGCGTGCCATCTTTGGCGTTCTGAGCCTGCTGATCGTGGTCGCCATCATCGGCGTACTGGCGAAAAAACAGCTCTCCCCGGCGCCTGTGAAAGTTGCGCCGGCTGACGCTGGTCTGGTTTTTCCCGCGCCGGCGGCCGGCGCTACACCGCAGCAGCAAAGCCAGCAGATCCAGAATCAGATGCGCCAGTCGATTGAAAACACGATGCAGCAGGCCCGGCCCATGCCGGAAGACAAATAATCTGCATCAAATCGGGCTTCAGCCCCCGTGGTACTTGCGCAATCTGCTATTAAAAACGAAGCAATCATGAGCGACGCCGACTACATGCAACTGGCACTGGCGCAGGCCCGGCAAGCCGCCGAGGCGGGTGAGGTGCCGGTGGGTGCCGTGCTGGTGCGGCATGGTCAGGTGATCTCCACCGGCAGCAATAAGCCCATCAACGGGCATGACCCGACGGCCCATGCCGAAATGCAGGCCCTGCGGTCTGCCGCCCAGGCCGGGGGCAACTACCGACTCGACGAGTGCGAACTGTTTGTCACGCTCGAGCCCTGCGCCATGTGCGCCGGCGCCATGCTGCACGCGCGGCTCAAGCGCGTGGTGTTCGGTGCGCCGGACCCGAAAACCGGGGCCGCCGGCTCCGTCATCGACCTGTTTGCCAATCCGCAGCTCAATCACCAGACGCAGGTGCAAGGTGGGGTGCTGGCCGGGGAATGCGGTGCGGTGCTGCAGGATTTTTTCCAGCAGCGGCGCAGCGAACAGCGCCAGGAGACAAAACTGAACCATCCCCTGCGCGATGACGCGCTCCGCACGCCTGACAGCGCGTTTGCCGACCTGCCGGACTACCCCTGGGTGCCCCGTTACCTCAGCGATCTGCCGTCCCTGGCCGGCTTGCGCATGCATTACCTCGACGAGGGACCCCGTGAGGGCCTCACCTGGCTGTGCCTGCACGGCAATCCGGCCTGGAGCTATCTGTACCGCAAGATGATCCCGGTGTTCCTGGCGGCCGGGCACCGGGTGGTGGCGCCCGACCTGATCGGTTTCGGCAAAAGCGACAAGCCCAAAAAGGACAGCTTTCACAGCTTCACCGGGCACCGGCAGAACCTGCTGGAGCTGGTGGAGCGGCTGGACCTGAAGAACATCGTTCTCGTGGTGCAGGACTGGGGCGGCCTGCTGGGCCTGACCCTGCCGATGGCCGCGCCTGAGCGCTATCGGGGTCTGCTGGTCATGAACACGACGCTGGCGACCGGCGATCAGCCTTTGTCGCCGGGTTTTCTGGCCTGGCGCGAGATGTGCGCGAAAAACCCCGAGTTCGATGTGGCGCGGCTGTTCGCGCGCGGCAACCCGCAGATGCGTGCCGAAGAATGCGCCGCCTACAACGCGCCTTTCCCCGACCGGGGCCACCGTGCCGCCCTGCGTGCCTTTCCGGCCATGGTGCCGGAGTTCGAGGAATCGGACGGTGCCGCGATTTCACGGGAGGCACGCAGTTTCTGGCGCGAACGTTGGCAAGGCTGGACCCTGATGGCCGTCGGTGCGCAGGACCCCGTGCTCGGCCTGCCGGTCATGCAGCAATTGCAGGCCATGATCCGGGGCTGCCCCGAGGCCGTGGTGTTGCCCCAAGCGGGGCATTTTGTGCAGGAGCATGGGGAAAGCATTGCGCGGCAGGCGGTGCGTTCTCTGGGTGGCTGACCGGCGGCTTTGGAAGGGCTGGTCCGGGCAGTGGGATACTTCGTCTCGTGAAAAAACATATCTACATCTACTCCCCCTCCAGCGCCGTGCGCGACAAGGCCGCTTTCAAACGCGGCGTGCGGCGCCTGACCGCGCTGGGTTACGAGGTCGAACTGGACGAGGCAGCGCTGAGCAGCCACCAGCGCTTTGCCGGCGACGACCAAACCCGGCTGGCCGCGATCGCCCGGGCGGCCGCCAGCGGCGCCGATGTAGCGTTGATCTCCCGGGGCGGCTACGGGCTGACACGCCTGCTGCCGCATATCAACTACAAGGCGCTGGACAAGGCGGTGTCCCGGGGCACGCGCTTCGTGGGTCTGAGCGATTTCACGGCGCTGCAAAACGCGCTGCTGGCCAAAACCGGGGCGGTGACCTGGGCCGGCCCGGCACTCGGCGAGGACTTCGGGACCGAAGGCCAGCCTGACGACATCATGGAAGCCTGCTTTGACGACCTGATCACGGGGCAGGGCGAGGGCACCGGCTGGCGCCTGCCGAAAATCGCTACGAAATCAATAGCTGATGGCGCCTGGCAGCCGGGGGCCGAGGGCAAATTTGGCGTCAAAAATGCGGTTTTGTGGGGTGGCAATCTTGCGGTGTTGAGTTCGCTGGTGGGCACCCCTTACCTGCCCCAGGTGAAGGGCGGCATCCTGTTTCTGGAAGAGGTGCATGAACACCCGTACCGGCTGGAGCGCATGTTGACCCAGCTGTTGCACGCCGGTGTGCTGGCGCAGCAGAAGGCGGTGGTGCTGGGGCAGTTCACCAACTACAAGCTCGTGCCGCACGACAAGGGATTCAAACTGGCCACAGTGGTGGCGTGGTTGCAGCGCCAGATCAAGGCGCCGGTGTTGAGCGGCCTGCCGTTTGGCCATGTGCCGACCAAGGTGGTGTTGCCGGTGGGGGGGAAGGTGACGCTGGCCGTCGAGGACAGGGACGCTTTTCTGCTCTGGGGTCATAGCCATTAAGCGGGGGAAACACACCAGGCTGGCCGGCGATGTTGTCGGCCTCCTGGCACCTTGCCAGGTGGTGGGCAGCCTAGTTGGTCAGGGAACTGCGCCGGGAGCCGAGGCTGCCGGGCAGCAGGCCTTCGAACATCTTGGTGATGCCGCTGACCTTCTGGCGGGCGATGGTTTCGCCCTGCATGGCCGACAGCACAGCCATGACGTCACCGCGTGCATACCAGAGACCTTGCGCATCCTGGGCGTAGCGCACCCGCAACGCTATTTTCGGGTAATGTTTCTCGCCGAACTCGCCGAGTTCGTTGAGCATCAGCTGCCGAATGCCTTCGGTACGCTTTTCCAGGCTGGAAGGCGTCACTTCGCCACCATTGAGCAGACCCAGCAAACTGCTTTTCAAATCAGGTTTAATCCAGCGCATAGAGCTTGTGCTTTCGAGAGTAGGGCGGTGCGGAACCGTGCGGTCTGGTAGATTAAGCCTCCACGGTTACAGATGCAAGATGTATCACGTGACATGGTTAACGTAAAACAACAAATAAATCAAAGTGTTAGTAACCAAATGTCATGTTGATTCTCGGGTTGTAGACAAAGGTATTACTTTTTGAATGTTCCGGATTTGGTCACGCCCCGAAAATCATCGTGATTTTCTTTGTGATTTATTTACCTCTCGCTTCCCCGTTTTTTCACAAATTTTTTCTTTTTAGAGCCTGATATGACTACCTACCCCTCGCACTACATCAATGGCCAATGGGTCAAGGCGCAATCGGCAGAGACCCTGCCGGTGTACGACTCGAGCACCGAGGAAGTCATGGCAACCGTGCCGGCCGGCACAGCGCTGGAAGCCGAACGCGCCGTGCTGGCCGCCCGCGCTGCTTTTGACGCCTGGGCCGCCTTGCCCGTCGAAACCCGCGCCGCCTACCTGGACAAGGTTGCGGCCGGCCTGAAGGCCCGCACGGACGAGATGGCGCTGACCATCGCCCGTGAAGTCGGCATGCCGCTGAAAATGGCTCGCGCGGTGCAGGTGGGCGGGCCCACCTGGCACTGGGGCAACTTTGCCAAGATCGCGCGCAATTTCGAATGGGAAAAGAAGGTCGGCAACTCGCTGGTGGTGCGCGAGCCGATCGGTGTGGTGGGCTGCATCACGCCGTGGAATTTCCCGCTCAGCCAGATCACCCTGAAAATCGCGCCGGCGCTGGCCGCCGGCTGCACCGTGGTGCTCAAGCCCAGCGAGATCGCGCCCGTCAATGCCATGATCCTGGCCGAAATCATTCACGAAGCCGGCCTGCCGCCTGGCGTGTTCAACCTCGTCAACGGCATGGGTCCTGTGGTCGGCGAAGTGCTGGCGACCCACCCCGAGGTGGACATGGTCAGTTTCACCGGGTCCACGCGTGCCGGCAAACGTGTCAGCGAACTCGCCAGCCAGTCGGTCAAACGCGTGGCGCTGGAGCTCGGCGGCAAGTCGGCCAGTGTCATCCTCGACGATGCCGACATGGAAGCCGCGGTCAAGGGAACGATCTCGGCCTGCATGCTCAACAGCGGCCAGACCTGCTCTGCCCATACCCGCATGCTGGTACCGGCCGGCCGTTATGACGAGGTCAAGGCGCTGGCGAAAACCGTGATCGCCAGGTTCAGCGTCGGCCCGAGCCTTGAGGAAACCAGCAAGCTCGGGCCGCTGGTCAGCGCGAACCAGCGCGACCGCGTGCTGGGGTTCATCCGCACCGGCATCGAAGAAGGCGCGGACGTGATTGCCGGCGGTGACCAGCCGCCCGCCTTTGAGAAGGGCTACTTCGTGCAGCCCACCATCCTGGGCATCAAGGCTACCGACACCCTGGCCCAGGAAGAAATTTTCGGCCCCGTGCTGGTGGTGATTCCGTACAAGGACGAGGAAGAAGCCGTGGCGATTGCCAACAGCACCATTTATGGTCTGGGCGGCGGCGTCTGGAGCGGCAGCGACGAACATGCGATGAAAGTCGCACGCCGCATCCGCACCGGGCAGGTCGACATCAACGGCGGCCCCTTCAATGCCAATGCACCTTTCGGCGGCTACAAGCAGTCGGGCAATGGCCGCGAGGCGGGTGTGTACGGGTTTGAGGAGTTTCTGGAGCTCAAGTCGCTGCAGCTCAAGCCGGTCGCGGCCGCCTGATCGCGTGCACCTGATGGTGGGGGCTTGATTGGGTTAGGCTATCGCCCACAACAAGCAGGAGGCGATCATGGTCTGGGTCAAACGGTTTTTCTGGGGGGTGCTGGTTCTGGTCGCGCTGCTGGCGGCTGCACTGGCTGTGTACGCCTCACGGGCCTTTCCGGCGCTGGACGGCGAACTCAAGCTGCCCGCCCTGGCTGCGCCCGTGAGCGTGGCGCGCGACGGCGCCGACGTCACCCACATCAAGGCCCAGTCCCCGCGCGACGCGTGGATGGCGCTCGGTTATGTGCATGCGCAGGAGCGCGGCTGGCAGCTGGAGTTCAATCGCCGCGTCATGCACGGCGAGCTCTCCGAGGTGCTGGGTGAGGCCACGCTGGACACCGACAAGCTCATGCGCACCTTGGGCATCATGGAAGCGGCCGCGCGCCAGTGGCAGGTGTTGCCTGCCGACGGCAAGGCGGCGCTGCAGGCCTACAGCGACGGCATCAATGCCTTCTATGCAGGCAGCGCACAGGCGCTGTCGCCGGAATTCCACATCCTTGGCGTCAAGCCGGGCGGTCGGTCGGGCCAGCCCTGGACGCCGCAGGACAGCGTCGGCTGGTCACTGATGATGGCACTGGATCTGGGCGGCAATTGGGGCACCGAGTTTGCACGCCTGTCCGCGGCGAAAGTACTGACGACCGAACAGCTGTGGCAGCTGTTCACGCCTTACCCGGGCGAGG
>ERZ1292640.1793-Hain-H43-02um-R1-1793-length-17603-cov-46_pt1 | contig 17603 bp, 12 predicted proteins | sample MGYA00564404_ERZ1292640 | MGnify/ENA primary metagenome ERZ1292640 (study PRJEB36523, sample SAMEA6512636) | groundwater metagenome | collected 2019-01-08 | study: AquaDiva: Metagenomics assemblies of 32 groundwater samples
AATGAACCCGGGCATCGAGAACATCCGCCGGCGCGGGAGCCGCATCGTGGCCGAGGGTAAGCACATGCTGCCGGCGGCGTCGCTCATGAAGGCCGCGGGCGTCATCCGCTCGCTCGGCGATCTGAAGAGGCCGTTCGTCACCGTCATCAACTCCTACACCAACCAGATCCCCGGCCACGCCCACCTGGACAGGATCGGCGCCATCCTGCGAGCGGAACTGGAGGGTCTCGGCTTCAACGTCTGGTATGCCAACATCGGCGGGGCGGTCTGCGACGGCATCGCCATGGGGCACTTCGGCATGAAGTACTCGCTCGCCTCGCGCGAGCTGATCACCGACCAGATCGAGACCATCATCGGCGCGCACCCCTGTGACGCCTGGATCGGCATCGGCAACTGCGACAAGATCGTGCCGGCCATGTACAACGCCATGGCCCGCATGAACATCCCGGCCGTCTACGTGAGTGGCGGGCCGATGCTGGCCGGGGCCGGCGGCGCCGACCTGATCAGCGTCTTCGAGGGCGTCGGCCGCCACGCGGCGGGCAAGATGACCGACGCCGAGCTGGAGCAACTGGCCGAGCGCGCCTGCCCCGGCTGCGGAAGCTGCGCCGGCATGTTCACCGCCAACTCGATGAACTGCCTCGGCGAGGCGTTGGGCCTGGCGCTGCCCGGCAACGGCACCATCCCCGCCGAGCGCTGGCGCGACGACGGCGGCACCGAGCTTAACCCGGAGCGGATCGAGCTGGTGAAGCGCGCCGCGCACGCGCTCAAGCGCTGCCTGGAACAGAACCTCCGCCCGCTCGACATCATCACCGAGCAGGCGCTCACCAACGCCTTCGTGCTCGACATGGCCATGGGCGGCTCGACCAACACCATCCTGCACGCCCTCGCGCTGGCCCACTCGGCCGGCATCCCGTTCGACCTCGACCGGCTCAATGCGATCTCCGACTCCACGCCCAACATCTGTAAAGTGTCGCCCAGCCGTCCCGAGGTGCACGTCGAGGATGTGCACCGCGCCGGCGGGATTGGCGCAATCCTCAAGGAGATTGCCCGCCACGGCAGGTCGCGCCTCAACCTCGATGTGCCCACAGTGACGGGCCGCCTCGCTGACAGCGTGGCCGCCGCGCCGGATGCCGACGGCGACGTCATCCGCCGCGTCGAGAACGCCTTCTCGCCGACCGGTGGACTGGCCGTGCTCTCCGGCAACCTGGCCCCCAAGGGCGCCGTGGTCAAAGTCGCCGGCGTCGATCCCGGCATGATGGAGTACGAGGGCGCGGCGCGCATCTACGAATCGCAGGAGGAGGCGCTCAGCGGCATCCTGGCCGGGGAGGTGAAGGACGGCGACGTGGCGGTGATCCGCTACGAAGGCCCGCGCGGCGGCCCGGGCATGCAGGAGATGCTCTCGCCGACGGCGGCCATCGTTGGGGCGGGCATCCGCGCCGCGCTGATCACCGACGGGCGTTTCTCCGGCGGCACCCGCGGCCTGTGCATCGGCCACGTCGCGCCGGAGGCGGCCGCCGGCGGCCCCATCGCCGCCATCCGCAACGGCGACCGCATCTACATCAACGCCAAGACACGCCGGCTCGAGCTCAAGGTGAGCGACCAGGAGATCCGGAGCCGGCTCGCCGCCCTGCCGCCCTTCGAACCCAAGGTGAAGCGCGGCTGGCTGGCGCGTTACTTGCTCCACGTCACCAGCGCCGATACCGGCGCGGTGTTCGAGATATAGGAGGGGCCTCTTATGAAGCGACGATCATTTCTTCAGACTGTCGGGGCCGGAGCCCCGACGCTTGAACTGGTGGGGAACGCCGCCGGCGCGGCAGCCGAGCCGGAGAAGTTCACCCCCATAGATCTGGACCGGCATTTCAATGCGTCCGCACGGGAATTCGGGCCGCGTCCTGCCGCCAGGGGCCTCAACGCGCCATCCATTCAGGACAACCTGATCCACACCCTCGGCGGGGAGCAGCAGATGCAGGGCATCCCGTTCCGTCTGGGGCCGGCGGACGTTGACAAGAGATCGTGGGTGGTTCTGAGTACGCGCCCGCACGCCTGGTCCAGCCGGGCCGTCGAGATTTCCCTCGGACGCACGGTCGGCTCCCTGTGCCTCGCCCAGTTCTGCGATTGGGACCCCGCCCTTTTCGATCCCGAAGACGCGGACGTTATCGAGAAACTCGGCGAGCGGCTGGCCGACGCCGTTCTGGTTTACGAGGACGGCTCCAAACGCTCGTTCCCGGTGCGCCGGCGCTTCGAGGTCAATCCTCCCGGCGGCCCTTGGGGGCGGGAGTGCTTCAACGCCATGCAGTGCAATTCCTGGCGGGCGGCGAAGCTCGACGATCCGTTGGCCCGCGGCACCGGCTGGGGGAACCTGCAAGCCACCGCGCTTCCCCAGGCGCTCAGCCGCACCGCGCTCTGGATCTGGGCGCTGGACAACCCGGCCCCTGACCGGCCCGTCAGCGGGCTGCGCCTCGAAGCCGCCGGCGAGGACTATCTGGTGCTTTGCGGCTTGACTCTCTACCACGGCCGCGAGAACCCGCTGCGCCATGAGCGGCGCCGGTTGTACCGTATTACGCTGCCCTCGGCCACGGCGGAAGAGCCGGACCGCTGGAAGGTGGCGACGGACCTTGGGATCGTCTGCCGCACGTTCGCGCGCGGCGAGTTCCGGCCGGATGAATGGCTGAAGGCCGAAACCGCGGGCCTGGGCGAGTGGTCGCGGCCGCAGCAAGGTCTCCGGCATCTTTATGTGGAAGTCACCTCCAGCGCCGAGGCGACGCTCACCCTGCGGGACACGAAAAGCGGCGCGCAGTATGAGTTCGACCTGGCCCGTCTGGAGCCGGGGCGGGAACTCGAAGCCCGGCAGGGCGGCTCGCGTGTCGAACTGCTGGAGCGGGACAAGGCGTGGCTGCGCGGCCGGGTGGTGGACGCCTCCACGGGCCGGCCGGCGCCGGTGCGCCTGGCCTTCCGTTCCAAGGAGGGGCGCTACCTCCCGCCTTACGGGCACCGCACGGAAATCAACGCTGCCTGGTTTCAGGACTACGGCGCGGACGCGCAGGTGGGAGAGACCTCGTTCGCCTACGTGGACGGGACCTTTCAGGTGGAGCTGCCGGTGGGGGAGGTGTACGTCGAACTCAGCAAGGGGTTCGAGTACCAGGCCGTCCGCCAGCGGTTCGAGATCGCGCCCGGGCAGCGGGAACTGGAGCTGCGCATCCCCCGCCTCACGGACTGGCGGAAAAAGGGCTGGGTGACCGCCGACACGCACGTGCACTTCCTCTCGCCTTCCACCGCGGTTCTGGAGGCGCAAGCGGAAGGGCTGAACCTGGTGAATCTGCTGGCGGCGCAATGGGGGGACCTGTTCACCAACGTCGGGGACCTGCCGCACGGACCGCTGGTGTCGCCGGACAAGGAGACGGTGGTGTCGGTGGGCACCGAGAACCGCCAGCACCTGCTGGGACACCTCGGGCTGCTGGGCGGGCACGGCGAGCCGGTGTTTCCGATGTCCGCGGACGGGCCGAGCGAGGCCTACCTGGGAGACCCGGTCTGGACGAGCATGTCGGACTGGGCCGATGCCTGCCGGCGCCGGGAAGGCGTGGTGGTGGCGGTCCACTTCCCCAACCCGAACGCGGAGATGGCGGCGGAGATCGTCATGGGGAAAGTGGACGCGGTGGAGCTGTACCCGCGCGGGGACGCGACCTTCCGCTCGCTGGCCTACCACGATTGGTACCGGTATCTGAATTGCGGCTACCGGGTGGCCGCGGCCGGAGGAACGGACAAAATGTCCGCCGGCACGCCGGTGGGGGGCAACCGCACCTACGCGTACCTGGCCGGACAGGAGTTCAACTTTGCGAATTGGGCCGCGGCCGTGCGCGCGGGACGGACCTTCGCCACTACCGGGCCGCTACTCGAATTCCGCGCCGATGGCCGCACGCCCGGCGACGAGATCCGTCTCCGCGCCGGAGGCGGCACGCTGGAGGTTGCGGTGGAGGCCACTAGCTACGTGCCCTTCCATCGCCTGGAGGTGGTGCTGAACGGCAAGGTGGTGGCCTCGCGCGAGGAAGCGGGCGGCACGCGGCAGATGAAGCTGGCTGAGAAGGTGACGGTTAAGGGGCCGGGCTGGCTGGCGGCCCGGTGCGGATCCCGAGTGGCGGCGGCGCGCTTCGGGGTGGCCGCGCATACCTCGCCGGTGTACCTGGCTGTGCCGGGGCAAGACGTCTTTTCGGCGCCCGCCGCGGCATACTTCCTCAAGCTCATCGAGGGCACGCAATTGTATGTGGAGCGGCTGGCGATCCGGCCGGACAAGGAGCGGCTGGAGCGCATCGCCAACGTGCTCAAGGAAGCCCACGCCAAGCTGCACGGGCGGCTGTAAACGACGGGGACAGCCTGCATGTTTCCTGTTTTCCCTCACCGTTCGACGAACAGCCGCGCTTGCGCCGGGTCTCTTCCGGCTGCCGCCGCACACCGGCGGCCCGGCGGCGGCAACCAGCCCTGAGCGTACCGGGTTGTCCGCGTCGGCAAAGTGGGAAACACGCAGGCTGTCCCCGTCAGCGCCCGATTCGCAACACCTGCCCGTCCGCCTGGCCGGCGCTGCGGACCACCAGCCGGTCGCGGTAAACGTCTACCACTTTGCAGGTCCGGCCGGCATCGGATTCCACCAGGCCCGGGAAGGTGAGGTAATGGACGCCGTTCTTCTCGGCGTAGCCGCCGCGGTGGTCGTGCCCGTTCATGAACGCAACCGCGGAGCGCTCCGACTCGAGGATCTCGACCACCTCCCGGTGGTCCCACAGCAGGTGTTCCGGCCGGCACGATTCCGCCAGCGCCGGGAAGTGGCAGAAGACAATCGCGCGCTCGCGCCGCGAGGCCGCCTCTCGCAATACCTTGCGCAACCACTCCCGCTGGTGCGGGCCAACCGCGCCGTTCCAGGCCTGCGCGTTACCTGCGCCGCTGGCCTTCAGCGCGGCCAGCAGCCTGGCGCCCAGCTCGCGCTGGCTCGACTCTGGCGCGACGCTCACCTCCATGCCATCGAGCACGACGAACCGCCAGCCGCGCGACGAGAACTGGTAGTACGCGCTCCGCAGGCCGAGGCGTTTGAGCACAATGTCCCGCGCCGCGCAGAAGTCGTGGTTGCCGAGCACGTGCCGCCTGGGCGCGGGAATCCGGTTGAACACCGGCAGGATGCGATCGAGATTGGCCAGCCCCTCGTCGATCAGGTCGCCCAGTTGAATGGTGAAGGCCGGCTTCTCTGTGCGCAGCGCAGCGACGCACGCCTCGAGCTTCTCGATCGACTTGCGATATTCGCGCGCGCCGGCGGTGTCCTTGTCGGCGTACTGGATGTCGGCGATGACGCCGAATGAAAAGTCCGGCCGCTGGGCATGGCCCAGCGCCACGGCGCCGGCCAGGATCAGGAGGTTACCGCTCCGCCGTAATCTCATACCAAGGTGAGTCCGCCTGCAAGTGGATGCGGAAACCGCCGTCCACGCGCTCGATGTCCTGTGCCCCCAGCGGCGCCAGTCGCCGGCCCGCGCCGTCCAGCGGGTAGACGGCGATCTGCTTCGCCGAGGTGCGCAACGTCACGTAGCTTTCCACCCGCTCCATCCACACAGGCCTGAGGCCGCCGTTCAGGTTGCCCGAGGGCTTGTTCGGGTAAGCGGGTTCGGGCTCAAGCGTGAACCAGTCCCTGGCCATGCCGTAGTTGATGATCTCCTGAGGGCGTCCGCTGCCGGGCTGCGTGCGCAGCGTCGCCCCGGGCGTGGTGAGCAGCAGCCGGGCGGAATCCTCCACCCGCTGCCCGTCGAGCGCCGTCAGCAGGATCGTCGCGAAGCCACGGGCCTCCGGCGCCAGCTCCACTTCGATCGCGCCCGCCTTCACCTTCTTCCGCTCCACGAAGCCGAACACCCCGGCCGCCGCCGGCGCATGGATGAGGAACAGCTTGCCGTCGCGGTCGTAGGTGATCTCGCCGGTGTCGCCAGTGTAAGGACCCGCCGGGGGCCTCCTGGCGATCTCGGGAATCGCGTCCTCGCCGTCCTTGACCAGGCCCACCCGGCGCAGGAAGGCGACCGCCGGGTCGAACCCCGCGATGGCCGTCAGGAACGCGGCGATGTTCGCGTTCCGCTTCTCGCGGCCGGCGCGCAGCCGCTCGACGCGCGTCACCGGAAGCGCGACCGGCTCGCGGCCGGCTTGAATCGCGCCGGAGCGGAACAGCCAGGCCGCCTGGCCCACGTTGGGGAACTTCGTCCAGTCCCCGTTGATGTTGAAGCCGTTGGGCACGCCGTCGTCCCAGCCGCGGCCGTGCGAGTAAGCGAAGTGCATGATCGAGTCCCAATCCTGGAAGGCGCCGAAGGCGGCCAGGGTGGCATCGATCTCCGCGGCCTGCCGGTTGGGCCAGGGCTGGTTGTACTCGCTCACGGTGTAGGGCCGGCCGAACTGCCGCGCCACCGCCATCGACTGGAAGCTCGCGAGGCCGCTGCCCAGCGAAGACGAATCGCGGATGCGCCAGTCGCGCCCGTCCCAGGCGACGTTGGGGAAACTGTAGTGATCGACATAGAAGTGGTTGTCGTCGTAGTCCAGCTCTTCGTGCGAGTCCACGTTGAGCAGGCCGCCGTAGCCCATCTGCGTACCGGCTACCGGGACCAGCCCGTCGGTGACTTCCCGGACCGCCTCCAGCATCCTCCGCAGGTAGAGACGGTCGCAGTCGGTGAGGAACAGCAGGTAATCGTTGGCCCGCGCCTCGGTGCCGGTCTCGTTCTCCGCGACCAGCGAGACGTTGCCCGCCTCCAGGCTCTCGACGGCGGCCAGGCCGCGGCGGCCAGTCTGGTGGACACTCCAGTTGCGGAGGTACACGGTGGTCCCCGCCAGTCTCTCGATCGACAGGCCGAAGCGGCCGATGCCGTCCATGGCGAAGCTCGATACGAAGGGCATCTGCTGTTTCTGCCACTGGCTGGTCACCGGGATGTTGATGCCCCGCTGGGTGCGCCAGGGGCTGACGTTCTGCTTGACGTCCCAGTAGACCGTGCGGGACTCGCCGGCGGCGAGGTCGGCCCGGATCTCGACCTCGGCCAGATACGGCGCGGCCTCGCTGAGGGAGAAGCCCACCTGCTTGACGATCACGACGTCGCCGCCCTGGACCACCTCGACGCGGGTCGTGGGCACGCTCTCACCGGGCACGGATTCCGGCGGCATGCCCCGCGCCGGCGCATGGTTCTCGATCTCCCACCTGCCCGGCAACAACTCGGGTCCGTCCGGCTCGCCGCCGCCCCAGGCGTCGCGCAGCGCATCAGTCGGGCCGTACTTCGCCGCCAGGAACGCATTCCACTGGCGCGCCAGCTCGTCCCGGTAGGCGCCCTGCAAGTACTGGCCGAGGCTGTTGGTCTGCCAGTCCCGCACCAGCGAGCTCTCGTTGTTGACCTCGGCCATCGCCAGCACCGGGTCGTCCTTGAGCGCCAGCGCGCCGAGCAGCTTGCGCGTGTACTCGGCCTGAAGCTCGACCATGCGCGGGTAGAAGACGTGCAGCGGCTTGCTTTGCGAGGGGAAGTTGGCCAGAGCGGGGACCTGGTCCACCGCCGGGCGGAACTGGTAGCCGACGTGGAGGTTCACGTTGGCGTAGATGCCCTCGGCCTTCAGCGCATCCAGGAAAGCGCGCAGGCGGGCGATGGCCACCGGGTTGAGCGTCGGGTAAGGCGCCTGGGTCAGCGCGCTGCCGGCGTTGTTCGGATTCGAGTCCGGCTGGCTGTCCATGTGATGCAGCCGCACCAGGTTCACCCCGAGCCGCCGCAGGCGCCGGGCGATGCGGGCTGCGTCGGCCTCGGCGGGGAAGTTCGCCCCGAAGGAAAGGTTCATGCCGAAGAAGCGCACGCGCTCGTCGTCTTCGGTGTTGGGGGCGAGGTCGGCGCCGACGCGGTAGAAATGGCCGTCGCGCACGAACACGCGGTCGGCGGCTTCGAGTGGGCGGTTCAGAAAGCTGAAGTCCGGCGCCCCGCCGAGCTGATCCTGGTCGATGGCGAACTGGTAGAATCGGGGCTGGCCGGGCGCGGCCAGCGCAAGAAGCGCAAGTGCGAGGAGCCGCGGAGTCATCACAGGCGCCGGTCGTTTATCGGGAGCGCATCACCCCGGAGGCCGGCAACCTCCAGTTTCTCACTTGCGGCGAATATGAGCTAGCGGCTGGGGCGCAGACGCGTCTGGCGGCCTGGCCCGCCGACGCGAATGCGGGCGGGGAGACCGCACGCCTCTGGCTGTGCCGCGCGCCGGCCGAGCGCGTCCACCCGCCGTTCCACGCCGAGTTCGCCAGCGTCTCGCGCGAGGAGTCGCGCATCCGCCGGCTCAAGGGCAAGAACGTCTACCTGCTGCTCGACGTCGCCGAGCCCGCCGACCGCCTGGTGGCCGGCTACACCTTCTTCGAGCCCTACGCGCGAAGCTGGCCACCGCACAACCACACCGACCAGGAGGAGGTCTACATTTTCCTCCAGGGGCGCGGCTCGATGGAGGTTTACGAAAGCCCGGAGTCGCTGACCTTCGTCCACAACGTCGGCGAGGGCTACGCGGTCTCGATGGCGCCGGTGTAGGAGGTGGAATCCTCGTCGCGCACGGGCCAACCCTATCGCGCGGGCTCTGGCCTTGGTGACATCGAGCCGCGAACCAGCATCTCGACCGCTTCCAGATCTAGCTGGCCCGCTTTGCGGCAGCCAGCGAAAACCGCTTGCAGCAGGCGGCTTAGTTCTTGGGCGACCTCTTGCTGGATCGTCGCGGCCGTTCTTATCCATACGTTCAGAGTAGCGCCACAAAAAACAAGAGCGCCCAAGTTCCCATTTCCATGTCGCGCACGCGACTCCTATTACCGCAAGACCAGGCCTTCCCTGCTGACTGTGGGAGAGGCAATCCTGCCTGGCAGGCATGAACGGCGCGAATGCCGGTCCCACGTTCATGCTATCGTGAGGAGGTTGTGGCGTCGTCGCCGTTGACCGTTCACCTGGAGCAGTACGAGGGGCCGCTGGACCTGCTGCTGGACCTGATCCGCAAGCAGGAGATCGACATCTGGGACATCCCCATCGCCCGCATCACCGCCCAGTACCTGGACTACATGCAGCAGGCGGCCGAGATGGACATCGAGCTGAGCGGCGAGTTCGTGCTGATGGCCGCCACCCTGATCCACATCAAATCGCGGCTGCTGCTGCCGCGCGACCCCGAGCTGGACCGCATCTCTCCGGAAGAGGACCCCCGCCGCGAGCTGGTGGAGAGGCTGCTCGAGCGCGAGCGCTTCAGGAACGCCGCCGAGATGCTGCACGAGAAGCGGCTGATCGAGGAGAGCCTCTGGTCCAATCCTCAGCTCAGCGCCTTCCTCTCCGAGGAAGACGGGCCGGGCCTGGAAGCAACCATCTTCGACCTGGTGGCCACCTTTCAGGCGGTGCTGGAGCGGGCCCGGAGCCGCCCCACCTACCAGGTGAACCACGAGAACATCACCGTGGCGGCGATGATCGAGTATCTGAAGTCGGCCCTGGCGGGCCGGCCGAAAGGCGAGACTGTCCCGGCCCGCGAACTGTTCGAGGCGCAGCGCAGCCTGCGGTCGATGATCTGCCTGTTCCTGGCCATCCTCGAGCTGGTGAAGATCCAGGCCATTGTGCTGGTGCAGAAAGCGGCCTTCGGCGAGATCGCCCTCAAGCGGCACAAGCGTTTCGAGGAGGCCCTGGCCGCCGACGCCGCCCCTGTGATCGAGAAGGACTACCACTGAACGGAATGGACGCACCGGAAGTGCTTGAGCAGGCCGAGCTGTTGCCGCCCGAAACCCCAGCCGCGGCCGTCGGCGCCGGTCAGTTGCGGGCGGTGATCGAGGCGATCGTCTATGTCAGCGAGGAGCCGGCCTCAGCCGCCCAGATCGCCGGCGCCATCGGCCAGCCCGAAGACAGGGTAAAGCAGGCGCTGGAGGAGATGGCGGCCGAATACGACCGCGCCAGCCACGGCATCATGATCCGCCAGGTGGCCGGCGGCTATCAGATGACCACCAAGCCCGAGCACCACGAGGCGGTCCGCGCCTTCGTCAAGCGGCTGAAGCGGCCGCTGAAGCTGTCGCTCCCGGCGCTGGAGACGCTGGCGATGATCGCCTACAAGCAGCCGATCACCGCCCCGGAGATCCAGGAGATCCGCGGCGTCCACGGCGCCAGCGTGTTGAAGACCCTGCTGGAGCGCAACCTGATCACCACCGCCGGCCGCAAGCAGGTGGTGGGCCGGCCCATCCTCTACAGGACCACCAAGGACTTCCTGGTCCAGTTCGGGCTGAGGGACCTGGGCGAGCTGCCCACGCTCAAGGAGTTCGAGGATCTCGGCCGGCTGGCGTTGAGCGATCCCGAGCCCGATTCGGCGCCGCCCCCGCACGAAACCAGCGACAATCAAGAGTAGAGGTAGCCATGGCCGAGGAACGCCTCCAGAAGATCCTGGCCCGCGCCGGAGTGGCCAGTCGCCGCAAGGCCGAGCAACTGATGCTCGCGGGCCGGGTGAGCGTCAACGGCCGCCCGGTCATGGCGCTGGGCAGCAAGGCCGACCCCGAGCGCGATCGCATCAAGGTGGATGGCAGGCTGCTGCGGCTCGCACAGCCGCCCGTGTACCTCGCTCTCAACAAGCCCGACGGCTGCGTCACCACCGTCTCGGACCCGCAGGACCGGCAGACGGTGATGGGGTTTCTCAAGGGCGTCAAGGCGCGCGTCTTCCCGGTCGGGCGGCTCGATTATCACAGCGAGGGGCTGCTGCTGCTCACTAGCGACGGGGATTTCGCCAACGCGGCGACCTCGGCGGCCAGCCATCTGACGAAGACCTACCTGGCCAAGGTGAACGGCCCGCTCAGCCCGGAGCAGGAGGAGCAGTTTCGCCAGGGCATCCCGCTGCACGGGCGCCGCACGCTGCCGGCCCGGCTGCGGCTGCTCCGCCGCGCCGCCAACCCCTGGTACGAGGTGAGCCTGATCGAAGGACGGCAGAACCAGATCCGGCTCATGTTCCGCTGTTTCGGCCGCCTGGTCGAGAAGCTGAGGCGCGTCCGCATCGGCTTTCTCGAGCTCGGCCCGCTTAAGCCGGGCGAGTATCGGGCGTTGACCCCGGCCGAAGTGGCCCGGTTCCGGAAGATCCTGCGGCTCGACGATGCCAGACGGCTACCCGCCGCGGCTGGGCGCTGCGCGCACCGGCAGCGCGTCACCGTACACAGCGAACGGTCATGACGCTTATTGGAGAGTTGCTGCGGACTTCCCGGACCATCGCGGTGGTGGGCCTCTCCAGCAAGCGCGCCCGGCCCAGCTACGGCGTTTCCGAGTACATGCAGCGGGCCGGCTACCGCATCATCCCCGTCAATCCGCGCGAAGGCGAGGTGCTGGGCGAGAAGGCCTACCCGCGCCTGGAGGAAGTGCCCCTGCCAGTGGACATCGTCAACGTGTTCCGGCGCGCCGAATTCGTGCCGGAGATCGTCGAAGCGGCCATCCGCATTGGCGCCCGCGCCCTGTGGCTGCAAGAGGGGATCGTGCATGAGGAGGAGGCGGCGCGCGCCCGCCGGGCCGGCCTGGCGGTGGTGATGGACCGGTGTATCCTCAAGGAGCACCGGCGGCTGGGGAGATAGGCGTTGCTTCGAGCCCCGGTTCTGGAGATAATAGAAGCAGACCGTAATATGCGTTCGGCCGCGAATTCCGATGGCCCAGGGGTAGGCAGGTGAAACGCGTGGGCTCCGATGAGCCTTTGCGCTGTTCCTTCTGTCACAAGAGCCAGGACGTTGTCGGCAAGCTGATCTCATCGCCCAGCGATTATCCGCGCGCTTACATCTGCGATGAGTGCATCGCCGTCTGCAACTCGATCCTGGAAGACGACCGTCGCGAGACCCCCTACGCCGCCCCGCACAAGCTGCCCAAGCCGCAGGAGCTGAAGGAGTACCTGGACCAGTACGTGATCGGCCAGGACCCCACCAAGAAGAGGCTGGCGGTGGCCGTTTACAACCATTACAAGCGGATCCACATGAACAAGCAGCGCGGCTCGGAGGTGGAGCTCTCCAAGTCCAACATCCTGCTGATCGGCCCCACCGGCTCGGGCAAGACGCTGCTGGCCCAGACGCTGGCCCGCATCCTCGATGTGCCGTTCGCCATCGTCGATGCCACCACGCTTACCGAGGCGGGCTACGTGGGCGAGGACGTGGAGAACATCATCCTGCGGTTGCTCCAGAACGCCGACTGGGACGTGCAGCGCTGCCAGCAGGGCATAATATATATCGACGAGATCGACAAGATCGGCCGCAAGGACGAGAATCCCTCCATCACCCGCGACGTCTCCGGCGAGGGCGTGCAGCAGGCGCTGCTGAAGATCCTGGAGGGCACGGTGGCCAACGTGCCGCCGCAGGGCGGGCGCAAACATCCCCACCAGGAGTTCACCCCGGTGGAGACAACCAACATCCTGTTCGTCTGCGGCGGGGCTTTCGTCGGCCTGGAGAAGACGATCGCCCGCCGCGTGGGCAGGAAAACCATAGGCTTCCTGAACCCGGAGGAGCGCCACGGCGAGACGCCCGGCCGCCGCGACGTCGGCCTGCTGGGACAGGTGCAGCCGATGGACCTGATCAAGTTCGGCTTCATACCCGAGTTCGTCGGCCGCCTGCCAGTGGTCGCCGTGCTGGAAGAGCTCGACCAGGCCGCGCTGGTCCAGATCCTCACCAAGCCCAAGAACGCCATCGTCCGCCAGTACCAGAAGCTTTTCGACTTCGAGAATGTTAAACTGAGATTTAGCGACGATGCGCTGGAAGCCATCGCCGGCCTGGCGATGGAACGCAAGGTTGGGGCCCGCGGCCTGCGCATGATCCTGGAAGACCTGATGCTGGACCTGATGTACTATCTCCCCTCGTACCGGAAAGTACGCGAGTTCCTGGTCACTAAGGAGATGGTCATGGCCCGGAAGATCAATCTCGCTTTACTGGAAAAAGCGGGCTAGCCTTTGGTCACTCCCGCCCTGCGGGCAGGGCGGCCTGCCCTGGTGCTGGGAGGGGTGGGATGGCCTGACGAACCCGGCCCGGAACGAAAACCATGCTTACCTCGAAAGAAAAAACCGACATCCGCCGCTTGCCGATGATGCCGGTCCGCGACGTGGTCATCTTCCCCCACATGATGACCCCGTTCGTGGTCGGCCGCGAGTCCAGCGTACGGGCGCTGGAAGAGGCGTTGGCCGGCGACAAGAAGATCTTTCTGGCCACCCAGCACGACGCCTCGGTCGATGAGCCCCGCCCCGACGAGATCCACCCCGTCGGCACCATCGTCAGCATCGTGCAGAGCCTGCGCCTGCCTGACGGCAACATCAAGGTGCTGGTGGAGGGTGTCGAGCGCGGCAGGATCGTCTCGGTCAGCGACGAGGAAGGCTTTTACCGCGCCATGGTGCGCACCTTCCATTTCAAGGTGGAAGCCGGACCCCAACTGGAGGCCCTCATCGGCCGCGTCACCTCGCTGTTCGAGCAGTACGTCAAGCTCACCCAGAACCTCAACTACGAGACGATGATCGCCGCCATCCGCGTCGATGACCCGGGCAAGCTGGCCGATACCGTCGGCGCCAACCTCCAGCTCACCGTCGAGGAGAAGCAGGAGCTGCTGGAGATCTTCGACCCCATCGACCGGCTGACGCGGGTGGCCGAGATGCTCGACATCGAGATCGAGAAGCTCAACGTCGATCGCACCATCCAGGGCCGCGTCAAGCGCCAGATGGAGCGGGCGCAGAAGGAGTATTACCTCAACGAGAAGATCAAGGCCATCCAGAAGGAGCTCGGCCGCGGCGAGAAGAGCGAGATCGACGAGCTGAAGAAGAAGATCGAAACCGCCGGCATGACCAAGGACGCCGCCGAGAAGGCGATGACCGAGCTGAAGCGGCTGGAGGCCATGCCGCCGATGTCGGCCGAGTCCACCGTCTCGCGCAACTACCTGGAGTGGCTGCTGGCCGTGCCGTGGAAGCAGCGCAGCAAGGAGATCCGCGACCTGAACTACGCCGAGAAGGTGCTGGAGACGGATCACTACGGCCTGGAGAAGATCAAGGAGCGCATCCTGGAGTTTCTGGCCGTGCGCCGCCTGGTCAAGCACGCCAAGGGTTCCATTCTCTGCTTCGTCGGGCCCCCGGGCGTGGGCAAGACCTCGCTGGGCATGTCGATCGCCCGCGCGACCGGCCGGAAATTCGTGCGCCTGTCGCTGGGCGGCGTGCGCGACGAAGCCGAGGTCCGCGGCCACCGCCGCACTTACATCGGCGCCCTGCCCGGCCAGATCATTCAGATGATGCGCAAGGCCGGCACCCGCAATCCCGTCTTCATGCTCGATGAAGTGGACAAGATGTCGATGGACTTCCGCGGCGACCCGTCGGCGGCCCTGCTGGAAGTGCTGGACCCGGAACAGAACTTCATGTTCATCGATCACTACCTCGACGTCGAGTACGACCTCAGCCAGGTCTTCTTCATCTGCACCGCCAACGTGCTGCACACCGTGCCGCCCGCCTTGCAGGACCGCATGGAGGTGATCCGGCTCTCCGGCTACACCGAACCCGAGAAACTGGAGATCGCCAAGCGCTTCCTGGTCCTTAAGCAGATGAAGCAGACCGGCCTCGGCGACAAGCTCGTGCAGTTCATCGACGAGGGGATCACCAGCCTCATCCGCTACTACACCCGCGAGGCCGGCGTGCGCAACCTGGAGCGGGAGATCGGCAACATCTGCCGCAAGGTGGCCCGCGCGTTCGTCAACGCCCGCAGCGGGAAGGAGAAGACCGAGCCGCAGACCGCCGTCATTCGCGCCGACAGCGTGGGCAGGTACCTCGGGCCGATTAAGTTCCGCGACCTGGAGACGGAGAAAAAGAACGAGATCGGCGCCGCCGTCGGGCTGGCCTGGACCGAGGTGGGCGGCCAGATCCTGGCCACCGAGGTCACCATCATGGACGGCAAGGGCAAGCTGATCACCACCGGCAAGCTGGGCGAGGTGATGCAGGAATCGGCCCAGGCGGCCATGAGCTACGTGCGGTCTCGCGCGCAGTTGCTGGGCCTGCCGCGCGACTTTTACCGCAACCTCGATATCCACGTCCACGTTCCCGAAGGCGCCATCCCCAAGGACGGGCCTTCGGCCGGCATCACCATCGCCACCGCCATCTCCAGCGCGCTGGCCAAGGTGCCGGTTCGCGGCGACGTGGCCATGACCGGGGAGATCACCCTGCGCGGCAGGGTGCTGGCCATCGGCGGCCTTAAGGAGAAGCTGCTGGCCGCCCACCGCCACGGCATGCTCGAGGCCATCCTGCCCAAGGACAACGAGAAGGACCTGCCGGACATCCCCGAGAACATCCGCAAGGAGATGAGGCTGCACTTCGTCGAGTCCATGGACGAGGTGCTGAAAGTCGCGCTGGCGGGAGAGTTGCCGGTGCTGCCGCTGCCGGCCGGCGCGCCGGTGGAGATCGCCGCCCAGCCGAGCGAGGAAAAGCTGCACTAGGGAGTTTCAAGTTGGCCAACGAAAACGACAAACCCGAACCGCGGGACACCCCCGCACAGACCCAGGAGGAGAAGGCCGCGGAGCCAACCGCGGACGCTCCTTCCCCGCCACCCCCCAGAAAGAAGCACGGGGGACCGACCGTCAAGAACGGCCCCACCGGTACGACCACGCTGGATCTCGTGGCGCTCAAGGACATGAGCATCCAGCAGCTCAACCAGATCGGCAAGGACCTGGGTCTGGCCGGCGCCTCCGGCCTGCGCAAGCAGGAACTCATCTTCAAGATCCTTCAGGCGCAGGCGGAGAAGAGCGGCCTCATCTTCTCCGAAGGCGTGCTCGAGTGCCTGCCGGACGGCTTCGGCTTCCTGCGGGCGCCCGAGTACAACTACCTGCCCGGGCCCGACGACGTCTACGTCTCGCCCTCGCAGATCCGGCGCTTCGACCTGCGCACCGGCGACACCGTCTCCGGCCAGATCCGGCCGCCCAAGGAGGGCGAGCGCTACTTCGCCCTCATCAAGGTGGACGCCATCAACTTCGAGCCGCCCGAGGAGGCCCGCACCAAGATCTTCTTCGATAACCTCACCCCGCTCTACCCCAACGAGCGGGTGCGGCTGGAGACCGCCAAGGACAATTACTCGGGCCGGATCATGGACCTGCTGACGCCGCTGGGCAAGGGCCAGCGCGGGCTGATCGTCTCGCCGCCGCGCACCGGCAAGACGATGCTGCTGCAATCGATCGCCAACTCGATCACCACCAACCACCCCGAGATCATCCTCATCGTGCTGCTGATCGACGAACGGCCCGAGGAGGTCACCGACATGCAGCGCTCGGTGCGCGGCGAGGTGATCAGCTCGACGTTCGATGAGCCGGCCTCGCGCCACGTGCAGGTGGCCGAGATGGTCATCGAGAAGGCCAAGCGGCTGGTCGAGCACAAGCGCGACGTGGTCATCCTGCTGGACTCGATCACCCGGCTGGCGCGCGCTTACAACACCATCGTGCCGCCCTCGGGCAAGGTGCTCTCCGGCGGCGTGGACTCCAACGCCTTGCAGCGCCCCAAGCGCTTCTTCGGCGCCGCCCGCAACATCGAGGAGGGCGGCTCGCTCACCATCATCGCCACCTCGCTGATCGACACCGGCAGCCGCATGGACGACGTCATCTTCGAGGAGTTCAAGGGCACCGGCAACCAGGAGATCCACCTCGAGCGCAAGCTGGTCGATAAGCGCGTCTTCCCGGCCATCGACATCAACAAGAGCGGCACCCGCAAGGAGGAGCTGCTCCAGCCCAAGGAGGAGCTCAACCGCGTCTGGGTGCTGCGCAAGGTCCTCTCGCCGCTCTCGCCGGTCGAGGTGATGGAGCTGCTGCTCGACAAGCTGAGCAAGACCCGCTCCAACGCCGAATTCCTCAACGCCATGAGCGCCTGATTTCGGGGACAGGCTACACAACCTCGAAATTAGTCTGGCTCAAGCCCTTCGCCGCCGGCGCCGCCCAGGCTTGAGCCCCAGTTCCTCGGGGCGGGTGCGAAACGGATCGACCACGGTGAGCGGACCCAGCTTGCGTCCGGCCTGGAAGTCCTCGCTGAGCAGCCACGCGCAACCGCCGCGCTCGGCGGCGCCGGCATTTCGAGTCTCCGGACGGCGTTGACGTAGAACTCGTGAAGCACCTGCCAGCTCAGGCGCCCGGCTCCGTGTTCCCACAGGGCGTCCAGCCAGAGGCGGGCCGCTTGCCGCTTGGTGGGATCGCCCGGGTCGGCGGCGTACAGCAGCGCGTTGGTGTCAACGAAAAAGCGCTCATCGCCGCGCATGAGCTTCTTCCCGGGTCAGGCGGCCCGCGGCGTCGATCCCTTTGATGCCGCCGATCTTCTTCCACCTCCGGTAAGCGCGCCAGTACTCGTCGCTGACGCGCATCTGGTTTTCCAGCATCCGGCCGACCAGCCGCGAGACCGACGTGTTCTCTTCGGCCGCCTTGCGGCGCGACCAGCGGGCCACCTCCTCGCTGACCGTACAAGCGCAGCGCTACCGGCGGCGTAGACGCCGCTTGTTTGATGCGCGGCGGGGGTTGGTGCGGCAGTGTCAGTTTCAACTGATGAAGCAGCAGCGCTTGATCCGGCTCGGGTTCAGTGTGGCGGGGCATCACCAGCCACCGTCCGTCGGTGGTGGGAAACCAAACATCGATCAT
>ERZ1292640.1794-Hain-H43-02um-R1-1794-length-17594-cov-6_pt1 | contig 17594 bp, 15 predicted proteins | sample MGYA00564404_ERZ1292640 | MGnify/ENA primary metagenome ERZ1292640 (study PRJEB36523, sample SAMEA6512636) | groundwater metagenome | collected 2019-01-08 | study: AquaDiva: Metagenomics assemblies of 32 groundwater samples
GGGTTCTTGCCCGACTCAAGTCACAAACGAAAACTACCGGAAAGAAAGGAGCCTGCCATGCAGAAGTACACTACCAAGCTGATCTTGGTAATTCTTGCAACGTTCTTCTTCAGTCAATTTGCGTTCTCACAGCAGGAGCTGGAGTTCCATTTTGCCTACCGACCAAGCGCTTTTGAAACTTTCAAGAAGAATATCGATCGGGTCACCATTGTGTCACCTGAGCCGTTCATTGTGGACGCGTCAGGCGTCGTGTATGGTGAACTCGAGCCGAAGCTCGTCAAGCTAGCACGTGAGCGTAATGTGAAGATCATGCCACAGATCAAGAATATGGATGCGAGGCAAGGGTTGTTCAATGGCGATTGGGTTCACGGCATCTTGAACGACAAAAAAGTGAAGGAACGAACGATCCGCGGAATGGTGGAGATATGCAAGCGGTATGGTCTTTATGGGATGCAGATTGACTTCGAAAATGTCAACGTTGATGATCGCGATGCGCTCACCGCCTTCTACAAGGAGGCGGCTGACGCGCTCCACAAAGAGGGCTTCAAGATCAGCATTGCCGCGGTCCATCGCTCGGAAGAGTCAGCCGGTCCGAATACCTACACGAAATGGATGATGGAGGAATGGCGGGGAGGCTATGATCTCAAAGCGCTCGGGGAGATCGGGGACTTTGTTAAAATCATGTCCTACGGCCAGCACACGCGCCGCACGACACCCGGGCCATCACAAGGACTCCCGTGGCTCGATCAAGTGCTCCAGTACTTCGTGAAGTATGTTCCACCAGAGAAACTAAGCCTCGGCATCACGATGAGCGGAGCGCTCTATCACACCGTGGCGGACACGGCTTTGTACTACCAGAATGCCCGCTCATGGAGCCGCAGCGTTTCTCTGAATGAAGCCGAGTCGCTGATTGAGCAATACGGCGGCCAACCGCTCCAGTGGGAAGACAAGCAGAAAGTGCTCTACGGCTACATCGAGCGCGGCGGGGTATTTGAATGGTTTATGATCGACAACGACCTCCGAAGCCTCGATGCAAAGCTGGATCTTGTGAAGAAATACAAGATTAGAGCGATCAACTTGTGGGTATCCGGCGGCGAGAATCCCGGCTTGTGGGACCGGGTGAAGAACTTCACCTACAAGTGAGACGGCTCGGGCTCTGGGCGTGAGGCAAGATATGACGCGCCGATTTCTCTTCTCACTTATTCTCGTTGTCCTTCTCGCAGGTGCGCTCTCTGGCAAGCAAGCCGTGCCGATACTGTGCTACCACTATTTTGTGGGTGATTCGGCGGCAGCAAAGAGCAGGCTGACGGAAACGTTTAGCCGCTTCGAGCAGATGCTGAAGTTTCTCTTAGCGAACGGATACCAAACCTGCTTTCCTGAAGACGTAGAGTCCGAACGGACCGCGATCCGCCGTCCGGTCATCATCACGTTTGACGACGGCAAGAAAGAACTGCTGCGCGCGGCGCAATTGATGAGTCGGTTCGGGTTCAAGGGCATATTCTTCGTTATTCCGAGCCGCATTGCAGACCAGAGCAGCGAGTATCTGACGATCCAGGAGCTGAAGGGTTTGGCGGCAACAGGCCACCGCATCGCTGTGCACGGTTACAATCACGAGAGCATGGCAAGTTCTCAACAGGAGGCGGCGGCATCACAGGTTCAGTCGCTCAAGGTCCTCAAGCGTGCTATGGGTCCCGATTATCCATCGGACGATTTCGCGTTCCCGATGGGACATTATACCCCCTCGATCGTCGAATCCCTCGCCACAATCTATCGGTTCCTTCACACGGTGAATCCGGGCTACTGGGATGGGAAATCCATCCTCCTTCCGCGAATGCTCATCACAAATGACAACAGTCTAGAGTTCTATCAATCCTTTGTCTTGGGGAGCATGAGGTTCAATCCCCAATTTCGACTGATCACGGAGGAAGGGTCCACGAGCAATACTGTCGAATTCGAGCGAGACGACACGACGGAGGTGGAGGGTATCGAACTGCTTGCTGTTTCACCCGATCAGGATGGAAAGCTGTACGCGAGTTATCCTTTGGGGCCGAACCTGACCATACGAGGGAAGATGGTAGTTATAGATCTCAAGAAGCACGTGGAGCGATATTATTCATCTTCTCGAGTTGTCCTTTCCTACGCTCTGGTTCAGAGGAGAAACAAAGAGGTCACATACATGAGCGCGGGCCACCAACATTGGATTGCTCGATAGTCGGTTTCGTGCTGCATTGACTTTCAGGTCTATTAGGAGTACATTCGTCCTGGCTGCAAAGGATATTCACTTCTCCTGAAGTTGCATTTCATACGTAGCAAATCTTCAATTCCTTTCAACCTATTACAAAGGAGCCGTTATGCGTGATTTTTGTAGACTGCGAACTCTTCTCGGCTTCTTGTTGCTGATCAGTGTGCTGGCGGTTCAGCTACTCACAGCACAAGAAGCAAGAAAGACGTATACCATCACAGGCACCGTTGTTGATGCGAAAACATCGGAGGCGTTGGCCGGAGCCAACGTGACGATCAGAGGGACAACATTAGGTGCTGCGACGAAACCAGATGGCAAATATACGATCCTGGCGAGCCTTGCTCGTGGTACCTATCGGGTCGCTCATTCATTTGTCGGGTACAAGACGAAAATCCAGGAGGTGCAGTTAGGAGAGACCGCGATTGTCGACGTAGGACGCGTCGCTCTCGACGAGGACCCGCTGCAGATTCAAGAAGTCGTTGTGACGGGCACGGGAACTGCAATGGAAAAGGAGCGATTGGGCAACGCGATTGGGACGGTGAGCAGAGCGGCTCTTGCCGGATCGCGTGCTCCGACGGTTGACGCGGCGCTGGTCGGAAAAATTACCGGAGCTCTTGTCCAACAAAACTCCGGAACCCCGGGTGGCGGCGTCTCCGTCCGATTGCGAGGCACGTCGACCATCTCGGCAAGTGCTGAGCCACTTTACATTATCGACGGTACGATTCTCGACAACAGCTCCAACGAAATTGTCAATCTCGGCGGATACGTTGGAAACCGTATAGCCGATATTAATCCAAATGACATCGATCGCATTGAAGTGGTTAAGGGTGCGGCGGCGGCAGCGTTATATGGATCTCGTGCAAACAACGGGGTCATTCAGATCTTCACGAAGCGCGGGCAATTGGGCACGCCGCGGATCACCTTCCGGACACAAGCTGGCACGAGCGAGATCCGCAAGACCTATGAAGTCAATACATACCCGTACGACAGGCCGCCAACGGATCCTCTGCGCAAGCAAGTCACGCGAAAGGACTATCAAAACGACATTTTCCGGACCGGCTACCAGTACGAAAATTACCTCGCCGTCTCGGGCGGATCCGAAGCAACGAAGTACTACGTTGGCGGCACGTACGGCAACGAGAGCGGCATTGTACAAGCCACTGATCATCAGAAAGTGAACTTTCGAGCCAACCTCGATCAGATCATGGGGGACTGGCTCAAACTTTCGATCGGCGCAAACTACATCTACTCATATACGAACAGGGTGCCGAATGGGGGGATTGTTGGTGGTGAGGGGGTCATCACAAACTTTGCCTTCCAGCCAAACTGGTTCGACTTGAGTCCGAATGCTGAAGGCAAATATCCGACTCCGCCCAACGCCGCGTTCGCCAACGAACTGGAAGTCATCAACACCTGGAATGCGCCGCTCAAGGTCAATCGTTTTATCGGCAGTCTGCAGCTCACCGCCACACCGCTTTCCAACCTCAGTCTCGATTACAAAATCGGTTTTGATCAGTATCGTGAGAATGCGAACCGGCAGATTCCGATTGGGTCTTCGGCAGGCTATGTTACAGGATTCTCCCAACAAGCGGCACAAGATGTCCTGCTTGTCAACAACGACGTGACCGCGACCCACACCTTGACCATGTCGGATTTTGGGTTCACCACCGTCGCGGGATTCAGCCACCAGTACTATGAGGCCACCAATGTAACCGCTTCGGTACGAGATCTTATTCCTGTTGCTACCATCCTGAGCTCCGGTGCAACGGCGCTGGCATCCGAATATCGTGAAAAACGAGTCATCTACGGTTCATTTATTCAGGAGACGATCGGATTTCAGGAGAAGATCTTCCTGACGGGCGGGATCAGAGTTGATGGGGCTTCGACCTTCGGTAAGGATGATCGCATCCAGATATTCCCTAAGGCGAGCTTATCCTATGTTCTCTCCAATGAGGACTTCTGGACAGAAAACATTGGTAGTATCGTCAATCGCTTTAAGTTCAGGACTGCGTGGGGTCAATCGGGTGGTCAACCCGCCGGCACGTACGATCGATTCTCCGTCTATCTCCAGCAGAGCAACAGTAATCGACCTGGCCTGGTGAACTCCGTCTTGCTTGGGAATCAGACGCTGAAGCCAGAACGGATGACGGAAATCGAGGTCGGCGCTGATTTCGGTTTGTTCAACGATCTGGTGAGTATTGAGGCGACCTACTACGAGAAGAAGGTCACCGACCTTCTGCTCCAGCGAACCCTTCCGCCGTCGACGGGATTCTCCGGCATCCTCGATAATGTTGGCGAGTTGCAGAACAAGGGCTTTGAGTTGCTGGTCAAAGGTGTCGTGTGGAACAGCGATGATTTCCAGTGGCTGAGCACGGTGGTTGTGTCGCAGAACAAGAACAAGGTCACGAAGCTGTACGGGCCCGCCTTCGCAGTGGCTAACAGCTTCGGCATTGTGCGTGTTGCTGAAGGTGAGCCCCTCGGATTCTTCTATGGTCCGAAATATCAACGCAACACCGACGGCTCGATCAAGTACGACACACTCGGTCGGCCGCTCCGCGATCCCGTTGCGCGGAAGATCGGCGATCCGAACCCATCGTTGATGGTTGCGTTCGTGAACGATTTTGAGATCTTCAAGAACCTGAATGTCCATGTCCAGTTCGACGGCATGTTTGGCCAGGACGTGTTCAACTTCACTCGCCGTATCCTCGAGACCCCGGCATTCGGCAATGGCAAAGAGTATGAGAAAGAGCTGAAGGGCGAAGTCGCGGTTGGCTATTTTAACAATCGCCGGACAATCTTCGAGGAGTATGTAGAAGATGCCTCGTTCGTGAAGTTTCGTGAGCTGTCCATCAGCTACCGGTTCGATCAGGACTTCATCAAGAATCTCGGGCTGCGAAGCCTTGAGGTCACCTTGACCGGTCGAAACCTTCTGTCATTCGACAACTACAGCGGCTACGATCCCGAGGTGAATGCAGCCTCTCAGAGTACGCTGGTCCGCGGATTCGATTGGTCCACTACGCCGCTTCCTCGTACCTGGATTTTCAGTCTGACGTTCAACTTGTAACCTTGCACACGCTTATGATCACTTTAGCCACTCAAGAAAAGGATTTTGCCATGAAAGCCAATATTCTGTTGATAGCACTGTGCTGTGCGATCCTCGTGGCTCTTGCGGGTTGCTCGTTGGATCAACTCAGCCCGAATGCACCGACGGATGCACAGGTTCTCTCTACGCCAGAAGGTGTCAAAGCGGTGGCTGTCGGTATGCAGGCACAATATGGCGAAGGAGTCAATGAGACTGTAGAAGTGTCGAACTTCCTTGCCAAAATGTTCGCCACGATGCCTGCATCGGTTCTGGGCCTTCGTGAGCTCGAGACGGGCGGAACGGATGTCCAGCCCTTTAACGGGACGGTCAACAACATGTGGAGCACCCATTTCCGAACGATCAAGTCTGCGGAAGATCTCATCAACAACGCTCCGAAAGTTCCACTCACACCTGGGACCAGGAGCGGCATTCTTGCGCTCGCGCGTCTCTTCAAGGCAATGTCGCTCGGGGAGCTGATCGAATGCTACGAGAAGCTTCCTATTGAGGTAACGACGTCGACAACTCCGATATTTGCGGACCGTACGACTGTCCTCAATTATGTGATCTCCCTTCTCGAAGCTGCGCGCGATGAATATGCGTCTCAGCCTGGGTCGGCCTATACCGATTTCAACAGCACCATTCTGGGCATTGGCTTGGATCTTCCCAATACCATTCAGGCAATGATTGCTCGATACGCGCTCATCAAGGGTGACTATGCGAAGGCGATTGCGGCAGCGAACGCAGTTGATTTGACGAAGAGCTCGAGCCTGTTTTACAACAGCACAACCTCGCGCAACCCGATCTACCTCATTGCTATTCAGACCGTTTACTACAAGCCGGTCCGAAGCTTCAGGCTGAGCGCGGAAGCGGGTGACGGCAGAGTAGCCTATTGGGTCAGCGCCTCCACGGCAACTTCATTCCTTGGGACGCCGGTCGACGATTTCGCCCAATTCAAGACGGATAACGCGAAGTATTATGTTTATCTGCCAGGCGAGATCATGCTGATTAAAGCCGAGGCCTACGCTCGCCAAAATGATTTGGCGAATGCGCTCACCGAAGTCAATCGGGCTCGAACCAAGACGACCGATGCAGCCGGAATTGGAGCGAACCTACCGGCGAAAACGTCTGCGCAGTTGTCGACGCAGCAGGCGATGCTCGATGAGATCTACAACCAGAGGTTGTACGAACTCCTTATGCTGGGAACGCGGCTCGGCGATACGCGGCGGTTCAACAAACAAGCTGCAGATCCGGCTGTTCCAAAGGCGCAGTGGAGCCGAACCCGCAACTGGTTCCCGTATCCCGATACTGAGCGATTGTCAAATCCGAACACACCAGCTGATCCGTCGCTCTAACACGTTGTAGAACATACGCAATACTAAGTCAACACTGAGTCCGTGCGAAATCCTCCAGGATCTTCGCCGGACTCCTTTTTTTTGAATCATCCCTGAATGCATCAACGAACGGAAAAAGCCATGAAGAAACATCTCTCGAAGATTCAACTCACTTTCTTTATCGCATTCTTTGCTGTCTCCATTCAAGCCCAGACCAAGACCGAAAATCTGTTCTACTATGTCAACAATGAGCAGTGTTTCGAAGCTTTGACCAAGAATATCGACAAGATCAGCATCGTTGCTCCCCAGGCGTTCTCCGTGGACGAAGACGGGATCGTTTGGGGATCTGTCGATTCACGAGTCATCGAGCTCGCCCGGGCCCACACCGTTGGTGTTATGCCGTTGATTGTTAATCCTGGCTTTGATCAACTCATGCTTCATCGGCTCCTGGTGAATCCTCAAGCCCGATCGCGGTGCATCTCAACGCTGGTCGATCTCTGTGAGCAGTACAAGTTTCTCGGTATTCAGTTTGACTTCGAGAATTTGAATATGAACGACCGGGAAGCGTTCACGAAGTTCTACCAGGAAACCGCCGATGCGCTGCACAAGAAGGGCTTTAAGCTGAGCATCGCCGTTGTTCACCGCCCCGAGGATTACGCTGGGCACACTGCATACCATAAGTGGCTGTTTGAAAACTGGCGTGCCGGCTACGATCTAGCTGAGCTGGCGAAGGCTGGCGACTTCATCTCGGTCATGTCATACTCCCAGCACACGCGCCGAACGACCCCGGGGCCGAACGCCGGGATTCCATGGGTTACACAAATAGTGGAATACTTTCTGAAGTTCATGCCTCCGGAGAAACTTTCGCTTGGGATTCCCCTGGGGTCCATGCACTGGTATACTGCTCTTGATACCGTCCGGTACTTTGCCAACGCGCGGTCATGGAGCGATGCCATTGACCATGCTCGCGCGCTCGGAATCCTTAAGACTTACAAGACCAAGGTTCAGTGGAGTGACGAGCAGAAGGTCTCATTTGCTGTCTTCGATAACGGTGGGCTCTTCGAGTACGTCTATCTGGAAGACGCACGGAGCTTCAAGGCGAAGTACGAGTTGCTGAAGCAATTCAAGCTTCGCGGTTTCTCTGCTTGGGTGTTGGGCATCGAAGATCCGGCAATATGGAATGTCTTGTCGAAGGTGTCGCGTTGATCGTCTCGCGTGGCCGGCGAGACTTCATTGACATTCAAAGCCGGAAGAGTTATATTCAAGCCGACTTCGAGCACGCGCCAAATCGAGGAATCACGAACTCCCTGCCAAAACCTTGCCCACGTCCACACGACCGACGATCGCTGAGATCAGCCTCCAGGCGCTGGCGTACAACCTCAAGGGAATACGACGCAAGATTGGAAAAAGTGTAAAGGTGATGGGGGTCGTCAAGGCCAATGCGTACGGCCACGGGCTCACGGAGGTGGCGAAGTTCCTTGAAAATCAATCAATCGACTATCTCGGCGTGGCGAACGCTGAAGAGGGCGTTGCCCTGCGGGAAGCCGGGCTGCGATCGCCAATTCATGTCTTCACACTCCCCTCGAAAAGCCAGGCCCGTCTCTACGGGGACTTTCAACTTGAATCCACGGTTTGTTCTGAGGCCGATGCCCGACTGCTGAATGCCGATGCAGAAAGAAGGCGAATTTCTTTGCCCGTTCACCTCAAGATCGACACGGGGATGAACAGGATCGGCGTCAAAGGAGCAGGCCTCCTCAAACTCCTCAAAGCGCTCAGCAAAATGCGCCGGCTTGAGATCAAGGGAGTGTACACGCATTTTGCAACTGCGGACCAGAAGGACAAGACGTTCTCGGAACAGCAGCTCGTGCAGTTCCGCGAGGCGCTCGACATTCTGCGAGCGGAGGGCGTTACCTCGGAGCACATCCATTGCGCGGGCAGTGCAGCCATTCTTGACTTGCCTGAATCGTACTTTTCCATGGTGAGACCGGGAATCATGTTGTATGGCTACTACCCTTCGCACCAAACTTCAGAAAGCGTTCCAATCAGACCGGTCTTGACTCTGAAATCAAAGGTCTCCCTTGTCAAATGGATCGAGTCCGGCGAGAGCGTTAGCTACGGCCGCAGGTTCATGGCGAAACGGAGAACACAAATTGCAACGCTTCCACTTGGTTATGCTGACGGTTATATGCGGCTCTTGACTGGCAAGGGGGAGGTTCTGATTGGCGGTCGGCGGTTTTCCGTCGTAGGCACGATCTGTATGGATCAAATCATGGTGGATGCCGGATCGAGTGATGTGAGCGCGGGAGATGAGGCGGTGCTGATCGGCAGACAGGGGCGAGAGAAGATCGACGCGTGGGATTTGGCGGAACGAATAGGAACCATCCCTTACGAAATCTGCACAAACATATCATCCCGTGTTCCACGAATTTACCGAGACCTATGAGCCAAGCGAAAGATGTACTCCAAGCTCTTCTCGGCAACGTCCCGACTGAGGAGCTCAGTTTAGATGAGCAGCGAACCGTCTTCGAGAAGATTAAACAACGCCTTGCATCGGCGCCCGACCTCCGGACGGAGTTGCTGTCGCTATACAAGGTCAAGGGGTTCTCTGACTTCGCCCTGAGTCTGATGTGGGTTGCCAGGCAAACGGAGAGGGATCCTCTGATGGTTTCTGTATCTCCCGAAGACACTACGCTCGTCTTCTCGTCATTCCGCAGAGCCATGGGAGAGAGTGCGTTCCTTCAAGCAGGGACTTCGGGAGCATTGCGGATGCCGGGTGATGTCACAGAAGATGTCGGCGTGACTGGCCCTGTTGGAAGTGGGGATGCACGAACGTTTTCAGTTTTGCTTGAACAATTCGTCGAAAGCGTTCAAGGAGGCGATGAACAGCGCACTGATTTGCTTGAGAGCGTTGTGAAGGAGTGCGAGGCTATTGCCGCTGGAGATTTCCCGTACGATTACCGAGAGTTCTGTAGTCTGCTCGCGGAATCCCTGAACTACGTCTCGGGGAACCAGCTCCTGGACGACATTCGCGTTCTCAATATTTTCGCGAATATTCCAGCCGCGGTCGCGCAATGGGCAGATACTGCTCCCGAGGGTCGTGCCGGATTGCTCGCGGAAGAAATTGGTGTGCTTCGGGATTTCAAATCTCACTTTGAATAACATTTCACCTCATGTCACAGATCTCCGCAGTGATAATGGCTGGAGGCGTTGGAACGCGCTTCTGGCCCCGAAGCCGAAGGCGCTTCCCCAAGCAATTCCTTGAGATCGTTGGCTCGGGGAGCTTGCTGGAGAACACCATTGCTCGCTTCGCCCCGCTTGTCGACGCAAGAAACACCTTTGTCGTCACCGACAAGATGCAAAGCGATATCGTCAACCAACAGGCCCCGTTCATCCCCCCAGAGAACATCCTTGTTGAACCATTCGGTCGAAACACGGCGCCCTGCATTGGACTCGCTGCATCCTGGATTCGTCGCCTTGATCCCGATGCACTTATGGTCGTCTCACCTGCAGATCACATCATTCGTAACAATGAGGAATTTCTCCGCATCCTCAGGCTTGCCCTACAAGTGGCAGAGGAAAGAGATGCGTTGGTGACGATCGGCATCAATCCGACGCATCCCGCGACAGGTTACGGCTACATTCAGACTATGGAAGAGGAGCTTGATCGGAATCCGCATCGTGCCGAGGGAGTCTATCGGGTCAAGACGTTCGCGGAAAAGCCGACACTCGAGACGGCTGAGCGGTTCGTCCAGAGTGGTGATTTTCTGTGGAACAGCGGCATTTTTGTGTGGAAAGCCAGCACGATCCTGAAGGAAATTGAACTTCATTTGCCGGATTTGCACGAACAACTTGTTCCCCTGCAAGGGAGCATCGGGAGTCCAACCTACCCTCAAGTACTTGAGCAAGCATACGGCCTGATAAGGAGCATCTCTATTGACTATGGCGTTATGGAAAAAGCAGGCAACGTGTTTGTCGTTAAGGGTGATTTTGGCTGGAGTGACGTAGGCTCGTGGGATGAAGTTGTCCGCTTAGTGCCTACAGACAGCGAAGGCAACTCGCTAAAGGGAAAAGTGATCATCCGCAATGCCTCGGATAATTATATTGACGCGGGAAACAAGCTTGTTGCCGCAATTGGAGTTCAGGATCTCATCATCATCAGCACGGACGATGCTCTTCTGATCTGCAAGAAGGGGGAATCGCAGGAAGTGAAGGAGGTCGTGGATTTCATACGGCGGAAGCAGATGAATGATTATCTCTAGCCTCCAGCGTGCAGCACTGTTTGCGATTCCTCTCGCCTGCTTGCTGCTCGCAGGTTGCGCCACATCCCCGAGGTTTGCCACGCGCGGAGCCAGCCCCCGGGCCAGCGAGAGCGCCACGACAGAAGAAAAGAAAGCCGACGAGCCGAAGCCCCCAGCACCCATCGGAAGAGCCTTGCTTACCCTTGAGGGTGTTGCCTCGTACTATGCAGACGACTTCCACGGCAAGTTGACATCAAACGGCGAAACGTTTGACATGGATGGTCTCACCGCTGCCCACCGTACGCTTCCTTTCGGCACGAAAGTCCGAGTGACAAATCTGGAGAACAACAGGAGCGTGGTAGTTCGTGTCAACGACCGTGGACCTTTCAAGGAGGGGCGAATCATCGACCTTTCTCGGGGGGCAGCGAAGGAAATCGACCTCATCAAAACTGGAACTGCACGAGTGAAACTGGAGGTCGTGGAGTGGGGCCTGGGAAATTGAACGCGATGGAAGCTCCTCGGAACGAAAGATGTGGTCTTTTCGCCCCGATCCGCAATGATGGGCGCTTCTTACTTACACAGAAGTTGTGAGAACAACACGTGAAACTGAGTGTCCTCGTAAAGCCCAATTCGCGAAAGAACGCGGTGAAAGCCCGTCAAGATGGGAGCCTGATGGTGTATGTCTCAGCTCCGCCGATTGAGGGTCGCGCAAATGAGAAACTGATAGAGGTGCTGGCGAAACACTTCGGAAAACGGAAGATGGATGTCGTGATTGTCTCCGGGGCGCGAGGGAAACACAAAATCATCGAATTGCGATGAACAGAATGGACGAGCCTCTTCTCTCGGCTCGATTCTACTGCAAATTCGTTTCAGATTATCAAGCTCGAAACACATCGACCGTTTGAGGATATCAACGATGCCTAGACTTAGCGGTGCGCGATCACAGAAAGCAGGGCTCGCTCCTGGAACGCTTATTCACGTCGGCAAGAAGAAGCTCGGCACTGTACAGATCAGCCGTATTGATTATTCGGAAGACTGGCTCGCCGAACGTGCATCCATCTCGGCAGAAGACGCTCTTGTGACAAAACGGAGGCCGAAGGTTCGCTGGATTAACGTCGACGGGTTGCAGCAGGTGGACGTGCTGGAAAAGCTTGGCAGCCATTTCAAAATCCACCCACTAGTGCTCGAGGACATTCTCCACACCGGTCAGAGACCGAAGATGGAGAACTATGATTCGTCTCTCTTCCTTGTGATCAAGATGCTCCGCTACAATGAGCGGCAGGGAATTGTCGAAGATGAACAGGTTTCCATCGTGCTTGGATCGGATTTCGTTCTTTCGTTCCAGGAAGGGATCGAGGGTGATGTGTTTGATGCCATACGAGAGAGAATCCGAAGAAAGAAGGGGCACCTTCGGAGTCAGGACGCGAGCTATCTCGCGTACTCCTTACTCGATGCAGTTGTTGACCAATACTTCGTGATCGCCGAGCGACTGGGCGATCGAATTGAGGATCTCGAGCGCGAGCTGCTCGATAACCCGACACGTGCGACGTTGCAGGAGATGTACCGGCTCAAGAGGGAGCTCCTGCTGGTCAGGAAATCGGTCTGGCCTCTGCGCGAGGTCGTCCATCAGCTGGAGCGGGGCGACTGCCCACTCTTTCGTAAACCCATCAGATTGTATCTGAGAGATCTGTACGACCACACCATTGCCGTGCTCGATGCACTCGAGAATGAACGGGAGCTGCTCTCGGGGATGATGGATATCTACCTGTCGAGCGTAAGTAACAAGCTCAATGAGATCATGAAAGTCTTAACGATCATCGCGACCATCTTTATTCCACTGACATTCATTGTTGGCATCTACGGGATGAACTTTGACACGAGTACCAGCCCGTGGAATATGCCGGAGCTCCGTTGGTACTGGGGCTACCCAGCAATCTTAACCATAATGGCTGTCATGGGCATTGGGATGCTCGCCTACTTCAAGAAAAAAAAATGGTTCTGAAAATCATGGCGCGATCGCAAGGAGTGACATTCGTGACTCGCACCTACTTCACGCGTTTTTTCTCCCAATGTGTTCTGCCGCTTGTCTTTCTCCAAGCATTGAACGCACAACAGCTCACAAGTCCGCTTCCGCCACTGAGGGAGCAGGCAACAATCCAACAGGAATGGCTCAAGGTCCGCCTTGAACGTGTCTTGCCGCAGGTGATGAGAGAACACAAGGTTCAAATGTGGATTGTCACGATGCGCGAGTATAACGAGGACCCAGTGTTCTCGTCGCTGGTCTCTGCCACCACGTTTTCCGCGCGCCGCAGAACGATATATGCCTTCAACGACCTTGGTCCCGAAAAAGGCCTCGAGCGTTTGGCGCTAGGAGGATCATCTCAAGGAGGGTTGTATGTTGCATACCGGGATACGACGCTGAAGAATGCCGAGTTGTGGGGTGATACTCAGTGGCTACTCCTCAGCAAGATTGTACGGGAAAGAGATCCCAGGACGATTGCGGTGAACATCTCTCATACGCACGCGTTTTCAGATGGGCTGAGCACCGGTGAATGGGAACAGCTGCAACAGGCTCTCGGTCCGGAATACTCGAAGCGGGTCGTTCGCGCCGAACGGGTAGCGCTGGACTACATCGCCATTCGCATTCCGGAAATGCTGCCGGTCTACAAAGAGCTGATGAAAACCGCCCACGCAATCATCACTGAGGCATTCTCGAACAGAGTCATTACTCCCGGCAAAACCACCACGCAGGACGTCGTCTGGTGGATGCGACAGAAAGTGCAAGAGTTCGGCCTCGGAACGTGGTTCCAACCCAGCGTCGACATCCAGCGAAGAGGAGCCGATCTCTCAAGGGATCCCAATCCTGTCATACAGCGGGGGGTTGTTCTTCACTGCGACTTTGGTGTCACCGGCATGCGACTGCACACAGACACTCAGCATATGGGTTACGTCTTAACGGAAGGAGAGTCTGACGTTCCGTCAGGAATAAAGAGCATTTTGGCAAACAGCAATCGACTCCAAGATATCCTGCTCCAGAATATGAAGACCGGACTCAACGGCAACCGGATTCTGGCAAATACCCTCACACAAATGCGGACAGAAGGAATCAACGGAACGGTGTATTCGCACGCAATTGGGGAGCACGGACACGGAGCTGGCACAATCATAGGCCTATGGGATCGACAAATGGGAGTCCCGGGGCGTGGCGACGTGCCTTTGCTACAGAATACTTGGTACTCTATTGAACTTCAAGCAACAACTCCGGTACCTGAATGGAACAATCAACTAGTCAGATCGGCGCAGGAGGAAGACGTGGTGATCGGAGCAGATGGATCAGTTCAGTGGATTCTGAACAGGCAGTCGGAGTTCCATATAATCCGGTGAGAGTCGGTCAAAGATGAATTGGTAACATCGGAAACCCTCGAAATCTTGAGAATTTCGAGGGTTTTCTGTTTTCAGGAACAAAGGACTTGATTTTCTGGTTAGATGCTGGTAACTTGTTATCGATTTTTGCGTAAGGCAAAGGTAAGTTTCGGCCAGAATAACCTTTACAACAGGGATTTGAGACTAGATCATCATTTAGGTTTCGAAGCGATTAAGAATTAAGGAGTTAGTCACCTGAACCAACGCCACAAGAAACTGCTTCTGGCGAGCCTCTTGGCGGCCCTCATTACGTTGCTGCCGATGTCCCACGTCGGTTGCTTCCGGCCGGCTGCGGCGCTTTCCTTTGTCAACAAAGAGAACGAATTGGGACGAGCCAAGGAAGCTGGGAAGCCTTTCCTGACCCTCTCCAAGGTTGACCCGCACACTCGGTGGTCTCTTCACCGCTACGGGTCAATCGTTTACAAGTACTCGGACAAGTATGACCTCGACTGGCGCCTCGTTTTTGCTCTTATGAGGCATGAGTCCCGGTTCTCTGCGACTGCAACTAGTTACCGGGGTGCATTCGGCCTAATGCAGATTATGCCAACGACTCAGCTCGAACTGGCCGGGAAGCTCGGCGTGGCAGAGACAGTATCCCCCCACAATAACATCAAGGCTGGAACGTACCATTTGCGATCGCTTTATGCCGAATTTGGCGAAGCCGATGAAGAGAGCCGCATCCGGCTTACGCTCGCTGCCTACAATGCAGGGCTGAACAGAATCCTTGATGCTCAGGAAGTTGCAGCCTATCTGGGCGATGATCCCAACGATTGGGAATCCGTCAGGGCCGCGTTGCCGCTTCTCTCCAGGCGATACTACACCCTGCATCAGATGATATGGGAAAGCGGAAAACCTCGGGCGGGCTACTTCAATGACTGGCGGCAGACTGGGTCGTACGTCGGGGCCATTATGGGCTACTACGATCACTATCAACTGGCCCTGAAGTAGGAGACTTAAGGCGAACGATCCTCTTACGTCAGAGCTCAGACTATCCTCCCCGCCGTGTCCGTCAATCCCCTTGAGTTCAAATCCGTTCTCGAACGAGGGACTGTTTCCCGGGATTGCCACTCCATCCGTTGCATTTCAAATGCTGCATAACGGCCGGCGTAACTCGATCCATTTCGAGTATTGATATTCCCAGCCACTTTGAATATATTCGATTAGGATGATCAGCTACGAGCCAGGACATATCCGAGCTCCCGAATTGTACGGGGACTTCTGGTTTAATGCCGAGCCGATTTCGGTACGGGCGATGAGGGGGAGTGTACTCTTGCTCGACTTCTGGGACTACAGCTCCCTCGGCTGCGTCCGCACGCAGCCGTATTTGAACGAATGGCACAGACGCTACAGGGATTACGATTTGCTTGTTCTCGGTGTTCATACGCCCGAATTCAAATTTGGAAGGAACCCTGAACACGTCGAGAAGGCGATCAAGCGCGCAGGACTCGACTATCCTGTCGTGATGGACAATGGCGGCGTGATTTGGTCGACGTATGGCAATCGAATGTGGCCCTCGAAGTATCTTGTGGACAAAGACGGTTTCCTTCGCTTTTCCCACTTTGGTGAGGGGAGCTATGAGGAGTTTGAACGTGCCATCCAGATCCTGCTTGTTGACACCGGATACCACGGCCTGCTCCCCGAGCTGATAGAGCCGCTTCGCGCGACTGACTATGCTGGGGCCATTTGCTTTCGACCCACGCCGGAGATCCGGCTTGGCTATTTGCGCGGCACCATCGGCAACCCAGAAGGGCACGGGGCTGAATCGACAATTGAGTACACCGACCAGGGACTGCACTTGCTCGGACGTGTCTATCTGAAAGGGAAGTGGTACAACGATAGAGAGTTCATGCGTTTCGAGGGATCTCGCAGCGAGAAGGGGCACATCTCCCTCGGATATGAAGCACTTGAGGTCAATTCCGTCTTAGATGCCATTGGTAAACCTCCCTGCAAGATCCTTGCATATCAGGATGGCAGGCCTCTCACGAAGGACAATGCAGGCCTCGATGTTTCGTTTGACACGAAGGGACAGAGTTACGTCGTCGTTGATGGTCCTAGAATGTTCAATGTCGTAAGCAATCGGGAGTTTGGGCAGCACGAGCTGGAGCTAGTGGCAGCAACACCGGGACTCGCACTTTACACGTTCAGCTTTGTCACCGGCGTCATTCCTGAATTGATCTCATCCAACTAGGGATGGTTCCCGATTCTTCCTGTCAATGCACGTGACCTTTGCTCGGCCTCAATAAATCGTTTTTGAGATCAGTACCTGTGAGTTCCTTGAGAACTCGATTTAACGCCAAGCCTTCACGTTTTGCAACACAGGTACAGTTTTTGTGCCTTTCAGTCGGAGGCCCACGATGTGGCAGTTGATCTTAACTATGTTCTCTGCTCCCCCGCGTGGGGATCTGAGAGTTCGAGGCCGGCCCTTTGTTCGACTGACTAGCTGTGAACAGCGAGCGTGCGCATTGAGGCCGATTCTCCGCGCACACGTTTCTCTAACCCCCATCTTTCAAGATTTATGAAAGCTTGGGGTTTTCGTGTTTTTGAAGGATGTGATCGATTCTACATTTGGAGGGACGAATTATGAAACGATGCATAGCAATGATCGCCCTCATCCTCTTGATGATCCCGTTAACGGTCGCGGTGCAGACACAATCAGCGAACATGGTCAAGAACGGTGACTTCGAGAAGTTCACTGGAGACACGCCGGTCGGATGGGAGACTTCCAACATACCCGGGACATTGACCGTTGTATCATCATCGCCCTTGGCTCACGGGGGTACGAAAGGGGTGAAATGTGAGGTGAAGGATTTCTACGGATCGAAGATCGCTGGGTTCGCGTGCCAAAAAAACATCGAATTGCTTGGCAAAGAGCTGCAGCTCTCCGGCTACTATCTCTTTCACTCTGTCGGAAAGGACGCCGCTGTCGTCATCCTTTGCTTCCAAAACGCGGCCGGAAGCACGGTCGGGACAGATGAACAATATTTCCGCGAGGAAAAACGGGAATTCACTCGCTTCACCAAGGAGATCAAAGCTCCGGATGCTGCATCAACTGTTCAGGTGCGTCTGACGATCCTTGATGACGCCGAAGGCGGAACGCTCGACCTAGGCTCCTACGTGGTCTTCGACGACATCAAGCTCGTCGCGCTGCCCCCGAAACCGAAGGCGGTTGTCCGTGATTCCCTTGCTGTGAAGGACAATTGATCGACTGCTGCCATCGAGTGGAAGAGGCGTCGGCTTTAGCCAGAGTTAAGCAGTGGTGAAGACTACTTCCCCAAAAA
>ERZ1292640.1795-Hain-H43-02um-R1-1795-length-17583-cov-13_pt1 | contig 17583 bp, 13 predicted proteins | sample MGYA00564404_ERZ1292640 | MGnify/ENA primary metagenome ERZ1292640 (study PRJEB36523, sample SAMEA6512636) | groundwater metagenome | collected 2019-01-08 | study: AquaDiva: Metagenomics assemblies of 32 groundwater samples
AGGGGGGCAACGCCCCCCTCCGAGGAATTATCCGATTCTCCAGGTGTCGCCGGAGACCAGGAGCGTGGCGACGTCCCCGGGCCCCCGCTCGGCGATCGCCGTCCGCTCCTGCTCGAGGAGCACTTCCTCGTACGCGGGCGCCTCCACCTGCATGAGGACGCCGATCGGGATCGGGAAGTCCGGGGTCCACAGCTGGGACAGGACGTGGGCCTTCCACGTGTCGCCGTCGTCGTGGACCCAGAGCGCGCTCTCGGGCGCGTCCTTGACCCTGACGACGCGCGGCGTCGCGCCTTCGAGCACCAGGCCGTGCCGGTCGTCCACCGGGCCGAACAGGAGCGGTTTGCCATGCTCCAGCCGCAGCTCGTTCATGATCTTGGACTCCCGATCGTAGAGGACGTTCCAGGCGAGGTCGTTGTAGACGTTGCAGTTCTGGAGGATCTCGACGAAGGCCGCGCCGTGGTGCTGCGCCGCCCGCCTGAGGGTCTCCTCCATGTACGCCACGTTGCGGTCCACCGTGCGCGCCACGAAGGTCGCCCCCGCGCCCAGCGCGAACGCGCAGGGGCTGACAGGCCGGTCCGCGGACCCCGTGGGGGAGGACTTGGTCACCTTGCCCAGCTCGCTGGTGGGCGAGTACTGCCCCTTGGTGAGGCCGTAGATCCGGTTGTTGAAGAGCAGGATCGTGACGTTCACGTTCCGCCGCAGCACGTGGAGGAGGTGATTGCCGCCGATCGAGAGGCCGTCCCCGTCGCCGGTGACCACGAAGACCTTGAGGTCGGGCCGCGCCAGGCGGAGCCCGGTGGCGATGGCCGGCGCCCGCCCGTGGATCGTGTGGAAGCCGTAGGTGTTCATATAGTAGGGGAAGCGGCTGGAGCAGCCGATCCCCGAGATGAACACGATGTTCTCGCGCGGGATGCCGAGATCGGGCATCATCTTCTGGATCGCGCTGAGGATCGCGTAGTCCCCGCAGCCCGGGCACCAGCGGACGTCCTGGTCTGACTCGAAATCCTTCTTCGTGTACTTCTTCGGGGCCTCGGTGACGCCTGGCCGGTCGCTCACTGGACTACCCCTTGCTTCATCATGTCCCACCTCATCGCCAGTTCGAGCGCCGGCTTTGCCGGCGCAAGCTCTCGGGGGAGGTCCCGAAGGGGGGCGGAGCCCCCCTTCGGGTGTCTCATCGCTTCTCCTTCAGCAGCTGCTCGATGGCCTCGCGGAGTTCCTCGGTGGAGAGCGGCAGGCCGCGCACCCGGTTGAACCCCACGGCGTCCACGAGATACTCCGCGCGCAGGATGCGCACGAGCTGGCCGCTGTTGATTTCCGGGACGAGAATCCGTTCGTATTGCCTCAGGATCTGACCGAGGTCGGGCGGCAGCGGGTTCAGGTGGCGCAGGTGGACGCTGGCCACGGCCTTGCCGCTCTGCTGGACCTCCTCCACGGCGGCGGTGATCGTACCGTAGGTGCTCCCCCACCCCACCACGAGCAGGTCGCCCGCTGCGGGGCCGTTGACAGTGGTCGGCGGGATTTCCTGCGCCACGCGGCGCACTTTTTCTGCCCGCAGCCGCACCATCAAGTCGTGGTTGTCCGCGTCGTAGGAGACGTTGCCGGTGATGTTCTCCTTCTCCAGACCGCCGATGCGGTGCTCGAGGCCCGCCGTGCCCGGCCGGACCCAGGGGCGGGCCAGCGTCGCCTCGTCCCTCACGTAGGGGGCGAATCCCTCCGGGTTCGTCCGGAAGCTGACGGGGATGTCGGGGAGCGTCTTGGGATCGGGGATGAGCCAGGGCTCGGCGCCGCTGGCGAGGTACCCGTCGCTCAGGACGATGACCGGGACCATGTACTTCACCGCGATCCGGATCGCCTCGTAGGCGACGAAGAAGCAGTCCCCGGGCGTCATCGGCGCCAGCACCACTACCGGCGACTCGCTGTTGCGCCCGTGGAGCGCCATGAGGAGGTCGGCCTGCTCGGTCTTCGTCGGCAGCCCGGTGCTTGGGCCGGCCCGCTGGACGTCGAAGATCACGATCGGCAGCTCCGCCATGACGGCGAGGTTCACGCCTTCCGCCTTCAGGGCGATGCCCGGCCCGCTGGACGCGCACACGCCGATCGCCCCGCCGAAGGCGGCGCCGATGATCGTCCCGACCGCGGCGATCTCGTCCTCCGCCTGGATCGCCCGGACGCCGAACCGCTTGTGGAGAGAGATCTCGTGGAGGACGTCGCTGGCCGGTGTGATGGGGTAGGCGCCGTACACCACGGTGAGCTTCGTCCGCTCGGCGGCGGCGAGGATCCCCCACGCCAGCGCGCGGTTCCCCGTGATGCTCCGGTAGAGCCCCGGCGGCATCTCCGCAGGCTCGATGCCGTAGCACTCGGTGAAGATCTCGGCCGTCTCGCCGTAGTGGTACCCCGCCTTCAGCGCCCGCGTGTTCGCCTCGACGAACGCCGGGTTCTTGGCGAAGCGCTTGGTGATCCACGCCACCGTCGGCTCGATGGGGCGCGTATAGATCCACGAGACCAGCCCGAGGGAGAAGAAGTTCTTGCAGCGCTCCTTCTCCTTGACGTTGAGCGGCAGGCTCTCGAGGGCGTCCATGGTGAGGCGCGTGATGTCCACCTTGTGGAGCCGGTAGCGATCCTCCAGGGCCGGATCGTCGAGCGGGTTGCTGGTGTACCCCGCGCGGTCGAGGTTTTTCTTCTCGAAGGCGGCGGTGTTCACGATCAGCAGGCCGCCGTCCTTCAGGTCGCGCTGGTGCACCTTGAGCGCGGCGGGATTCATCGCCACGAGGCAGTCGAGGCGATCGCCCGGCGTGTACACCCGACGGCTGCCGAACTGGAGCTGGTAGCTGGACACGCCGAACAGGGTCCCCGCGGGGGCGCGGATTTCCGCCGGGAAATTGGGCAGGGTGACCAGGTCGGCCCCCGCCCAGGCGGCCTCGGTGGCGAACTGCTCGCCGGTCACCTGCATGCCGTCGCCGGAGTCTCCGGCGAAGCGCACGACAGCCCGGTCGAGCTGGCGGCGCGGTTTTGCGGCTGTCGCAGGCGAAGCGACGGTATCACTCATGAGATCGCCTCTCCCCCCTCCTAGCCGGCGTCCACCTGGAGCGGGCGCTTGATCTCGTCTCCCGGACGCAGGTTCAGCACGGCCTCCGGGAAGATCTCCGCCAACCACTTGACCACGTCGCTGACCGTCACGATGCCGATCGGGCGGCGCTCGGCGTCCACGAGCGGGACGGTCCGATAGCCCGCGTTGTTCATCCGGTTCACCGCGTAGCAGATGCGGTCCTGGGGTGAGAGCGCTTCGGGGTCGCGGGTCATCACCTCGGCCAGCATCGTCCGCTGGACGTCGCGGCCCTGGCCGACGACCCGGGTCAGGACGTCGCGCTCCGTGAAAATTCCGATCAGGCGCCCCTCGGCGTCCACGATCACCACCGCCGCGCGGCGGTTGGCCAGCATCTTCGTGATGGCCTCATGGACGGTGGCCGCCGCCGGGAGGCGGATGGGCTCGCTGGGCCCGAGGACATTGACCGCGTCGTTGAGGAGCGCCCCCTCCAGCTTGCGAAACTCAACCTCGAGAGATTCCGAATACTCGTCCTGGAACTCGCTCATGTCCTTCACCGCCCCTCAACGCCAGCGGGCGCACACCGCCCCTCGCTGGCGGCACCGCAGATTGATTGGGTCAGCCCTCTTCCTGGCTCGATCTGAAAGCCGGCAGGCCAATTTCATGTTATCGAAGCCACAGGGGAATAGCAAGGTAATCGGTGACGCTTGTGCAGCGGGGGAACAATCTCTGCCGGGGGCGTCCCGGACTACAGCTCGAGGAGCCCCAGCTTGGGGGCGCGGGTGAGATTCCGGCAGCCGTCGGTGCCGACCACCACGAGGTCCTCGATCCGGACGGCTCCCCAGCGGGAGTAGTAGAGCCCCGGCTCGACGGTCACGACCTGGCCGGCCTTGAGCCCGGCTCCCGCCTTGCTGATGCGGGGGGGCTCGTGAATGTCCAGGCCCACCCCGTGTCCGGTGCCGTGGAAGAATCCCTGCATCCGGCCGTCCACCGGCCCGGTCTGGAACCCGCGGGCCTCCAGGGTGCGCGCTACCTCCTCATGGATCGCCTGGCCGGAGGCCCCGTCCCGGACGAGCTCGATGCCGCGGAGCTGGGCGGCCAGGACGGCGTCGTACATCCGCCGGAGATCGTCCGACGCTTTCCCCTTGACCACGGTCCGCGTCATGTCCGCGAAGTAGCGGGTGCGGCTCGATCGCGGGAAGATGTCGAAGACGATGGACTGGTGCGGCCGGATGGGGCCGGACCCCTGGTTGTGAGGGTCCACGCCGTCCAGGCCGCACGCCACGATGGTGTGCTGCGCGACGCAGTCGTTTTCCATCAGCGACAGGTTGACGACCTTTTTTAGGTCTTCGGCCGTGAGGGGCTTGCCCCGCCAGAGGACCCGCTCCCCGGCGATCCGGCTCTCCTTCAACATCTGGAGGGCGGCTTCGAGGGCCGTCTCCGTGTGCCGCTGGGTCTCGGTGATGGCCGCGATTTCTTCCTCCGCCTTGATGAGGCGCTCCGGGAAGAACGGATCGGGCCGGGTCGCCACGCTGACACCCTTTTCCCTCAGGCGGTCCCCGTACTCGAGGGGGAAGGTCGCCGGCACGGTGACCGCGGAGACCCCGTAGGCTTCCAGGAGCACGCTCACCGTGTCGATCAGGTGGGGGGACTGCGAGCGCTGGCGGGCCTTTCCCTCGTACTCCGAGAGCGACAGCACCTCGTCCCCGCGGGCCTGGGCGCGCGCCCGGTCGATCTCGAGGTCGCTCATGAGCAGCACCTTGCGGGTCCCCACCTGCAGGAACACGAAGGGGTCGGGCGCCAGGAAGCGGGTCGCGTAGTAGAGGTTCGAATCCGCTTCGCTCGTCGCGATCAGCAGGATGGCCCCGTCGCTCACACGCTACCCCGCGTCGTTGATCGTACGCGTTCGAGCGCGGGCTTCGCCCGCGCAATCCCCGGGGGGAGGAATCGGAAGGGGGGCGTTAGCCCCCCTCCGAGTTTCATAGAAGATCACGGGGTTGGATTCCCGGCTGAGCTCGTCGAGGTTGGCGATGCGGAGCTCGCCACGCTGGAAGAGGTACTCGACGTGGGCGCCGGCCTCCTCGAGCGCCAGGATGCGCGTGTACCCGCTCTTGGGGCCGAAGAGCCGCTTGGAGATCTCCACCAGGTGCGCGGGCTCCCGGCAGATCTCCAGCACCTGATTCAGGCGGCGCGCATGGTGGGCGGCGATCGCGTCGATGCGGGCGCCCAGGTCGCGGATGGGCTCTTCGTGGCCCGGGAGGGCCAACGAGACTCCCTCGACGCGGCGGATCTTCTCGAGGGACCCGAGGTAATGCTCGAGCCCGCAGAACGGCGTGATCGAGCCGGGCGACTGGTGCGGGGTGATCCGGGAAAGGACGTGGTCGGCCGTGAAGAGCACGTCGTCCACCTGGAGGCAGATCTGCCCCGGGCAGTGACCGGGGACGTGGTGGACGATGTAGCCGTTGATGATCCGGTCCCCGTCGCGCAGGATCCGGTCCAGCTCCACGGACTTGAAGAAGTGCTTGGAGAACCGGTACATCTCCTCCAGCTCCTGCCGGGCCTCGGGCTTGAGCCCCGAGCGCTCCATGAAGACCCGGAGATCCTTGGAGGCCAGGACGATGCGCTCCTCGAAGTTGTTGAGCACCCGGGCGTCCAGCTCGTGGATGAAGACGTCCGCGTCGGTCTCGCGCGTGAAATAGGCCACGAAGCCGAAGTGGTCGATGTGCGAGTGGCTGATCACGACGTGCTGCACGGTGGCGAGGTCCACCCGCTCGCCGAAGCGCTCCCGGACCTCGGCGAACCCCCGCGTCAGATCCTCCACCGACTGGGGCGTGCCCGACCCCACGTCGAAGAGCGTGGAGTGGTCGCCGTCGAGGATCAGATAGATGTTGTTCACGTGGAGCGGAAAGGTCTCAACGGGGAGCTGGTAGATCCGGATCCCGGAGCGAGTCTCGTACCGACGGACGCGGGACTCGACGCTCACGCGTTTAGCATACCATGGCGCTCTCCCAGAATGGGAGGGCGCCACTTTATGTGGCGTGGGTCGCACCCGTCTTCCGGAGCGACTCGATGAAGCGCGTGACGGTGGGCGAGAGGTGCTTCTGCTTGCGGTAGATGATCCCGACGGGCCGCACCAGGTCCGGGATGCCCAGCGGGACGGCGGCGAGGTTGCCGATCTCCGTTTCCTTCAGCACGGTGGGCCGCGGGAGGATGCTGACCCCGGCGTCAATGGCGATGGCCTGCTTGATCGTCTCGATGTTGTCGAACTCCATCACCACGTTCACCTTAACGTTCCGCTGCTTCAGGCTCCGGTCGATGGCCTTGCGGATGCCCAGGTCCGGGTCGAAGGCCACGAACTTCTCCCCGTTCAGGTCCTGGGGGAGCACCAGGCGGCGCTTGGCGAAGCGATGGGCCGGGTGGCAGACCAGCATCATCTTCTCTGACCGCCAGGGGATGACGGCCAGGCCGCGCAGCGCTGGCGGGTAGGACATGATCCCGATGTCCGCCTCGTCGTTGATCACCGCCTCGACGACCTTGTGGGGATGGAGGCATTCCAGTTGGACCTTGGCGTGGGGGTGGGCGGACATGAAGGGCTGCATGTGGCGGCTGACGTCGTGGAGCCCCACGGAGTAGATGGCCGCCACGCGGACCGTCCCGTCCAATCGGGTCCGCGACGAGGCGATCCGGGCCCGGGCCTGCGCGTACCGGTGGAGGAGCTCCCGGCAGGCGTCGTAGAAGTGCCGCCCCTGAGGCGTCACCGTGAAGGGCCGCTTGCTTCGGTCCAGCAGGCGAACGTCCAGGTCGGCCTCGAGCTGCTGAATCGCCTGGCTGGCTGCCGACTGGGAGACCTCGTGGGCCGCGGCTCCGCGCGAGAAACTCCTGAGCCGCACGACGTCGCAATAGAGCTGGAGGGTTTCCAGGTTCACGGCGCCAGGTTACACTATTAGGCTTCCTGATGCTCAGTATTTTTGTTTTGGGCGTGACTTATGATTTGACTTCGTGTATCCTCACCCAAACGATTGTACCGATCCTTCACAAGCCACCAAGGAGAGCCACGTGGGTAAGGAGACGGACCGGACGGCGCCGACCCCCGGGGGGCTCCCCCCCGCCCAGGGCCTCTACGACCCCGCCCACGAGCACGACGCCTGTGGCGTCGGCTTCGTGGTGGACATGAAGGGGCGCAAGTCCCACGCCATCGTCACCCAGGCGCTGAGCGTCCTGAAGAACCTGCTCCACCGGGGCGCCTGCGGCTGCGAGGTCAACACGGGAGACGGCGCGGGCATCCTCATCCAGATGCCCCACGCCTTCCTGTCACGGGAGTGCTCGCGGATCGGCATCACCCTCCCCGCCCCGAGGTGGTACGGGGCGGGCCTGGTGTTCCTGCCCACCGACCCGGCCCAGGCGGCCCGATGCCGGCAGATCTTCGAGGAGCTCATCCTGGAGGAGGGGCAGACGCTCCTGGGCTGGCGGGACGTGCCCACGGACGACTCGCCGATCGGGCCGACGGCGCGGGCCGCTGAGCCCGTCATCCGGCAGATCTTCATCGGGCGGAACGGGGGCATCCAGGACGACCGCCAGTTCGAGCGGACCCTCTACGTTATCCGCAAGCAGGTGGAGCACGCCGTCTACGGCACCGACATGCCACAGCGGAAGCTCTTCTACCTGCCGAGTCTCTCGTCCAACACCCTCATCTACAAGGGGATGCTCTCGGCGGATCAGATCGAGACGATGTATGCCGACATCGTGGATCCGGCCGTGGAATCGGCGCTGGCGCTCGTCCACCAGCGCTTCTCCACCAACACCTTCCCCTCCTGGCCGCTGGCCCACCCGTACCGCTACCTGGCCCACAACGGGGAGATCAACACGCTCCGCGGCAACATCAACTGGATGCGGGCCCGCGAGGCCCTGTGCGAGACCCCGCTCCTGCCGGACCTCAAGAGGATCCTCCCGATCGTGCTGGAAGGCGGGAGCGACTCGGCGATCTTCGACAACGTCCTCGAGTTCCTCGTCATGGCCGGCCGCCCCCTCTCCCACGCCGTGCTCATGATGATCCCGGAGCCGTGGAGCGGCCACGAGTCCATGCCGGACGATCTCAAGGCCTTCTACGAGTATCACGGCTGCCTGATGGAGCCCTGGGACGGGCCCGCCTCCATCGCCTTCACCGACGGCACCGTGATCGGGGCGGTCCTGGACCGGAACGGCCTCCGCCCCTCCCGCTACTACGTGACCAAGGACGGCCTCGTCGTCATGGCCTCGGAGGTGGGGGTGCTCGACATCCCGCCGGAGAACGTCCTCCTCAAGGAGCGCCTCCACCCCGGCAGGATCTTCCTGGTGGATACCTCCCAGGGCCGGATCATCCACGACTCGGAGATCAAGCAGGCCCTGGCCGGCGAGCGCCCCTACCGCGGCTGCCTGAAGCAGCACCTGGTTCCGCTGGAGGAGCTCCCGCCGCCGCCGCACGTCCACGAGCCGGATCACGAGACGGTGCTCCAGCGGCAGCTGGCCTTCGGCTATACCCACGAGGACCTGCGCATCCTGATGGCGCCCATGGCCCAGAACGGCGAGGAGCCGGTGGGCTCCATGGGGACCGACACCTCGCTGGCCGTGCTCTCCAACCGGCCGCGCCTCCTCTACGACTACTTCAAGCAGCTCTTCGCCCAGGTCACCAACCCGCCGCTGGACGCGATCCGCGAAGAGCTGGTGACCCAGATGTCCACGACGACCGGGCCGGAGCGGAACCTCCTCAAGCCCGAGCCCGAGAGCTGCCGCCAGATCAAGCTCAAGACCCCGGTGCTGGACAACGAGGAGCTGGCGCGGATCCGCTACGTGGACCGCCCGGGCTTCAAGGCCACGACGCTCCCCATGCTCTTCCCCGTGGCCGACGGCGCGGCGGGCCTCGCCCGGGCCCTGGAGGAGCTGTGCCTCAAGGCCAGCCAGGCCATCGCCCTCGGGTACACCTTCCTCATCCTGTCGGACCGGGGCGTGGATAAGAATCTGGCGCCGATCCCGGCCGTCCTGGCCACCGCCGGGGTCCATCACCATCTGGTGCGCGAGGGGACTCGAACCCGGGTCGGCCTCATCATCGAGAGCGGCGAGCCGCGCGAGATCCACCACGCCGCGCTCCTGATCGGCTACGGGGCCGGCGCCATCAACCCTTACCTGGCCTTCGAGACCCTGGACGACATGATCCGCCAGGAGCTCTTGCCAGGGCTCGACCACGCCAAGGCGATCAAGAACTACATCAAGGCGCTGAACAAGGGGGTCCTCAAGGTCATCTCCAAGATGGGGATCTCCACGATCCAGTCCTACCGGGGCGCCCAGATCTTCGAGGCCATTGGCCTCTGCAAGGAGTTCGTGGACCGGTACTTCACGTGGACGGCCTCGCGGATCGGTGGCGTGGGCCTCGACGTGATCGCCGAGGAGGCGATCCTCCGCCACCAGCACGCCTTCCCCGAGCGCCCCGTGGGGAAGCCCGAGCTGGACTGGGGGGGCGAGTACCAGTGGCGGCGCGACGGGGAGTATCACCTCTTCAACCCCGACACCGTGTTCAAGCTCCAGCACGCCACGCGGAGCGGCCAGTACAAGATCTTCAAGGAGTACACCGACCTGGTGAACAACCAGAACCTGAACCTCTGCACCCTCCGCGGCCTCTTCGACTTCAAGTTCGCCGGGACGCCGATCCCGCTGGAAGAGGTGGAGCCGGTCGAATCGATCGTCAAGCGGTTCGCCACCGGGGCCATGTCCTACGGTTCCATCAGCCAGGAGGCCCACGAGACACTGGCCATCGCCATGAACCGGATGGGCGCCCGCTCGAACACCGGCGAGGGGGGCGAGGACCCCGCGCGCTACACGCCCGACCCCAACGGCGACCTGCGCCGGAGCGCCGTCAAGCAGGTCGCCTCCGGGCGCTTCGGCGTCACGAGCGAGTACCTGGTGAACGCCACGGACCTCCAGATCAAGATGGCCCAGGGCTCCAAGCCCGGCGAAGGGGGGCAGCTCCCCGGCCACAAGGTCTATCCCTGGATCGCCAGGGTCCGCTTCTCCACCCCGGGCGTGGGGCTGATCTCGCCGCCGCCCCACCACGACATCTACTCCATCGAGGACATCAAGCAGCTCATCCACGATCTCAAGAACAGCAATCCAAAGGCCCGCGTTCACGTCAAATTGGTGGCTGAGGTCGGGGTCGGGACCGTCGCCGCGGGAGTGGCCAAGGCGTTTTCGGACGTAGTCTTGATCTCAGGCCACGACGGCGGCACCGGGGCGTCTCCCCTCTCCAGCATCAAGCACGCCGGTCTGCCCTGGGAGCTGGGGCTGGCCGAGACCCAGCAGGTCCTGGTGCTCAACAAGCTCCGCGACCGGATCACGGTCCAGGTGGACGGCCAGATGAAGACCGGCCGCGACGTCGTGGTGGCCGCCCTCCTAGGCGCGGAGGAGTACGGCTTCTCCACCGCCCCGCTGGTCGTGATGGGCTGCATCATGATGCGCGTCTGCCATCTCAACACCTGCCCGGTGGGGATCGCGACCCAGGATCCCGATCTCAGGAAAAAGTTCGCCGGCAGGCCGGAATTCGTTCAGAACTTCTTCCGGTTCATCGTCGAGGAGGTCCGCGAGTACATGGCGAAGCTCGGCTTCAGGACCATGGACGAGATGATCGGGCGCGTGGACCGGCTCGACGTGAAGCAGGCGGTGGACCACTGGAAGGCGCGGGGGCTCGACTACGCCTCCATCCTCTACCAGCCGGAGGTGGGGCCGGAGGTGGCCATCCGCAAGGTCCGGGAGCAGGACCACGGCCTGGAGAAGTCTCTCGACATGACCACCATCGTCCCGCTTTGCCAGCCGGCGCTCGAACGCCGCGAGCCGGTGGACCTGCGGCTGCCGATTCGGAACGTCAACCGCTCGGCCGCAACGATCCTCGGCTACGAGGTCACGAGCCGCTATGGGGGTGAGGGCCTTCCCGACGACACGATCCGCATCCACTTCACGGGGTCGGCGGGGCAGAGCTTCGGCGCCTTCGTCCCGCGGGGGATCACCCTCGTCCTCGAGGGGGACTCCAACGACTACTTCGGCAAGGGGCTCTCGGGCGGGAAGCTCATCGTGTACCCGCCGCGGGGGGCGACCTTCGTCCCTGAGGAGAATATCCTGGTCGGCAACGTCGTCCTGTACGGCGCGACGAGCGGAGAGGCCTACTTCCGCGGCGTGGCGGGAGAGCGGTTCGCCGTCAGGAACAGCGGCGCGCGCGCGGTGGTGGAAGGTGTCGGCGATCACGGCTGCGAGTACATGACGGGCGGGGGTGTCGTCGTTATCGGGGAGACGGGCCGAAACTTCGCGGCCGGCATGTCCGGCGGCGTCGCCTACGTGCTCGACGAGGCCGGCGACTTCAGGATCCGCTGCAACCTCGGCATGGTGGATGTCGAGCCCCTGGTCGCGGATGAAGATGTGCGCGAGGTGAGAGAACTTCTCCGCCGCCACGTCCGCTACACCCAGAGCGCGGTGGCGGAACGAATCCTCGCCCGTTGGGGCAAGACGCAGCCCAAGTTCGTCAAGGTGATGCCGCGCGACTACAGGCGGGCGCTCGACGCGATGAAGCGGGCCCAGGAGGAGGGGATCCCCTGGGAGAAGGCGGTGATGGAAGGGGCGCATGGGTAAAGAATCGGAGGGGGCCCCCACCCACGCCTGCCGGCGTGGGGCCCGGCCCTTCTCCGAGGCCTCCCCCCAAGAACCGGTTGCGCCGGCGAAGCCGGCGCTCGGAGCGCACCAGCAGGTGGTCGGCGGTTCATTTCGAGGGTGGGACCCGGCATGAGGCGCTAAACGACGTTATGGGTAAAGTCACCGGCTTTATGGAGTTCAAGCGGGGCAAGCAGCCGTACCGGCCCGTCGAGGAGCGCCTCGGCGACTGCAAGCAGCAGATGCTCCCGTGGCCCACGGACAAGCTCCAGAAGCAGGGGGCGCGCTGCATGGACTGCGGCATCCCCTTCTGCCACCAGGGCTGTCCCCTTGGCAACCTGATCCCCGACTGGAACGACCTCGTCTACCGCGACAAATGGCAGGAGGCCATTGACCGTCTCCACGCCACCAATAACTTCCCGGAGTTTACCGGGACGCTCTGCCCGGCCCCCTGCGAGGGCTCCTGCGTCCTCGGTATCAACGACGACCCCGTGACGATCAAGGCCATCGAACTGGCCATCGCCGACCACGCCTTCGAGGCGGGGTGGCTGAAGCCCGAGCCGCCGCTGGTCCGCACCGGCAAGAGGGTCGCCGTCGTCGGCTCGGGGCCCGCCGGGCTGGCGGCCGCCCAGCAGCTCAATCGGGCCGGCCACTGGGTCACGGTGTTCGAGCGGGACGACAGGATCGGCGGCCTCCTCCGCTACGGCATCCCCGAGTTCAAGATGGAGAAGTGGGTTCTCGACCGCCGCCTGGAGCTGATGCGCAAGGAGGGGATCGACTTCCAGGTGAAGGCGAATGTGGGGACAAACGTCGATGTCACGGACCTCAGGCGGGAGTTCGACGCCATCCTGCTCGCCGGCGGCGCCACGATCCCCCGCGACCTGAACGTCCCCGGGCGCGAGCTCGAGGGGATCCACTTCGCCATGGAGTACCTGACCCTCCAGAACCGCCGCTGCGAAGGGGACGTGATCCCCGACGAGGAGTTCATCACCGCCAAGGGCAAGCGCGTGGTCATCATCGGCGGCGGCGACACGGGCGCCGACTGCCTGGGCACGGTGCACCGTCAGGGGGCCACCTCCGTCCACCAGTTCGAGTTGCTCCCACGCCCGCCCGACGAGCGGGCGCCCGACAATCCCTGGCCTCAGTGGCCGAACGTTTTCCGCACCTCCGCCGCCCACGAGGAGGGCGGGCTCCGCGAGTACGCGGTCTCCACCACGCGCTTCTCGGGGGAGAACGGCCGGGTGAAGAGGCTCCACGCCCACCGGGTCGAGATGGTGCTCGAGGGCGGCCGCCTCGACTTCAAGCCGATCCCCGGCACCGAGTTCGAGATGGAGGTGAACCTGGTGCTCCTGGCGATGGGGTTCCTGGGGCCGGACCCGAGGGGGCCGATCGAGCAGCTGGGACTCAGCCTGACGGAGCGGGGAAACGTCTGGCGGGATCAGAACTGGATGACGAGCGTCCCCGGCGTCTTCACCGCGGGCGACATGCAGCGGGGCCAGTCGCTGATCGTCTGGGCCATCGCCGAGGGCCGGAGCGCCGCCCGCGGCGTCGATCTCTATCTCATGGGGAAGTCAGACCTCCCCGCCCCCCTCCCCTGAGCGAATCGCCAGATCGAATCCAACCTGGCCGCCGGGCAGACTCGCTCCGCCGGGCGCTAACGCCACGACGCGCCGAAGTAGGAAACGGCCAGCCAGCGGACGGAATCTTGATAGTTGGGTGGGCGGCGCCATGCGCCGTACGCAAATACTCGAGCCTGATCCCCGCCTTACCTCAGGGGGCTCTGCCAGAGCACGTGGCCCACGAAGAAGGGGCCGAGGCTCTGGATGTACTGCGAGGTCTGGACGGTCTTTCGCATGGCCTGGATCAGGTGGGACAGCGGGTGGAGGTCCCGCCCCACCAAGCCGATGACGAAGTCGTTGTCGTGGGGGTCGAGCCCGTGGCAGGCCAGGCGGATGTCGTGGGCGAGGTCGGCGTCGCCGTACGCGTGGCCGATGATGCCGTGCTCCCGAATGATCTCGCCCTGCTCCCTGGGCGAGAGCCGGGCGAACGCGCCCGTGCGCCTAAGCGGATACCAGATCCCCCACGGCCACGCTGGGTTCAGCACGGTGCGGCGGGGTCGCTGGAGCAGCCAGTCCGCGAGATCGGCCTCGAACCCCGAGGAGTAGGTCCGGCCGAGCATCGTGAGATCGGGCTTCAGGGCGAGGCCGGCGAAGGGCTCGGCGTTGAGCAGCCCGCGGAGCCCGTTCACGAAGAACGTCGGATCCTCGCTCATCGCGAGGATTCCGATCCCGCGCGGGTCGTTGACGTCCTGGTAGAGCACGGCCTCGAGCCGGCTCGCCTCCAGCGCGCGGACCAGGGGCTTCGGGTCGCCGCAGCCGCCAAAGGCCTGGAACTGCATCCAGAGGCGCCGGCTGGACGTCTGGCCCTTGGCCCCGCGCTCCTGGACATCGATCTTGATCTTGCCCGGCATGCTCATCCTACCCCCCGCGGGTGTGCATCTCGAGGTGGGGGTCCTTCTTCAACTCCCCGATCTGGACGAGGGGGGTTCGATCGACGAGGGCGAGCCGCTCTTCCGCGCCGCGGTCGGCGCGGCGCTGCCAGGCGGGAATGATGAGGGAGGCGAGCTCGTCCTTCGACGCGCCGCGGCGGAGCGGGCCGCGAAGATCGGTCCCGGCCTTGGCGTAGAGGCAAAGGTACCACATCCCGTCGGCCGTGAGGCGGCTCCGGTCGCAGGAGAGGCAGAAGGGCGCGGTGGTCGACGAGATGATGCCGAAGATCGCGCCGTCGGGCAGGGCGAAGCGGTCTGCCGGGGCGGTGCTCTCCTCGATCACGGGCTTGATCTCGCCGTAGCGCCCTTCGAGGCGGGCCAGGATCTCGGTCCGCGAGACGACCTTGTCCATGGACCAGAGGGTGGCCCCACCCACGTCCATGTACTCGATGAAGCGTACCTCGGCGCCCACCCGCTTGCCGTACTCGAGCATGTCCACGAGCTCGTCGTCGTTGGTCCCCCGCACCACCACGGTGTCGAGCTTGAGGCCCTTCCAGCCCAGGCGCTGGACCTCCTGGATTCCCTCGAGGACCTTGGCGTGGGTGTCGCGCCGCGTGAGCGCCTTGAAGCGCTCGGGCCGCAGCGTGTCCAGGCTCACGGTGACGCGGTGGAGGCCGGCCTCGTAAAGGGCCCGCGCCTGCTCCGCGAGGAGCACGCCGTTGGTGGTGATGGCGAGGTCACGAATGCGAGGCTTGGCCGCGAGCAGCCGGACCAGCCGGGGCAGGTCCCGGCGCAGCAAAGGCTCCCCGCCCGTCAGCCGCGCCTTGTCTACGCCCAGGTCCGCGAAGACGTCCGCGAGCACGCCGACCTCCTCGAAGGTCAGCAGATCCTCGCGCGGGAGCCAGACGTACTCCTCCTCCGGCATGCAGTACTGGCACCGCAGGTTGCAGCGATCGGTGACCGAGATCCGGAGGTTCCGGAGCGGGCGACCGAGGGTATCGACGTGGGTCATGTCTCTACGAAGACCGATCCCCCGTCCACCTTCACGGGGAAGCGGGCTACCTTCACCGCCGGGTTGTTGGTGTTGGCGCCCGTGGCGACGTCCCAGCGCCAGCCGTGCCAGGGGCACGTCACGATCGTGCCCTCTAGTTCCCCCTCTCCCAGCGGGCCGCCCCGGTGGAGACAGGTGTTATCCAGCACGTAGAACGTCCCGCCCACGTTGAAGAGGGCCAGGATCTTCCCGGCCGCTTCGACGACCTTGCACTCGCCGGGCTTGAGTTCGGCCGTGTCCGCCACCTTGATCAGTGCGCCCATTCGCTGTTCTCCTCTGGGCGGTCAGTATGCTCCGGCGGCGACCGGATCGAGGCCGGCCTTCTGATACTCGCGGATGAGGCCGGCCTTCTTGACTCCCACGTCGAGGTGATCCCAGGGGAACACCTCGTCCAGGGGACGGGCGCGCGTCGTGTAGAAGGCCGGGTCTCCCTCCCACTCCCTCAGCGCCTTCCGCCAGTCGCCGCCGAGCCGCGCGGCGGTTTCCAAGAATTCCGCCACCCGCCGGTCTCCGCGCGCCAGGAGCGCCTGAAGGAACGCCTCGCGCGGATTCTCGTGTAGCACCCGCACGTTGGAAAAGCGCGCGACCGCGCGCTTGATGATCCCGAGCTTCTCCTCGAGGCTCCGGGGCTCGTCGAAGGGCGCCCACTGGAACGGCGTCCAGGGCTTGGGGACGAAGGAGGAGATCGAGAGCGTGAGCTTGCCGAACGGGTGGCCGTCCGGATCGAGCACGCGCAGCCTGTCCAGGAGGCGTCCAGCAAGATCCGGGATTGCCTCTATATCCTCGCGGGTCTCGGTGGGGAGCCCGATCATGAAGTAGCACTTGAGGTTGGGAATGCCGTGGCGCCTCAGGAGGTGGCACGCCGCGTAGAGCTGCTCGTCGGTGATCGCCTTGCGGATGACCTGTCTCAGCCGCTCTGTGCCCGCCTCCGGCGCCATCGTGAGCGTCCGATGGCCGCCGCGCTTGAGCGACCGCACCAGGTCCTCCGTCAGGCTGTCCGCTCGCAGCGATGAGATGGACACCTCGACGCCGTGCTCTTCGAGGATCTTCATCAACTCCCCGATCCACGGGTAGTCGGAGACGCACGCCCCCACGAGGCCGACGCGCTTGCCGTCCTTGGCGATCTTGGCCACCGTCTCCCTCAGCGACTCCAGGCTCCGGTGACGGACCGGCCGGTAAATCTCGCCCTCCAGACAGAAGCGGCACCCTCTGCCGCACCCTTTACCCACCTCCAAGAGCGACATATGCCCGTACTCCGCCCGCGGCGTCTTCAGGAGCGAGATTGTCTCGAACTGGTTCACGTCCTTCAGGCGGCGCTTGAGCACCACGGGCGGCACGTTCGCGTGCCGGGGAACGACGGCGGCCACGCTCCCGTCATCGGTGTGGCGGACCTCGTAGGCATGGGGAAGATAGATGCCCTGGATCGAGGCGAGCCGGTCCAGGAAGGCGTCCCGCTTGCGGCCGGCCGGGTCGAGGCCCTCGAAGGCCTCGCGGTAGGCGGCGACGATTTCGCCGACGATCTCTTCTCCTTCCCCCACCACCACGAAGTCCATGAAGGGAGCGATGGGCTCGGGGTTGGCGAAGGCGCACACGCCCCCCATGAGGATCAGGGGATCCTGGGGCCGGCGCGCCTCCGGGCGCAGCGGAATGCCGGCCATGCTGAGCAGCCGCAGCACGTTGATGTAATCGCCCTCGTAGGTCACCGAGAACCCGACGAGGTGGAAGTCGGAGAGGGGACGCTGGGACTCGAGCGAGAACGGCGGGGTTCGGGTCCTCAGATATTCATCCAGGTCCTCGGGGTCGGGGAAGAAGACCCGCTCGCAGACGACGTCGGGGAGGCGATTGAGGTAGGCGTAGATGGTCTGGAAGCCCAGGTTGGACATGCCGACCGCGTACGTGTTGGGGTAGACCAGGGCGAAGGAGATCTTGCCCCCCCAATCCTTGACGATCCCTCCCTGCTCGAGCGCCAGGAGGGCCTGCGCCTTTTTCCTCAGCTCCCAGGACATGTATTCCCTTTTTTTGTAATAAGTTACGGTGAATCAGTGTAGCAGATGCCCTAGAAGACGGCAAGGCGCCCCGCCCGGAGGATCACCCCTTGATGACGCCGATGGGACGGAGCCTGGCGACCCGCTTCGAGATTCCGAAGCGCTCGACGACCTCGACGACTTCCCGGACGTCCTTGTACGCCTCGGGCATCTCCTCTTCGAGCGCGTCCCGACCCGTGGCGCGCGCCAGGATCCCCTTGGCTTCCAGCTCCTGATCGATCCGCCGCCCGCGCGCCGCCTTCACGGCGGCGGTGCGACTCATCAGCCGGCCGGCCCCGTGGCACGTGCTGCCAAA
>ERZ1292640.1796-Hain-H43-02um-R1-1796-length-17581-cov-4_pt1 | contig 17581 bp, 17 predicted proteins | sample MGYA00564404_ERZ1292640 | MGnify/ENA primary metagenome ERZ1292640 (study PRJEB36523, sample SAMEA6512636) | groundwater metagenome | collected 2019-01-08 | study: AquaDiva: Metagenomics assemblies of 32 groundwater samples
GCGGCCGCGACCGCCGCGAGGGCGTTCGCCTGGTGGAAGCGCCCCGGGAGGAGGCCGACTTGTGGCACGAGAAGAGCGGGAGCGGCTTCAAGGAGACGGGCGTCACCGAGCAGCACGTCAGCTGGGTCACCGCCACCACCACGCAGGACCGCACGCAGGGCACGGCCCTCATCCTCCTCACCCCCGAGGGGCAGACCCTCCTGGCCCAGGCCTTCGAAAAGAACCAGGGGAAGCAGATGGCCATCTTCGTGCGCGGCGTCCTCATGTCCCGTAAGCGCATCGGCCAGGAGGATAGGAAGAGATCGATCCAGATCGACAACATCCCCAACCCCCAGATGGCCTCCATCTTCGCCGACGACGTGAACGTCGGCCTCCACGTGGCCTTCCGCCCCCTCACCTCCTCCACCGCCGCCTCCGCCTCCTCCTCCCAAGCCTCAAGTACCAATTCCCAATGACCAATCCCATCGAACATCTCCTTGGTCATTGGTCCTTGTCCATTGGTCATTCCATTCCCACTCCACATCCCTAATCCCACATCCCTAATCCCTCGTCCACACCTCATGTCCCAATCCCGCGTTTCCTTCTGGCCCATCGTCACCGCCGTGGCGGGCCTCCTCATCGTCCTCATCGCCCTCCCCCAGGAATGGAAAGGGTGGGCTCCCACCATCCTCCGCAAGCCCGTCCTGCACCTGGGATTGGACCTGGTGGGGGGGACGCAGCTGGATTTCCGCATCTCCGAGGAGGAGATCAACCGCCAGTTGGCGCAATTGGAGAAGGACATCGCCGGCCTCAAGGGGAAGAATGCCGCCGTCAACGAGATCAATAAGCTCCAGGCGCAGCAGTTCAGCATCCGGGAGCAGCAGCGCAGCATCGTGGAGGCCATCCGTACGGTGCTCGAGCGGCGCATCAACGCCCTGGGCGTGAGCGAGGCCGTCATCACCCCCTCCTACATCGGGGATGAGAAGCATCTCCTCGTGGAGTGCCCCGGCGTGGTGGATACGCAAGAGTGCATCAAGATCGTGGGCAAGACCATTCAGCTGGAGTTCAAGGAGGAGTTCACGGAACCCACGGAGGAATTCAAGACCGAAGTGCAGGCGAAGGCGGACGCCGTGATGCGCCGCATCACCCAGAGCGGCTCCACGCTGCAGAAGGAAGGGGAGAACGCGGGCAACGCACTGGGCACGGCGTACCAGGACAGCCGCACATTCTATAAGGATACCCTGCCGGAGGGTTTGGAGGGCTTGTGGAACAAGAAACCCGGAACGGTGCACAGGCTGGAGGGCAGCATCCGCGTAGGCAAGCAGACGCAGGACGGCGGCGTGGAGGAGGAGGATGTGCCCGGCATTTTCCTGGCCGAAGTGGTGCAGCCCCTCACGGAGACGGGACGTACCGTCACGGAAGCCGCGCGCGCGTTCGCGCTCCTGGGAGAGACCGAGACCGGCGCTACATACGCGACGAAGGAAGAGGTTCTCCTGGACAACGCGCTGGATACCCGCCTCCTCGTCGCCCTGCGCGGCATGAAGGGAGGGGACCTGAAGGCGGTGGATACCGGCTCCGGAACGTCCCACCTGCTCTTCCTCCGCGGCATCACGAAGGGGAAGGAGGAAGCGGACGTGAGCCACATCCTCGTTTCCTACAAGGGAGCGCGGGAAGCCGCCGGCACCGTCACGCGGACCAAGGAGGAGGCGCTGGCGCGCGCCACGGAACTGCAGGCGAAGATCGCCGCGGGCACGCCCTTCGAAGAGGTTGCCAAAGCGGAATCCGACGGCGCTTCCACCAAGGCGGAAGGGGGCAAGCTCGGCGCCATCGCCCGCGGCAGCTGGCCGGTTTCCTTCGAGGATGCGGCCTTCGCCCTCAAGCCCGGCGAAGTGAGCGAGCCCGTGGAGACCATGTACGGCTACCACCTCATCAAGGCGGACGGCCCCAAGGTGAGCACGCCCGACGCCGCGACCTACGATGACTTGGCGCTGGAGGGCCCCGGCGCCCTCACGCGCGCGGAGCTGCTCATCGGCAAGCTGCGGAATGGGGAGGTGCGTTCGCGCGAGCAAGCCCTCACGCTGCGGCTGCTCTTCTTCTCGCTCGTCCCCTCCGGCTGGAAGGACACCACCCTGGACGGCAAGCACTTCCGCTCCGCCAGCGTCTCCGTGGATCCCGTGACGAACATCCCCGTGGTGCAGATCCTCTTCGATGAGGAAGGAGGGAAGCTCTTCCAGGAACTCACGAAGCGCAACGTGAACAAGCGCATCGCCATCTTCGTGGGAGGGGAACTCGTCTCCGCCCCCACCGTGCAACAGGAGATCGCGGGGGGGAGCGCCGTGATCACCGGCAGCAAGAACTTCGACGAGGCCCGCACGCTGGCACAGGACCTCAACACGGGCGCCATTCCCGCCCCCATCTACCTCGTAGGGCAGTACACCGTGGAAGCCACGCTGGGCGCCGCGGCCTTGCGCACGTCCCTCCAAGCCGCCCTCATCGGAACCGCCCTCCTCATGGTGTACATGTTGCTCATGTACCGCCTCCTCGGCCTCATGGCCGATGCAGCGCTGGCCATGTATGCCATGATGCTCTTCGCCATCCTCAAGCTCCCGCTCCTCCTCTTCACTTCCAACTACATCGTGCTCACGCTCGCCGGCATGGCCGGGATCATCCTCTCCATCGGCATGGCGGTGGACGCCAACGTGCTCGTCTTCGAGCGCGTGAAGGAGGAACTGCGCAAAGGGAAGCTGGTCAAGACGGCCGTGGAGGCAAGCTTCAAGCACGCCTGGCCCGCCATCCGCGACAGCAACGTCTCCACGCTCATCACCTGCGGCATCCTGTTCCTCATCGGTTCTTCCATCGTCCGCGGCTTCGCCATCACGCTGGCCATGGGCGTGCTCCTCTCCATGGTCACCGCCGTCGTGGTCACCCGCTGGCTCCTGCGCCACCTGGCGCGGACCCCCCTCGCGGAGCGCCCCGTGCTCTTCTGCGGACAAAGGACGCAGTCATGACCCCTTGCCTCGCAGACAGCATTTCTTGAATTTCTTTCCGCTGCCGCAAGGGCATGGATCATTGCGCCCTACCGCGGTTTCCCTGGAAACAACCGGTTGTGCTTTGGGCAAATGCGTGTCTTTCTCTCTCTTCTCAGCGAGAAAAGCGAGAAGGGCGTCCACGCATTGCTCTGCGTTGTTATGCGTGCCTAATCCCTCGAGCCTTTCGAAGAGCTCGGCGGCTTGCTCCATTCCTCTCCCGCCACGCAAGACATGCTCTGGAACGACTTCTCCCAGCGCTTCATTGAGGAAATCCAGCATCTCCTCCTCCTCCTCCTCCTCCTTCCCTGCGGTGTGGCCATCATCCGATTCACCCCTTCCGGCGGCATCCTGCTGTGCCCGCTGCCTCCTCTGATGGAAGAGTTTCCTATAACTGCCACTGTAGAGCCGTTGTATGACCTGCAATGCCATCTTCCGCGGAATATCTCTCGCTCCTTCAACGGAGTTCTCCGCTTCCGATGGAGTACGAGGTGTTTCACTCATGGGAATACAATCCTAGAATATAGCGCTGTTGTCAACATCACCGCCATGGCACAGAGAGCAGCTATGCGGCGAGCGACGCCTCCGCCGCGAACTGCCGCATCTTGCCCCGGCGCGAGAGTTCCACGAGCCGGTCGGGGGAGAGGAGGGAGCCCACCTTCCCGCGGATGGCTTTGTAGTCGTCGGAGAGACGCTCCACGCTCTGCGGATTCACTTCTTCCTGCGCGGCTATGGCCCCCGCTTCGATGAACTCGTGGTCCGTGATCCTCGTGCCATCCTTCAGGGTCACTTCGGCGGCATCGGGCGCCTCCTGTTCGGTGTGGAACTGTTCGTGCGCCGCGACGCCCTCCGCCATATCGCGGTCCACCACCCTCTCCCCCCCCACCAGCGACTCCGCGTCGAACGTGGCCGTCCCTTCCCGCCCCAGCATAGCCTGTCCGGCCACGCCCTCAGGCAGTTCCTTATGGATGGCTCCGGACTTCCCCACGCTCCCCCGGATGTCATCCGCCGCCTGTTCCAGATGGTCCGCCGTTGCGTCCATGGAAACATCCTGCAGGGACTCCATCTCTCCCGGCTGCTCAGCCAGGGCGTCCCGGATGGCGCCGAGGACTTCATGGGATGCTGCCGCTCCCTTCTCCCCTGCCTCCCGTTTCCCGGGTTCCAAGATGCCGCCGATTCTGTCCGCCGTCTCCCGTTGCATCTCGCGTAATGCGCGCGAGCGGTCATCCAGGCGTCGCGCCAGTTCCGTGGCGGATACTCCGACGGTCTCTCCGGCTTCCCTGCGGTAGAGATTCTTTGCGAGTGCGAGTGGTTCCATATGCGCGCAGTGTCACGGACGCCGCGCCGGATCTCAACCGGAAAGGCGGCGATCTTGACCTATACTGTTTTTTTGGCTTTGTGAAGCCATGAACACAAGGATACTATCCGCGAGAAACACAACGGCCCTCAACCGATACTGACCGCTGAAAGCCGGCCGCTACTTCCTCCTCTCGTAGATGAGGAACGTGTACGCGTGGAGGTGCCGCGGATCTTCCGGCCGCTCGTCCCTGCTCACCTCCTCCCATTCCGCCTCGGACAACGGAGGGAAGAACGTATCGCCGCCCTCGATGACCGCATGCACGCGCGTGAGGTACACGCGGTCGGCAAGGGGCAAGGTTTGTTGGAAGATCTGCCCTCCGCCGATGACGCATGCCTCCTTTGCCTCCGATTGTCCGGCCATTGCCAAAGCCTCATCCAGGGAAGTGACCACGTCGCAACCGGGAATCGTCTCCTTCTCCCGCGAGACGACGATGTTCTGCCGGTCGGGGAGGACCCTGCCGATGGCATCGAACGTCTTGCGTCCCATGATCATCGGCTTCCCGCGCGTGATCTCCCGGAAGAACTGCAGGTCGTTGGGGAGGGACCAGGGGAGCGTGCCGCCCTTGCCGATGACGTTGTTCTCGGATGCGGCGACGACAAGGGAAATCCTCATACGGCGATGGGGGCTTTGATGGAAGGATGCGCCTCGTAGTTGATCACGTCGATGTCCTCGAACCGGAAGGCGAACAGGTCCTTCACCTCGGGATTGAGCTTGAGTGTGGGGAGGGCTTTCGGCTCGCGCTTGAGCTGCTCGTGCGCCTGCTCCAGGTGGTTGATGTACAGGTGCGCGTCCCCCAGCGTGTGGACGAACTCGCCCGCTTCCAGCCCCGTCGCCTGTGCCACCATGTGGATGAGCAGCGCGTAGGAAGCGATGTTGAAGGGGACGCCGAGGAAGATATCGGCGCTGCGCTGGTAGAGCTGGCAGCTGAGCGCGGCCTTGCCGGAATGCCCCGCCGGGCGGACGTAAAACTGGAAGAGGAGGTGGCAGGGCGGGAGCGCCATCGCGGGGAGGTCCGCCACGTTCCAGGCGTTGACGATGAGGCGGCGGGAGTTGGGGTTGCTCTTGATCTGCTCCAGGAGACTCGTGACTTGGTCGTACACCTTCCCGTCGCCCCCCTCCCACCGGCGCCACTGCTTTCCGTACACGGGGCCCAGGTTGCCTTCCTTGTCGGCCCACTCGTCCCAGATCGTCACCTTGTTCTCGTGCAGGTACGTGATGTTCGTCTCGCCCTTGAGGAACCACAGAAGCTCATGGAAAATGGAGCGCGTGTGGAGCTTCTTGGTGGTGAGGAGCGGGAAGCCCTTCTGCAGGTCAAACCGCATCTGGTAGCCGAAGACGCTGAGTGTTCCGGTCCCTGTCCTGTCTTCCTTCTTCACGCCTTTCTCCAGGACGTGCTTGAGGAGGTCGAGGTATTGGAGCATGGGAGTGGATCGTAGCAGGCGGGGCAGCGAGAGGCTATAGAAGCTGTGGCAGGATGCCGACGTTGCCGAAGAGTCCGAGGATTGTCCTGCGGAAACTCTGCACACTGAATAATTGATGTTCGTCGGAATCCTCGGCATCGTCGGAATCCTCACTTCTACTCCCTACACTTCTCCGACCTCCTCGCCGCCGTTAACTTCAACGCCCCGTACGCCGGCGCGTAGTTGTTGTTCGCGTTCCAGAAGGTGAAGCCGCAGAGGCCCATATCGTACACGGCGTCGATCTCGTCGCGGATCTCCGTGGCATCCATGGAGTATGCTTGGATCCAGGGGCGGATCTTCCGCGCATGCTCCGGGCCCAGCAGGTCGGCGTAGCCCTTGAGCGTGCGCCAGACGAGATAGTAGGGGCGGCTGCGGGGATGTTTGCCGGGGATGTAGTAGGAGTTCTGGGCAAAGGTGTCCGGATAGGCCATGGGGGAGATGACGTCCAGGAGCGGCGCGAACCGCACGAAATCCTGCCCCAGCGGCTCCATGTTCACCGCGTAGTCCCACCCCATGATGGCGTAGCTGCTCATGCCCAGTTTCGCGGAGGGGTTCACCCGGTCCCGCAGCTGCTTGGCCATGATGAGGAACGTTTCGATGCGGTCCGCCTTCTCCGCCCCCGTGAGGCCCGTGTCTTGCGGCCGCACGGCCGTGGAGTAGCGGATGTAGTCGAAGTTCACCTCGTCGATGCCGCTCACGAGCAGGTCTTCCAGGATCTCCCCGTTGTACGCCAGGGTCTCGGGTGCGGCGGGGTCCGACCAGCCCAGCCCCAAATCCCACCCCGTCTTGAGGTTCTTCACGCGCGCCTTGGGGACCTTTTCCACGAACACGCCGTCCTTGAGCGCGATGAACCGCCCGATGGTGTAGAGCCCGCGCTCCTTGGCCGCCGCGATGACCTCCGCGAGGTCGTAGGAGGAGATCGCCGTGCCGATCGCGTTGGCCATGGGGGCATCGGTGTGGAAGTAGACGTACGAGCCCTTCACATCCAGCACGAGCGCGTTCCCCCCTTCCGCCGCCACGCGGTCCATGGTCTGCAGCAGGAACTCCTTCCGCTTCACGCTCCCCACCGTCATGTACACCCCGAACTTGTTATCCGGCCGGATCGTGGGAATGGCGGAGGAGGACGAGGAGCGCCGAAGGAAGGGGACGAGCCGCAGGAAGCCCTTCCCCCTCATCTGCCGCACGGCTTGGCGGTACTGGGCGGGGGTGATGGGACCGTGGATACCGCCGGGGATGTTCAATGGGACGGAAGAGAAGGAGGAAGCGGCGGAACTGATGGAGGAGAAGAGGGAAGCGCGGAGGGCGAGGAGGGATGAAGGGAGCGCTTCCACCGGGGCTTCGCGGGAGAACGCCACGGCCGCGAACAGCGCGGAGGTGCCGAGGAGCAGGAGGAGCGCGCCCATGGAGGAAGCCCTCCTCGAAGAGGCGGCCTTTGGGGGATCGGCCGGGTGTGCGGGGGAAGGGTCGGCCATGGCGAAGCGGGCTTACTGTAAAGGACGAAGGACGAAGCACCAAGAACCAATGGCCAATATTCGCGAGACGGAGTCCATTGGTCATTGGATATTGGTCATTGGTCATTGGTCATTGGTCATTGGTCATTTCCGTCTGCCCGCATATCTCCACGCCATCTCGAAGATCTGCCTCTGCGTCTCCGCCACCTCCCTGCTCTCGATGATCACTCCGAACATGTCACGCACGGCTCCAAAGGAGCTTGCACTGAGGCGATGGCCGAATGTGCAGATGGCGACCTTGTGATTGTAGATATTGATCTCGTTCGTGAAATCGAAGTCCTTGGCGGGCACCAGCCGGATCTCCCGCAGCCTCCCCCGGTCTTCCCCATGCACCTTGCGGCCCGCCGCGTCGTCCGGCGCTATCCCCCGCAGGTGGATGCGGTGCTTCACGCGCTGCCCCACGTACTCCTCGTCGTACGCGGGCCAGAAGCGGCGCACTTCCGCGGAGTTGGCGAAGTTGAGGAGCTCGGTCTTGGCGGTGAGCGTGTCGTCGTAGACGTGGCGTACGCCCTCCCACCCCTCGAAGAAGCGCACGGCGGGCTTGAGGTACGCGGCCCCGCGCAAGGAGGCGAGTTCGGGGAGCACGCGCTCCAGGAGGTCCACGTTCTGGCGCGCTTCCAGCGCCAGGGCATCAGGGGGGATGGGCGCGTACCACTTCCCCCGCACCTTCTTCTCCACGGTAAAGTGCCCGCGCCGGACCAGGCTTTCGAGGGTGTTGTACGCGGTGATGCGGTTGAGGCCGGTCCCATCGGCGTAATCGGAGGCGGGGGCGGACCCCACTTCCAGCCCATAGAGGTACAGCGGGGCTTCCTTCTCATCGAAACCGACGGCGCGGAGGATGGAGGGGAGGTCGCGGGGCATGGAAGTAGTGTAGTCGAAATGGACAACCCTTCAACCCTTCATCCGAACGTGAACGCGTACGCGCCGACGCCTTCCCCCCGGAACCGGATGCGAACCGCGTGTTCCCCGTACGGCCCCGAGAAGAGCGGGACCATGGCCCCGAACTCCACCCGGCAAACGCACGTCTCCTTGCCATCCACCATTACGGTCGTATCCGCGGGGGCGGAACCCTCCTCCATGTTCAGGACCAGGTTCACCTCGCCACCCAAAAACCGCATGAGGATTTCCCCTTCCTCCGACCGCAACACCTGGCGCTCCTCCTCCACGAGCTCCCAGGTGCCGCCGAGCGCATAGCCGTGGAGAGGGGGAAGAAGGGGAGGGGCATACGTATGGGGCCCCCGGGGAGGGACGGGCGGCGCGGCGGAAAAAGCGTGCCAGCCGCGGATGCCCAGGTACGTTTCCGGCGTCAGGTTGCGCAGGGGCCGCAGCGGTTCCTCCCGTATCACGGGCGGACGGTCCCGCAGCGGGACGCCCGCCTCTTCCAAAAGTGACCGGATCGCGTTCTCCGTCTGCACGTATCCCCCCTCGCCGGTGTGGAGGGAGCGGATGTATCCCTCGGCATCGATGAGGTACTTGGCGGGCCAGTAGTTGTTGGCGAACGCCTGCCACGTGCCGTACGCGTTGTCTTGGGGCACGGGCCACGTGACGTGGAGCCGCCGGAGGGCCTCCGCCACGTTGCGTTCATCGCGCTCGAAACCGAATTCCGGCGCATGCACCCCGATCATCACGAAGGGATCCCCGCCGTACGCGCTCCAGTACCGCCGCAGGAACGGCAGCGTGCGCAGGCAGTTGACGCAGGTGTACGTCCAGAAGTCCACCAGCACCACCGCGCCGCGCAGCTCTTCCAGCGTCACGGGCGGGCTGTTGTGCCAGGGATGGAGACCCTGGAACGCGGGGGCACGGATGAGGCGGGGGAGGGAGAGGGCCATGAACTCTCCATTCTACGGCCTTTCCGCTCCCCCGCCACGAGATGGGGGCTTTCTTGCCGAAAGCGAATCGGACGCCCCTGGAAAAGAGACAGGCCGCTTACATGAGGAACAGATCGGTGCAGGCATCGTACCAGCCCGGCTGGGGCGCGTTGCGGTACTCAACTCCGCAATCCTTGCAATCGGCCTTGGTGATCAGCTGTTGGCGAAGGTACCAGCCCGACTCTCCCGATCCATCGGTACCGCAAAAGGGGCGGACATTGGAAGGGGGCAAGGGCTGCACCCTGCAGTCCGCGTAGGCAATGACCGTTTGCGTTCCATCGTCGCAGGTGCTCACCCAGGCCGCCCTGGACGTACCGGCATTCTCGCACGCCACGGTGCAACCCTGGCACTGCGCATACTGGACGGTCTTGTCATCGATGGCCCAGCCTTCATTCTTCGTATTGATATTCGTACATATCGGCTGTTCCCGCGAGTTGGTGCGGACAACGGCGGCTGTGGAACTCCGGGAGACCCACCATGCCGCTGCGGCGATGATGAGTAGAACGAGGATGAGAATTCCCCAAGCGCGTTTTGACATAGAAAAGGAGGGAAGAAAATGGGAGATTCGTACAGGGGATTCTATCTCCCCTCAGGGAAAGGAATGCATTGACATACAGGCCAACCTCAAGCGTCGCTCTTCGCCAAATCCTCCCCCCCTTGCACCCGGGACGAGGGGCAATCCTCCCGGAACGGGCACCGTCCGCAGCGGCGGTTGCGCGCCGTGCAAATCTCCCTCCCGAAGCTGATGAGGAGCGGGTTGAGCGGCCCCCACGCTTCCCGCGGGGCTGACCGCATCAAGTCCCGTTCCACCTTCTCCGGCGTCTTCCCCTTGGATAAGCCCAGCCGCCGCGCCACGCGGAACACGTGCGTATCCACCGCGATCCCTTCACTCTTCCCGAAGGCGACGTGCAAAATGATGCTCGCCGTCTTCCGGCCCACGCCGGGGAGCGAGAAGAGTCCTTCCATGGTGTTCGGGACCTTTCCGCCGTGCTCCGCGATGATCGCGCGCGCCGCGCCGCGGATGTACCGCGCCTTGGCGTTGAAGTAGTTGCACGTGCGGATGTCGTCCCGCAGTTCCGCCACAGGGACACTGATGTAGTCCTCCGGCTTACGGTACTTCCGGAAAAGCCGCTCCGTGATGATGTTCACGCGCACGTCCGTGCACTGCGCGCTGAGGATGGTAGCCACGAGCAGCTCGAAGGGGGAGCGGTGCGTGAGGAAGCTCTTGGGGGGGTGGTAGAGCTTTTCGAGGACGGCGATGATGCGGCGAAGGGTCGGCACGGGGATAGAATACGGGAGTACGGGTGTACTGGAATACGGGTTTTGTGACCGTCTTCTTTCCCCGTACTCTCGTACTCCCGTATACTCGTATTCCCCTGATGTGAAGGAAACTCCCTCGATCCCCCCGCACTCTCCGCTATAGTCGCACCCCATGCCGCTCCCGCCCCTCACCGTCTTCGATCTGGAAACCACCGGGCTCGACCCCCGGAAAGGGCACAAGATCATCGAGATCGCGGGTGTGCGGATCGAGGGCGGAAAGATCCTGGAGGCGGATGCGTTCGCCGCGTTCGTGAACCCGGAGCGGGAGATCCCGTGGGAAGCCAAGCAGGTGAACCGGATCCGGGACGAGGACGTGAAGGGCGCCCCCACCGTCGACGCTGTCCTCCCGCGGTTCCTGGAGTTCGCGCGCGGGTCGGCGCTCGTCGCCCACAACGCCGCCTTCGACGCCGGGTTCCTGGAGGTGGAGAAGGAGTACTGCTGGGGGTACGTGGACCTCCCCGAGATCCTGTGCACCATGCGCCTCAGCCAGGGCCTGTTCCCCGCGGAGTTCCGGCACAACTTGGACGTTCTGGCGCGCAAGTTCGGCCTCCCCTTTTCCGAGCAGCGCCACCGCGCCCTCGCCGATGCCCTCCTGGCCGCCCGCGCGCTGCTGAAGATGATCGAGGCGGGGAATATACAGTCGATGGAGAAGCTGAGGAAGCTGGCGTCGATCAGGCAGCTCTCCCCCCTCTCTCCGTGACTCCATTACCCATCCTCACCGGCGAAACGAACCCCATCCTCCGCAGGAAGACGCGGAAGGTGGAACGCGTGACCAAGGAGGTCAAGCAGCTCATCAAAGACATGCAGGAAACGCTGGAGGGGAAGGGCGTGGGCCTCGCCGCGCCGCAGGTGGGCGTAAGCCTGCGCCTCTGCATCGCCGCGCTGGAGGGGAAAGTGACGCCTCTCATCAATCCTCTCATCACCTCCCGGGGCGCGGAGAAGGCGATGGATCAGGAAGGGTGCCTCAGCCTGCCCGAGACGTGGGTGCTGGTGCCGCGGCCGGTGGAGATCGTCGTCAAATACATGGATGCCCGCGGCATTTCCAAGGAGAAGAAGCTCTCCGGCTTCGACGCGCGCGTGGTGCAGCACGAAGTGGACCACCTGGACGGACGGCTGATCGTGGATTACGTAACGGAGGGGAAGGCCGTCGCCGTCCCCAAAGAGCTCCTCCCGCGTTCGGAGACGGTCATCGAGTAGGCGATGCATCGGAATGTCAGTACCTTGTTAGAAGCGCCCGTAATATTATGCGTGCGCGGTGGAGCCGTTGTGCAACGGCCAGCTCCGCAATGCCCATGATATCCCCCGCCTCCTTGTACGACATGCCGTTGAGCACAACCGTGCGCACGGTAGCGGCTAACTTTGGTGCAAGGGTATCTATGGCGCCTGCTATCGCCTCTTTCTGTTCCCTACGAAGAACCAGTTCCAGAGTTCCCGGCTTCCCCCGTTCCGGCAGGGTTTCCTCCAACTGTGATAGATCTGCCATCCCCTGCAGCCCCTTCCTCTTCTGCAGCCGTTCAAACTTCAGAACAAACAATCTTGCTACACCCACTAGCCATGGAAATAGTGGTTGCCGTGCATCATACTTCGACGGTGCCTCTTGCAGCATAAATAGCATAATCTCCTGCAATACATCTTGTGTGTTATGGACATTCTGCAGCCTGGAGTAGACGTAGGCGAAGAGTCCCTCATGGATACGTTGATACAGCAACCCAAAGGAGTCGGAGTCCCCCGTGGTGAGGAAGCGGGAGTACAATTCTTCATCCGTGCGGTCTTCCCCCGGCCTCATTTCCCGCTCTTGATGAACGCTCTCTATCACAAAAGGAACATACCATAACAACACGTACTGTCTATGCCTCGGATAACGATCTGTCCCCCTCAGGGCAGCAGCGACGCCGTGAGTGCCTCCGGCGGGATGAGGCAGAGCGCCTTGATGAGCACGGGTGACGCGTAGCTGATGAACCGCGTCCCCCCGTTGAGGAGGAAGACGATGGCCGCGAACCCCAGCACCACCGTGGTGGCCAGGAAGAGGAGGAGCACGTTGATGCGCGCGCGGCGGCGGAGCCTCTTGCACCGTCGCGTGGCGCAGGCGGCGAACGGAGCCACGCTCCCGCGGCGCGGGGCTTCCTGCAGCATGAGGAGCGTCTTCTTCATGGCGCGCAGGGAAGCGGCGCTTGGCGAGGGTGAACGGGAGGAGCGGGGCATGGGGTTGGATATTGACTTTTGAGTATATACTACACGAAAACTGCCCTCATCGCAATCTCTTCAGGACGCCCGGACGGCCTGTATCTTGGCAGCCCTTTTGTGTATCGTTCCGGTCAGCCATGGTGGAATTGGAAGTCATTATTGGCTTGGAGGTGCACGCACAGATGAACACGAAGACGAAGATGTTCTGCGGATGCGATAACGACGCCTTCGGCAAGCCGCCGAACACCACCGTCTGCCCCGTCTGCATGGGGCATCCGGGGACGCTCCCGTCCCCGAACGCCGCGGCGATGGAGAAGGCCGTGCGCGCCAGCCTCGCGTTGAACTTGACCGTGAACCCCGCGAGCCACTTCGACCGCAAGCACTACTTCTACCCCGACCTCCCCGCGGGCTTCCAGATTTCCCAGTACGATTTCCCCCTCTCCTCCAAGGGGAGCGTGACGTTCACGCTGGAGGGACAAGTGAAGACGTGCCGCCTTGTCCGCCTCCACGTGGAGAATGATGCGGGGAAACTGACCCATCGCGGAGAAACGACGCTCTGCGACTACAACCGCGCCGGGACGCCGCTGATGGAGATTGTGACGGAACCGGACCTGCGCAGCGCCGCCGAAGCCGTGGCGTTCGCGGAGGAACTGCGGAGGATCTTGATCGCCGTGGGCGCAAGCGACGCCGACATGTTCAAGGGGATGATGCGGTTTGATGCCTCCATTTCCCTGCGGGAGAAGGGGACGGAGTCGAAGACCCCGTCGCAGACCCCGAGCGAAGCCGAGGGGAAATTGAACCCCCGCAGCGAGATCAAGAACCTCAACTCCTTCAAGGCGCTGGAGCGGGCGCTGACGTACGAGGAGCAACGCCTGCGCGAGCTGTGGGCGGAGCGAAAGGGGCCGCTCCAGAACGACATCACCGTCGGATGGCTGGATGACGAGGGGAGGACGCGCGTGCTGCGCGACAAGGAGACCTCCATGGACTACCGCTACTTCCCGGAGCCGGACATTCCCCCCATGCATTTCTCCACGGAGGAGATCGAGCGGATCCGCAAGACGCTCCCCAAGATGCCGGCGCAGCTCAGGGAGGAGTACCTCTCCCTGGGGCTTACGGAAGCCGAAGCGGACATGCTCGTTTCCGAGCCGGTCCTCCGCGCGCACTTCGACGCGGTGAGGGAGAAGACGGGCGACGCCAAGCGCGCCTCCAGCCTGGTGCTCACCCAACTCGCCGGTTTCCTCAACGCGGCGGGGAAGACGTCGGCGGAAGGCCCGAGCACGCGGTATATGGTTGACCTCGCCGCCGCCATCAAGGACGGGACCATCTCCGGCAACGCGGGGAAGGATGTTCTGGAAACGATGGTGGGGACGGGGAAGGGGCCCAAGGAGATCATCGAGGCGGCGGGGATGAAGCAGATCTCGGACGCGGGCGCTCTGGAGAAGCTCGTCGATGAAGCCATCGCCAAGAACCCCAAAGCCATCGAATCCTACAAGGCCGGGAAGACCGCGGCGCTGGGCGCCATCGTGGGGTGGGTGATGAAGGAGACGAAGGGGCAGGCGAACCCGGCAATCGTCAACGATATCCTTCTCCGAAAACTATGAAGAAACGTTTGCCTTCCCAGGCAAGGCCGAGAGGCCAGAGGCTCCGTCGGAGACCCCGAGGGGAAGCGAGGGGAGCGGAGCCGAGGGACCAAAGGTCCCGAGCGGAGCCGAGGGACCAAAGGTCCCGAGCGGAGCCGAGGGACGAACCACGCCAACGACCTTCCCATGAAGCAACGACGAACAAGACGAACTGCTTCGTCTTCATCGACAGCCAGAACCTCAACCTGGCCATCCTCGACCAGGGGTGGAGACTCGACTTCGCGCGGTTCCGCCGATACCTCAAAGATAAGTTCAAAATAGAGAAGGCTTTTCTCTTCATCGGCTACATCCCCGGGAACGAAGGATTGTACGCTTCACTCCAGAAAGCGGGTTTCATTCTCATCTTCAAGCCGACACTGGAAGTGAAGAGGGAAGGGAAACTGATTACAAAGGGAAACGTGGATGCCGAACTCGTCCTCCATGCGATGATCGAATATCCGAACTATTCCAAAGCGATCATTGTGTCCGGCGATGGTGACTTCCATTGCCTCATTGAATACTTGGAACAGCAGAAGAAACTCTTGCGCGTCCTCGTTCCCAACCAATACAAATACTCCGCCCTGCTCCGCAAATTCCAACGGCATATTGTCTTCCTCGGTTCGCTCAAGAATAAATTAGGGTACAAAAACGAGGGGCATTAACCTTCGGACGGAACCTTAGGTGTGTCCCCTCATCGTGATGTCCCCATTCTATCACTCCCAGAATGCCTGTACAGCCCTTTTTCACCTGAAAATTACCCCCACTCACCCCGTCACCCTCTCCATATACTCCCCCGTCTCCGTGTTCACGCGGACCTTCTCCCCTTCGTTGATGAAGAGGGGAACCGTGACCTGCAGGCCGGTATCGGTGGTCGCCGGCTTTCCCCCGCCCGTGGCGGTGTCGCCGCGGACGCCGGGGATGGTTTCCTTGACCGTGAGGACAACGGTGGAAGGCATCTTGATGCCGATGGCGTTGCCGTCGAAGACCATGGCGTCCACCTCCAGCCCCTCCGTGAGGTAATCCTTGATGCCCTCCACCGTCTCCGCCTGCAGCGCGAACTGGTCGTAGTCGTCCAGGTTCATGAACGTATACCCGGCAGCCTCGTTGCCGTAGAGGAACTGGACCCTCTTGTATCCCACGTCCGCCTCCTCGATCTTATCGGAGCCCTGGAAGTTCTTAGCGACGACCGCGCCGGTCTTCAAATTCTTCAGCTTGCACTGCATGTTCGCCTTGCTCTGGCTCTTGCGCCCGAACTGCGACGCGATGATGAGGAACGGCTGGCCGTCCAAGGTGATAGCTCGGCCGGGTTTGAGATCAGTGATTGTATACATGAGGAAAGAGGGAGAAAGTTAAGGGACAAACCATTGTAATATTGTTATATTGTTCCATTGTTCGCAAGCGTGTTTTGAGGGCAGCCCCTCACCTCGATTCATCCTCCACTCTCTCCCTTGCCCGCTGCAGTTCCGTCCGCACGCTCTTCGCCAGGCCGTTGGGCGGAAGCTTCCCCTGCAGCATGTTGAGGATGCGCCGCTCGTCGGGGTGGCCTTCGATGGCGCGGCACTCCACGAGCAGCTGGTTGTACCGGGAGCGGGGCATCTTGAACGTGAAGATGCGGCCGACCATGGCGGTAGCCATCGACGCCACTTCCTCCTCCGTGAGATGGCGCACCGCGGGCGCGGCCGGTTCCTCCTTGGGCAGGTACGGTTCCAGCGCCTGCGCGACCAGCGCCACCGGCTCCGCATCCGATGAGCGGACCGTCTCCGCGAAGTACTCCAGCGCGGACTGCGCCTCCTTGCGCAACTGCCGGGGGGCGGCGGGATTGGAGAGGGAGGGGAGGAGTTCCTTGAAGGTGTCCGTCACCCCGTCCAGGTTGCCGCCTTCCTGCACGCGGCGCGTGAGGGAAGCCAGGGTATCGACCACCACGCCTTCCCGGACCTCCTGGGAATTCACCACGCCGTTGGGAACGGCGGCACTCGTCTCCAGCACCGTCTTCTTGAGGAGGTAGCCTTCGTCATCGGGGAGAGCGGCGGCGGTATCCGCCACCTCGGCGAGCATCTGCTGCTGCACCATCGTCTGCACCGCCAGGTCCTGCCCGGAACCCGTGGCGACGGCGAGGAGGGTTTGTCGGTACTCCTCGAGGGGCTTTTCCGCCACGTCCGTCCCGCTGCCCGTGATGAGGAGGGCGGCGGCCTCGTTGAGGCGCGTGGAAGCCTGCTCCAAACGCTTCTGCGTGCGGGCTCCCTCGCCGAACGTGAAGAGCATGTCGACGGCTTCGGCGACGCGCTTGGCGGGGTAGAGCGCGGACGTGGGCAGGATGCCGGCATTCTGCGCGCGGCGCTCCTGCTGCAGCAGCGCGATCTCCCGCCGGTGCACCGCGTCGCGCTCGAGGTTCTCATTCACCCACGTGTCTTCCTCCTTGGACAATGCGGCGCTGCGGACGCGCGAGGCGCCCTGGGCCGCGGCGGCCGCCTTTTCCCCCGCCGTAAGGGTGAGGGTGGTGCCGGCTGATGTGACGTTCACGAGACGGTCCCACGCCGTCACGTCCAGCGCGTCATCCGTCAGGGTGAGGGACGTGCTGCCTTCGTTCACCTGCACGTCGCCGAACGCCGTCCGCAGCGTCCATCCCGGACCCACGGCGGCTGGGATGAGCGCCTGCGCCCACAGCGTCCCGCGCTCCAGTGTGAGCGTGGAAGGCTGCAGCGTCCGCTCGGGGCGGTCGGCGAGGTCATGGAGGGTGACGGCGGTATCCGGGGCGAGCCGCAGCACGCCGTCATCGTGGAGGATGAGCGTGGCATATCCTTCCTGCCCCGTGCGTACCAGCGCGCCCTCCTGCAGCTTCACCTCCGCCGTCACCGGCTGCCAGAGGCCGCCGATGAGGACGGAAACCTCCCCCTGGGTGGGGATGAGGAGGACGGGTGACGCGGCGCGGATGGGGGAAGCGATGAAGAACGAGGGGCCCAGGCGCACCGCCAGCGCCACCAGCGCGAAGGCCGCCGTCCAGCGCAGGAAGCGGGGATAGAGAGGGGGAGCGGTAACGGGTTGGAGGCGGGAGAGGATGCGGGCGCGCAGGAGGAAGTGGATGTTCCCGGACGGCGTGAACGACGCACGGACGCGGTCCCACAACGTTTGGGGGGCGGCGATGCGGGTGAGGAAATCTCGCAGGTTTCCGGCGAAGGTGAGCTTGTCCACAGGCTCGGCCAGGACGCCATCGCGGATGCGGATGCCGCTGGCGCCCAAGCTGAGGTCGCCGCTGA
>ERZ1292640.1797-Hain-H43-02um-R1-1797-length-17578-cov-6_pt1 | contig 17578 bp, 23 predicted proteins | sample MGYA00564404_ERZ1292640 | MGnify/ENA primary metagenome ERZ1292640 (study PRJEB36523, sample SAMEA6512636) | groundwater metagenome | collected 2019-01-08 | study: AquaDiva: Metagenomics assemblies of 32 groundwater samples
CCGGAAATTTGGTTGTTTTCGACCTCTCAAGCATAGTTAGCATCCAAAAGAAGCAAATAATCGTCTCTTACATTTCTGAAAAGATGTTTGCGCTTAGAAGAAAGGAGGAACTTCCACCATATGTGATGATCGTTGAGGAGGCGCACAATTTCGCGCCGGAAAAAGCGGAAAAGAAATATGCGACCTCCAAGAGCATCATAAACACGGTTGCACGGGAGGGAAGGAAATTCGGGGCGAGCCTTTGCCTAATTTCGCAGCGGCCAGTGCAGCTTTCCACAACGGCCCTTTCCCAATGCAACACCATGCTCATCATGCGAATAACAAATCCTTACGATTTGAAGCACATCGGCGAGAGCGCGGAAGCGATAGATGCCGATACGCAAAACCAGATCAGCTCGCTTAGGGTTGGCGAAGGAGTAATCATCGGGGAAGCGGTAAATTATCCGGTTTTTGTGCGAATAAGGAACCGGAAGACCAAAAAGGCCGGGAAGGGCGAAACCCTGGAAGATCTTGCGAAGAGGTTTGAGGAAAAACAATCACTCGCGGAGGCAATATCAGATGCGGATGTGAATGATGCGTTTTTGCAATAACGAAGGCGGATGTAGCCCAATGGAAAAATCCTGGGTTTCGAACGTTTTGGAACAGCCTATGCGAAATTAGGTTTTTGCAGGTTTCAAGATAAAAACATCTCCTTTCACAAATATCTTCAGTTTCTTTGTCCCTAGTAATTTCCTCGCCCAAACCGGCAGGTAAATTTTCCCGTCTTTTTGCATAGTACAGGTACTTTTCATTAAACCACCCAAGCCGCCGGTTCAACCCAAATCCCCAAAAAAAATAGCCTAAGTTTGCCCCTCCAAAAGCCTAAAATAAAAAAACTACTCCCTTTGATTCCAAAGCATCCGCTTCTTTTGCAATTGCTCTTTAGCCAAATTCAAAAGATGCGTGCCCAACCGGAGCGCCTCATCCGGCGATAATTTGAATCCTATTGTTCCAATCCCATTCATCATCCGAAGGGTAATGATGCCATCCCTAGGGTAAGTGTTATTTACCGTTGGAGGATCAGTTTCCAGCCGAAGCGTGCTTTTATGTGATTCTGCCTTCTCATCCTTGAACCAATGGGTTATCTCATCTTCAATCATATGCGTTTCACCTGCGAAATGGGTACAGCTAGAGTGGGAAACCGAGTATATAAGCGATTTGAGGGGTGGGTTCGGGTGCCTTGAGAGGGATTTCAAACGCCTAAATAGGGGGTAATTATCTCCATGCTCCTACTTGCGTAAAATATATACACCATCCAGGATTACATTATTCAATATCGTTATACACATCGTATCTTGTAGGCGTATGCACCATCAAATGCTTAAGGGAAAGCAAGTCAACTTCGTGGCGGATACTGGAGGAGTGGTAGTTATACCTCATAAGGAGGGGGCTCTTTTGCTTCAACATTGAAACAATTTTTTCCCAAGCAGGCCTATTGGCAGGGCTATTAACTTGCGACAAAAAGCTAATCAATTCGTCCCTAGGCATAGCCGAAACTTCAAACCACGGAGTTACATCTATCTTTTTTTTAATTCTTGTATTCCGGTAATAAGCCATTAATTCATCAGCTCCTTTAAACCCGATAATTTGCCCTCCCTGATTGAAAGAAATCCATTCATAATTAGGATTGCCGCTAAGCTTTCCGAGATGTTTTTGCAATGCGCCCGTATTTCCTAGCCATTTCTTCTTTTGCAAAATGGATGCTATACTTATTGCCTGATGGGGCGAAAACATTACAGGAAACTCCAACCCCTTGGCACCCGAATCAATTCTTTGAAGGAAGGAGGTGGCTATGGCCCTATACAATGCGCCAACGTCCTGTTTTGTAAGGTTTCCAGCTGTTTCCAACCTCTCCGAGAAGTCCTGCCAATCAGTAGTGGCAGGGATAACTGCTATTACCTCCGCAGCAAATCTGTGTAATTTTAATGCGTCCGATAAAGATTTGACCCTCTTTCCATTGCTGCCTGCAGCATCTTTCCACATCCTAGATTCCGCAAGATTTGCCTTTGCCGTTCCAGCCTCAGTTTCAAGATTCCTTATTTCAGTGCCTCGACTATAGCGACCTCCCAAAAATCCACCCACTGAGGCAGCCCCCAATGCAATAATTTTTCCTATTGCCTCACGCCGTTTCATGGATAAACAATACACCTTAACGGATATAAAATACGCCAATACCGATGGATCAAATATCCCGTAGTAGAATCAAATAAATCCTCCTCTTCCTCGCATTATTCTCATTTTCAATTTCAATTTTCACTTTGAAGCCAGCGTCCTTGAACGCTTTTCCCGCAAGCATCATCTCCTCCTCGCTTTTGGGATAGAATTGGATGAGCGCTTTGCCCCTTTTTTTCAAAACTCGGAAAAACTCATTTGCGGTTTGCTTCAAGTCAGATTTTCCTTGAGCCCCCATTCTGGAGCTTACCCATTGGAGGGCTGAAATGCTTACAACACCGTCGAATTTTGCTGCCTCAAAGGGCATCTCCCTCATGTCCCCCAAAACCACCTTGAGTTTTTTCTTTTTGGCAACTGCAAGGAGTTCTTTTGAAACATCAATTCCTTCCACCGCAAACCCCAGCTTCTTCAAAATCACCATCCCAATGCCCGTTCCGCAGCCCACGTCGAGGAGTTTGGAATTTGGCGGGAATTGGATAAGCTGCAAGCCGCGCAGGAGTATTTTTTCCTGTATGTGCCTAATTACGTTTTTTTCGTAGCCGGCGCCTTCCGTCGCGTAGAACTCATCCGCCCTTCCGGCATATTTCTCCTCCGGCCTATCCCGCTTTATTTTCCAGCCCATATCGGATTACTGGATTTATTTGAATAGGATTCATATTAAAGCGGGATGGGATAATTCATTTATGCAGCAAATTGGGAGTGCTTCACGAAAACATGCGCTTTGGAAGGATTTCGAGGTGGCGGACACCCCCTGGAAGAAAACAAAGGGGATAATGCTAAGGAAGGAATTGACTACGCCGCTCCTATTCGTTTTGGAGAAAGAGAGCATCGCAAGGGCGGCAATCCATTCCTATTTCTGCCTCATACCATTCGATGCCATTTTCCTTAATGCCAAGCGCGAGGTGGTGGAAATAAAGGAAAACATCCCCCCTTGGAGAATCTACATTGCGCCCAAAAAACCCGCAAAATATTTCATAGAATGCGCAGGCGGGGAGGCAAAAAAGCGGGGGATAAGGATAGGGGAAAAATTGGAGTGGTAAAAAAATGGTTGGACGAGAAATAGAACTTGACCCTTGCGAGGTTCTAATATCCGAAGATCCGGATCAAACAATTAAAGCCAACCTGAGGATTTGCACGGCAGTATCATTTAATGTTAAGGGGACGGGCGGAGCCCTGATTCATGTCGCCACGATTAGTCCGATGGGGAATTCTCTTATGAAAATAAAGACATTTTCCCGTAGTTTAAATTCCGGTTCGGTGCATCAATTTCCGGGACTTTCTGCAAATGAAATGATCAAGGCGGTAGTTTTAAGGCTAAGAAAAGTTCATAAAGTGAAGTCGAATCAAATTTCAGCCCATCTTATAATGGCGCCCAAGGCTATGCCCCTAACCCCGGATTTCCTAGAAAATGCCATCAAAAGAGCAGGAATATCGGATATAACCAACCATTACTCGGTTACCGAGGTCAAATTCAATCCGGTTTCGGGAGTTTTACAGAAAAAGGTGAAATCTACCCAGCAGGGTCCGTTCATGCTGCCTGATTTTTGATTATTTCTGCCTAAACTCAATTAATGTGGGATCTTTTAGGAAATCAAATAGCTCTGGCTTTTTCAGGAACAAGTCATATGTTTTGCCCTCCTCGATTTTAAGGGCAATTTGCGGGTTCGCGAGCCGGTTGAAGTCGTGCGCGGGCATCTCCCTTAGGACTTTTGCGCCGGTGTAGGCCATGTTGCGCTTCTTTTCGTTTTGCAAATAGTAGAACGCAGCGCCGCGCTTTTGCTTGTATGGCATGTAATCGCTCTTGAATTTCCATTCGTTTAGGTTATCCATTACAAGCGTTTCACTTCCGGCGTTGATTGTGGTGTGCCCGAAGTTTGGGGGGATCAGCACCTTATCGCCGGCCTTTGCATGCACCAGATAAACGCCAAGGACCTCATTACTAACCATCGATTGCTTTTGCTGGAGCAAATAGTGCGCCTCGCCGTGCATGACCTCGTAAAGCTCAGGATAGGAAAGCTTGGAGGTTGCCATCTCGTGGTAATGCCCATAGGTTTTGTTGAATTCCGATCCGATCTTCATTGGCGGCAAAACAGTAATGTCATATCGCAAATGGGAAGATTCAAAAAGTGCCGCATCCTCCTTTCGCTTGACATCCCGGAACATGTAATATAGCGGCATGTCCCCGGGAATTGCGCGCGCCGCGGATACATCCGTTAGCACATCAAGCATCTGCCTAACGGTGCGCATTGCAACCGGATGCTTTTGCCCCTCAACCATAAGCTCGAACCTATCCGTAAGCTCAAGCTGCATTGGGGGATTGACAAGTTCCATTTGAATCAGTTGCATTATTCAGGACACCAAACAATAAAAACCGGTTTGATTCTCAAATCAAATTAAGGGGGTAGAGGCAATTCACGAATTGATTGGCAATTCGGGCATAAGTAAAAACAAATTCTGCGCTAATGCGAGTAGGGGATTACCCCCCTGAAGGTGTAAACGGGCCCAGTGGGATTCGAACCCACGACCTACAGCTTAGAAGGCTGTCGCTCTATCCAGGCTGAGCTACGGGCCCATAATAACAAGGTCTAAGCACTCCGCAGCAGATTTTCCAATCCAAACAATAAAAACAGTACTATTATGTAGGGTTGGGCTAATCGGCAAACAAACAGGCAAATGGCAGCTAATTTGACGCTAAATCCTAAGGACAACGCCAAACTGCTTGAAGAAGGCTATAAGAAGGGGTACATTCGCAGCGAACTGGATGAGCGCAACTGCGAATGCAAAGATGGCAAGGAGCCTAAGCTTTGGGTATTTGATCCAAAGCAGGTACGAAACTCCTGCCATTGGCGAAACAAGCGCCCATAGCAATAGCAATTTGAGCTCTTTATCCGAAAAGAGCATATCGATTTGCTCGGCTGCGCTTCCCACGGCGGAAAAGTCGTGGCTCCTAAACTGCATTAGGTTTTTTTCGCGGCCAAAAACGGAGCGTATTGCGGAGAAGATATGGATCACTTTTTATTAAAAAAAACAAAATATTGCGGGGGAAAAAATCAATCAATTGCCGTATATAAGCTTTGGGGCAAAAAAATCGCAAAATAAAATAAAAAATCAACTAATTGTGCTTTGGAAAAAGGGGAAATACAACCGGAAAACTTCGTGCCCGGGCAAAATACAACGGGAATAATCAGTACTCCGAGATGGTATGCCCCGTGTCGTTCAAAAGGGCGATCCGGACCTTTTTTCCGGTAACGTCCAGTATGTTCACGCAGGCATTGTTTTGGCGGAAATAGGCAAGTTTTGAAAGGGGAAGGCCAATCATGGAAGCAAGGATCACGCAATTTGTCCCGCCGTGCGCAACAACCGCAACGGTCTGGTTGGGGTGCGCCTTGAGAATTTGCCAAATGGCCCCCATGGCACGCGTTTGCACATGCTTCCAGCTTTCGCCGCCCTTTGGCATGAACTCATAGTCCACGTAATTTTCCTGCGCTAGGAGCCGCGGTTCGCTTTTCCTTGCCTTTGAAATTGTGACCCCCTCAAAAACGCCAAAGCTGCGCTCATTGAGTTCGGGAATTTTCCTAAGGGGCAAATGCTTGTGGTATTTTTGTATCTCTCTTGCGGTCATGATGGCGCGCTCCATGCCGCTCGAATAGAGGGCATCAATCCTGTCATCAGAAAGCCTCTTTCCTAGGTCTCGCGCCTGCTTCCTCCCAAATGCGGCAAGCTTTGCCTCAATGCTTCCCTGAATCCGCATTCCCCGGTTGTAGTTGGTTAGGCCGTGGCGCATGAGGAGGAGCCTTGTCATAAAAAACACCTAATGAAGATTAACAAAATGGAATGAGTATTGCAGATAATAATTACGAAATTATTGCATTTGCGCATTTAAGAGTATGTTTTAGGGCGCAAAATTCATCTCGTGGAAACTATTTTCACGATCTGGCCGTCATGAAGCTGCGCATCCTTGGAAATGCGCATCTTCTTTTCGGCATCAATTGCATAAAGCATGTGCGTTGCAAGATCGGAGTGGATTTTCCCTGCAAAATCCTGCGCCCTGCCGCCATTTTCCATCAAAATCGCATCCGGCAATACCTTCCCGAAATGATTGGAAAAATGCACCTCGTCTTCAACGGGATAGACAACGATTTGATTGAGGAGACCAAAAGTGCAATAATCAATCAGCTCCTGAACGCCTGTAGATCCGAACTTATCGATCACATTGTGCTGGATTTTGGAAAGGGCATCCTTGATTGGCTGCGGCGAATTATTGTCAATGAGCTCGAATTTGCGCCCATCGTACTTGACAATTCCCTTCTGGGCAGCTTTCCTTAGGGCAAGTTCCATATCAGCGGCAACTGGGAACACCGGATAGGAGGCAAAGCGCTCCTTTAGGGCGGCAACATTTTTTTGCCCGAACTCCGAATCGATCTTATTTGCGGCGATGGCTATTGGCTTGGTTTTTTTGCGGATGATCCTTGCAACTTCAAGGCATTCGTCTTTGCTCCACTCCCAGAATTTTTCCTCATCCAGCTCCAGATCGATTGCGGCATGCCTCATGACCTCGATTGGGATGCGTAGGCCGCTAAGAAGGGCTGCAAAATCCTCAAACTTCCTTCCCTTGGCCTTCTGGGCGTTGCGCTTGAAAACCTCAGCATACCAAAAATCAAGCTCTGATTCGATCAGGGCAACATCGCTGATAGGATCGTGCGTCCCTGGAGTGCAAGGGTTCCCGGCATCATCGCTCCCACCCGATACATCCGCAACCAGTATTGCGCAATCAGCAGCGGCTACATCATTAAGGAACTGGTTCCCCATGCCCTTGCCCTCATGCGCCCCTTCCACCAGCCCCGCAACATCGAGGATGTTTATTGGGATTTTCCGAGTACCGTTTTCGCATTTGCTGTTGTTTGGGTTGCACTCCTTTCCAAGGCGCACATGCGGGCATTCCCGCGAGCAGTAGGCAACCCCCTTGTTTGGATCAATTGTGGTGAAGGGGTAATTTGCAACGGCTGCATTTCCCAAAGTCAGGGCGTTGAAAAGCGTGCTTTTGCCCTTGTTTGGCGCGCCGATGATTGCAATCAACATGGAAAATCACTCGAAACGATGCGGTTTGAATTGGAATGATTATTGAGGTTGGAACTTAGCCATCAAATGATGGAAATTCAATTACCCCCATCATCCCCAACCAAATTTTAAACCTAGTTCTGCTAGTATTGTGGGGGGAAAGGGTTTTATGGAGGATCGGTTGGCTTTGCCCTACAAACGAAACGCGCTATTATTGGGCGCGCTCCTTGCAGCGGCAATATCCCCATACTATTTCATTTTAGGAAGGTGAAAATAATCATTGGGCATCGGCTATTATCCGGCTTACTTTGTTGATTAATATGGCAATTCAAACCTCGCTATGGACCCAGAAATATGCGCCCGCCAATCTGGCGCAGGTCGCAGGAAACGAGGAGGCAAGGGGCGAAATAAAGAAGTGGGCCTTGGAGGCGGATAGGGGCAAGAAGGGAAGGCCGCTTCTGATCCATGGCGCCTGCGGCATTGGTAAAAGCGCAGTTGCATACGCGCTTGCATCCGAAATGGGATGGGAGGTGCTTGAAACCAACGCATCGGATCTTCGGGACGGCGAAATGCTAAAGAAAATCTATGGGGCAGCCGCAAGCAGCGCAGGCCTTTACGGGGTTCGCCGCTTAATTCTAATTGATGAGATTGATTCTGTTTCGGATAGGCAGGAATTTGCTGCGATTGCGCAAATTGTCAAGGAGAGCTCGCAGCCAATCATTTTCATTGCAAACGATGTATGGAACCAAAAGCTCGGGGCGCTTAGGTTTTCTTGCGTGCAGGTGGAAATGAAGAAGGTCAATTCGGCAAGCATCCGCAAAAGGCTTGCGGAAATTGCAGGCGCGGAAATTTCCAACGGAGGGGAAAAACCTAAAACTGATGCGGAAAACGCCAATGCCAAAGGAAAATCCGATAAGGAGGGCAACGGGTCTTTGGAGAATCATGAAACACTAATCAACATCGATTCCAAGATCGAAATCATCTCAAAAAATGCCTCGGGCGATATCCGCGGCGCGCTTAACGATCTCCAGGGCACTCAGCAGATGGAACTTTTCGACCTTGAGCGCTTTGGAAGGGATAGGGACGAGAATATTTTCGAGGCAGTTCGGGCCGTTTTCAAGACCATGAGCTACAAAAACGCAACTGCCGCAGGCAATAACTACAACACCCAGGAATTCGACATGCTCATGAAATGGCTGGAGGAAAACATCCCAATAGAGTACGAAAAAAAGGAGGAAATCGCGCAGGCTTTTTCCTGGCTTTCCCGCGCGGATGTTTTCAAGGGAAGGATTATGCGAAGGCAGCATTGGGGCTACCTCAAGTACGCAGGAGTGCTGGCAACTGCCGGCATTGCCCTAAGCAAGGCGGATACATACAGGAAATTTTCCAAATACCAGTTCCCATCCGGGATCAAGATGATGGGGCAAACAAAAAAAAGCAGGGAGCTGATGAAGGGAATTAGGCGAAAGGTCGCAGGGAAATTGCACATATCAATGGACGATGCGCAGGCCGCCTTTGCGGCATTGTCCGCGGATCATAGGTTCCTCGAATACCTCGAACTTGGCGAGGATGAAATGTCAATTTCTGCGGAACTTTACAAGAACGAAAAGCAAAAGAAGGGAAAAGCCGCCAAGAAGGATTAATGGAAGCGAATCGGTCGCGTTTTTGTATGTTGAATAGAAGAATTCCGAAACCTCCTGGCTTAGGGGTATTTCAACCGCGTATGCAAATTCCCAGTTGCCCGCAATTGGGCCCTTCCATAAGATGACATTTCCATCCCCGTCATAAACGGGCGCAGCGCGGATTAGTTCGGTGCCTTTGGGGTAAACGAATTCAAGCTCCACATTGTTTCCAAGTGAGGTTTGGCCCGTTTTCGTCTTGTCAAAGACCAGCGAATCGGGGGTTAGGGAATAAACAGTGCGCCTGCTTCCGATCTTTTCCGATGTGAATATCGGGCCCACATCATATTCCACTATGACGGTGCCCGCATCAAAGCTCACGGAAAATTCCCTTTTTGCGGTTATTTTCGTATTGGAAATAAGCCCCCTGAAATGGTGCTTGATGTTTGGGCTCATTTCCTGCCATTTGATGATGGTGCTTTCCCCAAGGTTCATGTTCTGCTCAAAAGCCTTGCGCTCCTGCTGGTTTTCAAACAGGAATACGGTCTTTTCGGTGACATGGGCGGTACCGTCCGGATTGATTTTGGCATGCGCTGAAAAGGAATAATCCGAATAGGCGCCGCTAAGGGATAATAGCAATATGAAATAAACCAGAAGTTGATTTCTCATAAACCAAATATTCATTAGGGAGTTAATAAGCCTAACATATCGGTTTTCATGAGGGGGATTGCAGCATTCGTTTTGCTCCTGGCAGGGGTGTTTTTGCTTGCCCTGCCCATTGCAATGCATGCCAAAGCGCAAGGGCAGATCAATTCCGATCAAAAAGCGCGCATGGGTCTTGAGGTTATGCGGCAGGATGGGAATGGGATTCAAAATGCCTTTTTGCAGGTTTTGGGGGCCCGTGCGACGAATGGTGGGAAAAGCTTTTGGGAGGGGCCAAGCAAAGGCGAAAATAGCATTTTGGCCACATCATTCAAGCTAATCCTTCTCGAAAAATCACTCGAGCAAAAAGCAAAAAATGGGGGGAATGATTTGGATCTTTGGTTTGGGGAATGCGCAAAGGGCGGAATGGAAAAGCTTAGAAGCAAAATCCTATCTGAAAAAAGGGCGGCAAAATGCAACGGATGCCTTGATTTCAAAAAGTTGAGCGTTGATTTTAGGGGTAACCCTAGGCCGCTTTCAAGCGCCCTCCTCTTTCACGATGGATCGGCAATCCACATTTCAAAAAGGGGGTTGACCCAAATGCCAGAATCATATATTCTGGGTTTTCCGGGTTTTGAGGTGTGCTTTGGCGCATCCCTATTCTATCCAAGGGAAAACGAATCGGCAATTCACCTGATGCGGGAGGGATTTGGATGAGAGGAACACTTGCCCTTGAGGTGTTAATCATTCTTGGAGCGCTTATCACGCTGCTAACGCTATGCCTATATCTCGAATCCCGCCTTTTCCAGGAAGGCAAGATAAAAATGACCCAGGCTATTGGAAGGATGGATAGGCAGGCGCAAATTCAAGTGGGTAAAATCAGTTGGATTGGGGAATTTAGCCAAAGTACCTTAACGGTTATACCACCAGAATATGACAACAATGGATTCGAGAAGGACGAAAGTCGTCAGGTTCAGGGTTTGGACCATGGATAGGAATAGCAAAAGGGCCGTAGCCCCCAAAAAGAAGGTGGTTGGGTCGGTTCCAAAAATTGTGCGCTGACCGTAGGCCTGCGCAGCTTCCGCAGGAGCGCCTCCCGCGGCACCCTCGCTAAGTGGGGTGACATTTCCGGATTGGGGGTCAACCCTAACGGCAAAGCCGCAATTCTTGCAGTAGACAACGGAATTTGCCTCATCCACATCGAGGTTGGGGTTCCCGCATTGCGGGCATGCAACTTCCATGAAAACCAGGTGCTATTACGGTTAGGTCTTTTAAATGCTTATGGAAAAATGGGGTACGAGGAAAAACAGGCGTTGGGAAAAAATAAACCAGGATTTGTTTTCAAAGCAACCAGGCAAAATACGGCGATACTTCGGATCACATTTAATAACCTTTTTGCAATAATGCAATCATGCCCGCCGATAGCTATGAGGATATGGCAATCGTGAATTCAGAGCTTAGGTTCCTCACGGTCGAGCTCATGAAAATGGCCCTCGAGCAGCACAGGAGCTTTGATGATGTTCTCGCGGAATATTTCTCGAATGCCTACAAGCTAAAGCGCAAGATCTTATCGATGCACTACCCCAAGGCCTACAAATTCAAATATCACGCAAGCACCCCCCAAAGAAAGCCCTGATCATAGCTTATAATTCAACCCACCTTGCAAATCCATTTCAGCGATGAATTTGCATTCAAAGCTTCGCGCCTGCAAATCAACGTTTTGCCATCAATTTTGCCCGCCTTTTCATTCATCATGCCTTAGCCACTTTTTATAAAGGCAAACACGCTTCTCATTGCTGAAAACCATGAAAAAGCCAACAAAATCGCAGCGCGACCTTAGGGCTGTTGCAATAACCACGCTTATGGGCCCGCTTCCAAACTACGGCAGGAGCCTGCTATACACTGTAGTGATAAGTTTCCTTGCCGGCTTTGCGCTTGATTTGCTTAAAACCAGGGTGCTTAGCCTTAGCGCAATTGGTGATTATTTCCTCTTTGGCGGAACGGAAGGATTCCTGATAATGTGCGTTCCGGCAATCCTTGCAGCCGCATTTGCCGCAAGCATTACAAGGAAGGAGCGCTTCAGGGATCGCCTGCGCCATTTTTCATTCATCTCATTGCTCTCGGTTGTGGTCAGCGCAATCCTTTACATTCTAGCTCTCCTGGTTAGCCAAAACACCAACCAGCTTCAAACGTTTGTCCTGCTTGCAAATTCCATAATTTTTGCAATCTGGTTTGTTGCGCTATTTGTCACGCTCAACTATGGCTGGAAGGCAATTCCAATTTCCCTCATACAGCCCCTCCTTAGCATTTCTTTCCTGTCAATATACAATTCCTTCCTTATTGCAAACCTGCAAGACCCATTCACCCTGGGCATCAAGTTCGTGATCTCCTCAATCGTATTGCTTTTTGCCCTTGCATCAATTTTCTACATCATCAACGCGCCTGCAAGGAGGAATTTTGGGATATCGACACTTCAGGTGATGGCGCTATTCTTTGCGCAGTGGACATACGGCTCAAAAAGGCTCGAGGGGGTACTGGCGGAAATGGGTGAAAAGGTCGAAACTTTTTACGGAACCGCCCTATTCAGGAGCGCCAAAACAAAAAAAATCAAGGCCGCCTGGCTTATCCCATATGTGCATTTCGGGCCCGTTGGCAACCTTGGAGGCTCCGAATTCCCAGCCTTATTATCAAAGCCCATTTCGCGGAGAATGAATGCGCCTGTTTCGGTTTTCCATGCAACAGTAAACCATGATTTCAACCCGGTATATTCCTCGGTACACACAAAACTCCTTGGCACCTATGCAAAGGAAATATCCGCGATGCAAAAAGCCCCATTTAGCAAAACCGCCGTAGCGCAGCTGATGGAATCTAGCATTGGAAATGCCAGGATATTTAGCATTACGGCTGGCAAAGATGGCTTTTTTGCTTTTTCCAATGCCCCGCAAAGCACGGAGGACATCGAATTCCCAATCGGGCTTATCCTGATGAATAAATTGCTTGGCCGCAGCCTTCAAAATGCCATACTTACGGATATGCACAACAGCAAGACAAATGGCGATTACATGCTAACGGGCACGCCGCAGTTCTACGAGCTATACGATCTTGCGGACAAATATTCAATGGGAAGGCAATTGCCTTTCAAATTCGGATGCCACGCGGATCCGCTTGGGGATTTTGGCATTTCACAGGGAATTGGGAAAATGGGGATGATTGTTTCGGTTTTCGAAATTGGCGGCAGGAAAAGCTGCATCATACTGATAGATGCAAACAACGTGCTTCCGGATTTCCGCAGGGAGATATTGCTCAAGGTATTGGCAAATGGCAAAAGGTTTGATTTCTGCGATGTGTTCACGACGGATACCCATGCGGTCAATACGATTTCCGGAATCCATAATCCGCTTGGCAGGTATTGCGATAGGGGCAAATTGGCGGCAAGGATTGAGGAGGCAATTGCAGGCGCAATCCTGGATCTTGAGCCCGCAGAGGCTGCAATGAGCATAAAGCGCATCGAGCTGGATGTTTTGGGCGTTAGAAGATCCCCGGAAGTGATTTCAACAATAAATTCGATTGTTTCCATCGCGAAGATTTTCGCCCCGTCAATCCTGATAATTAGCCTGCTAATAGCATTTCTTTTGAGCCTGGCAATTAAGTAGCTGACACCCCCTGGGGGAACACATTTCCCCCACCACGTGTCACGTAGAGCTGCACTCTACTTACATCCAAAACAGGTTTGGATGTCGCCGCCTCCCCCTTTGTTTGCCGCCTCTGCCCCTTTAGTTACTTTTGGAATCATTCACCATAAAATTATCCATATTATAGCGGTTAAGTAAAATAACGGAACTATCAAATAAAACCGCTATATGAGAATAAGGCAACAAAAAGTTCCAATAATTGCCTTATTCGCTATAATGAGTACTTCATTAGTACGTAAAATCCTACGGGTTATTTGAAGGCCAAAACCAAAACGCCAAAAAAAGCAAGCACGATGCCGGCCATTTCCCTTGGGGAAAGCGAATCCTTGAGAATTGCCACAGACAGGATCGCCACCATCACGCTGCTTGTGCTAACTATTGCCGTAACAAGTGCAATCTTCCCGGAACTTACCGCAATCATGAGGAAAACAAAGCCGGTCATGGCAAGCACAATAAATGCGCCGGCAATTGGGAGGGTGTTTTGCGGAAGGGGGATTTTGGATAGGAAGAGGAAATAGGCTGCAATGATGCTTACCGCAACCATTATGATTGCGGGAATGACCGAATTGAGGTTTTTGCCAATTATTCCCATCAAATCCTCGGATAATAGGGATTTTAGGGCAATATTGGAAATGGAAAAGAAGACCATCGTAAGGAGTGCGTAGTAATACCATTCTGCCATAAGAATCGCAAGCCTAAGGCTGCGGCACTTTAAATAAGTAACTAAATCCCCTTAAATAAATTTGGGGGCATTAGGTAAAAGTGAAAAAATGAAAATAGCGATAATCTCGGATTGCCATTTTGGCTTCAATGAAGACGCCCTGCCGCAGGCACGGGAGGCGATGCTGCAAGCGCTTGAATTGGGCGCGGATGCACTGCTGCTTCCGGGGGACATTTACGATATACGCATCCCAAGGCAAGAAACGCTCCATGAAACAATCGGGCTCTATTCGGAAATTAGGGAAAGAAGCGAATCTGGCAAAAAGCAATATCCCAAAATGATTGAACTTGGGGATGATACGCAAAACACATTGGAAAATCAGGGAATTCCCGTGCTTGCCATCTGGGGCACGCACGAGAGGCGATCCAAGGGATTGACAAATGTAATACAGATAATGGATGCGGCGGGGCTTCTTGTAAGTTTCCATACGCGTAAAATTGTTTTGGAAAAAGATGGGGAGCGGATTTGCTTCCAGGGGCTTGGAGGAGTTCCGGAGGAATATTTTGGAAGGACCCTTAAGGTTGCCCGGTTTGCGCCCGAAAAAAACACCTACAATATTTTCGTTTTCCACCAAAATCTTGCCGAATTAATGCCAGTTGAGATTGACGGCACGGTTGCCATGGCCGACCTTCCAGATGGCTTTGAGCTCTATGTGAATGGGCATATCCATTGGAACCATGATTTGGATATCGGCGGAAGGCGCCTTTTGGTTTCCGGAAGCACGGTTGTCACCCAGATGAAAAAGAATGAGGAAAAACCCAAAGGATTCTATTTTTTCGACACTAAAACGCAGGAGGCTAGATTCGTTACCATCCCCAGCCGGCCGTTTTATTTCAGGGAAATCAAATTCGAAAATGCAATGGCAAGCACGGTGGAAGGAAATCTCGATGACGCCTTATCCTCCCTGCTAAAACAGCCCCACCTTATGCAGCCAATGCTCAAGATCAAGATGAGCGGCACAATTGCAAAGGGGCAAACCCCCCTGCTTTCACTTGAAAAAATCATAGCCAAATATTCCGGCAATGCCCGCATTTATGTCGATAGGGATTTTGAAAGCTTTGAACTTAAGGATAAGATCGAAACATTGCGGCGCCTTCGGAGGGAAGGAAAAGGCGCAAAGGAGCTCGGAATTGAAATATTGAAGGACCGGCTAAAGGAGCGCGGCCTTGTTTTGAAGGATGCACATGATCTATTCGAAGCGCTTGCGGATGGGGAAATAGAGCTTGCCATGCAGCATCTGTAGATCTAATTTAGGGGATTATATCCTGCCTTCGCATTAATCACTTCTAATAGCAAATTACTATTCAAAATTAACAAATAAGTGATTAAAACGACCAATATTTAAATCTTGTTGCGCATATTCCTGTTGACCCATTATGGAACCCCAGCAAATAACAATTCGGCGCGTGGTGCGCCCGCAAAAGCGCAACCTTGAAGGCGAACTCGAATGGTTTTGCCAATCCCTTGGCATTTCACAGGATAGCGACGAGCTGGGCGCGGAAATACTCAAGGAGATATTGAGGGCGGAAAGCAAAGGAGGCATCATTCGGAGCATTTCAATCAGTAAAAAGATGCGCGTGACAAGGGGCGGGGCGGTTTACCACCTAAACAAGCTTATGGCAAGCGGCCTGATTGTCAGGAGGGGGCGCGATTATGAATTGCGCGGCCAGAATTTATCCGATACAGTCGAAGAGATGGAGCAGGACATGAGGAGGTTTTTTAGGCAGATCCGCAGGATGGCGGATGAAATAGATTCCGAGCTTGGGATGAAAAACGAATTCGAGTGAATTTTATGGAAAAGGAAAAATCGGCAAATGCCAATACGGATGGTGAAAATGCAAAGGAATTGGATAATGCAGCTAGCCAAAGCGGGCAAACCCCGCCCAATCGCCAAAATGAGGGGGATTATCATCGGCTTTATTTGGAGGCAAGGAAGAATTCCGACGAGCTTTTAACGCGCCTCAAATACATGCAGGCGGACTACGAGAATTTCAAGAAAAGGGCGCTTAAGGAAAAGCTCGAAATCATTGAGATCGCAAACGAATCGCTTTTGTCGGATCTCCTTACAGTGCTTGATGAGATGGATGCCGCAATTTCACATCTGCCAAAGGACGCAGGGATGGATGGAATAGGCCTCGTCAGGCAAAACATGCTCAAAACGCTTGGCGAATACGGCTTGCAGCAGATGAAGGTCAAGGCCGGGGATGACTTCAACCCGGATGTATGCGAAGCAATAGGAACGGAAAATACGGCAGATCAAAAAAACGAGGGGAAAATTTCGCTTGTTGCTCAAAGGGGGTATATGCTCAGGGGACTGGTTTTGAGGTTTGCAAAAGTGAAAGTCTACATGTTTGAAAAAGGATAGATGATTCATGGTAATTGAACTGACTGATCAAATGGAGAGGCTAAGGGGAGGCATTAAACACCTTCGGGGAGGGCATGATTATAGGCTAATTCTCAAAACCTTCGGAAAACCCGCTCTCAGGGATTTTTTCATGACACTTTACCCAAAATACGACATAACAACGGTGGAAAAAATCGTTGAAATTCCGGATTCAACTTTGGAACGATGGTTTCAAAAATTGGAGATTCCGTTTGAGCGTAGTCACATAACCTCTGAATCGATTCCCGCCAGTGCTGATTCTTCCACTATTGAGTACATTAACAACACTCCAAAAAAAGTAGTGGCCGTAAAAATCACGCCTGAATTAGCATATTTAATTGGATTCACATTGGGAGATGGCTCTGTACAAAAATACATGGTGGAGGTTTTTAATAAAGACAGGAAATTAAAGGATATTTTATTTAAAATCATGCAAAGCTACGGAAAAATAACGCAGGACGAAAGAGAGAATGGCCTATGGAGGCTTCGTCTGTCCTCAGGAAAAATAGCTAGTTTGATAAAAAAGAATAAACGAATTAGGGAGGATACGATAAAATACATATTTGCAGATGAAAAGCTGGCTGTAATGTTTATAGCGGCTTTTTGGGATGCAGAGGGAAGCGTTCTAAGGCAACGCAGCTATTTTCACGTGTACCTTTATAATTCGAATCTCAACTTATTGAAATTGATCGGGAGCTTTTTGCATTCTAAAAAATTAGACTATTCCATCTTGAAATTGAATAATTCACGGAACAGGGTATATTTTCTGAATGGCAGGCAAGTGAAATCTAAAAAAACTCTTTATCGCCTGGGCATTCCGAAACGCAGTGTTTTAAGTTGGGCAAGGCAGTTTGGCGTTAATTTGAAGCATTCCAAAAAACAAGGGATGGTTAAGGAAATTTTATTGTCAGGTGATTGAATATGAATAAAATACTAGGCGTGGACTTAGGCACTTCGAACAGTGCAGCTGCCGCAATGATGGGTGGAAAGCCCCAGATAATCCCCTCGGCCGAAGGGACAACCGCTGCGGGAAAGGCTTTCCCATCATTTGTTGCATTCACCAAGGAAGGGGAAGTGCTGGTTGGCGAACCGGCAAGAAGGCAGGCGGTAACCAACCCGGAAGGGACGGTTTACGCATCAAAACGCAAGAGGGGAACCGACCATGCGTACAAGATTTTTGGGAAGGCATATACGCCCCAGAAAATTTCTGCATTCCTTTTGCAGAAATTATAGCGGGATGCTGAAATCTTCC
>ERZ1292640.1800-Hain-H43-02um-R1-1800-length-17564-cov-5_pt1 | contig 17564 bp, 20 predicted proteins | sample MGYA00564404_ERZ1292640 | MGnify/ENA primary metagenome ERZ1292640 (study PRJEB36523, sample SAMEA6512636) | groundwater metagenome | collected 2019-01-08 | study: AquaDiva: Metagenomics assemblies of 32 groundwater samples
CCCAAACCCCCGCACTAACAAAACCGGAAAGAATTAAGTGGGAGAGGCACTAGATGCCTGTCTTCAAAGGCAGGCTAGTGTATTTGGGAAAATGCAAAAACAAATAGCAGATATTCATGATAAAGCCTTTCCTGATAAGGAAAACCATCCTGATACCGACGCGCCCAAGTCAGGAAAAGTAAAGTAGCATTGCCATTTTCAGTCCTTTAGCTTGAATTCCTTTTCAGAAACACCGTTGCTGCTAACATAATGTAATATGAATGTGCCAGACTTTAGATTCAGCATCACATTCGGCTTCGCCGATTCTCAATGCTTCTCTGACAATATCCGCAAAAATTGGCTCGATAGTGTAGTAGCCAGTACTTCTGAGAGGGATACGCTTGGCAGTTGTCTCAGAAACACCATATTCATTAAAAGTCTCTGCGGCAAAATAGCGAAAGCCTTGTTCATAAAGTGGCTGAAGCAGGACCATCGTTAATGCCCTCGTCTCGGGGACATGATGGGCCTCATTCAGCATAATGACCTGATACCTAGCCCCCAACTTGGCCAACTCAGAAACAGCATCCAATGTACGCCAAAAGGAAAGATCGGTCGGTGCATCTAGGTTCGATCCGCCACTTGAGTTTTGTTCAAAATATTTTTGAGCTTCGTAATATCGCCCAACGTAAGAAAGAGTCGTGGAGAGCGCCTGGAGGTAACTCGACCTCTGATCGGACTTCGAATAAAACTTTTCATAACGCTTCAGATTTATGACAGGGTCGAAGTAATTTCCTTCCGAAATCTGATTCATAAGCTCCCAAGGATTTTGCGGAGGCACCTCCTTCGCAATCGTCCGTGTTGGAATGGTGGTACAACTTAAGAGCGTAAACAGAACCGAAAGAGAAACGTACTTCAACATTACGACTAAATAACATGATGCCCAATCGCTGGCAAAGGGAGCGCATCATTTATCAGCTATCAGCAGCGTGCAGTCTGGCGTATTCCCCACCAAAATTAACCAAGTCATCATGCCGGCCCTCTTCCAGAATTTCGCCATTCTTTAAAACCAAGATGTGATCCGCATTCCTGATTGTAGAAAGTCTATGAGCTATGACCAGTGTCGTGCGGTCATGCATAAGTTCCTCAAGCGCGCTTTGCACTAGGCGCTCAGATGCCGTATCAAGATTTGAAGTGGCCTCATCTAGTATGAGTATCGGCGCTTTACGAAGAAATGCCCGCGCTATCGAGATCCTTTGTCTTTCACCACCAGAGAGTTTCTGACCCCTGTCGCCTATAACCGTATTGAACCCTTCAGATAACGATTTGACAAATTCAAGAGCGTTAGCGCATCTGGCCGCCTCCCGGATCTCATCAGCCGTCGCATCAAGCCTTCCGCATCTTATGTTCTCCTCAATCGTGTCGTTGAAGAGAAAAACATCCTGGCTCACTACCGCGATCATGCTACGAAGATCGCCGAATGCCACATCCTTAATATTATAACCATCAAACGTAATACATCCGGTGTTGACGTCATAGATTCTGGCAACAAGGCTTACTATAGAGCTCTTGCCAGCCCCACTAGCGCCGACAATCGCGACCACCTTCTGTCTTGGCACGGTAAATCTGACATTTTTTAGGACTAATCTTTCTGGTGAATCCGGATAAGCGAAGCTTACGTTCCTAAATTCCAGTCGATTGCTAAACCTCTCCATTCTAACAGGGTTTAGCGCCTCTTGAATCCTTGATCTCCAGTCGAATATCTCAAAGATCCTATCGCAAGCAGCAGCAGCCTGGTTCAATTTGATATTCACGTCATTCAACGTACGAAGCGGGTTCATCATCAGCGCAAAAGTGGCGAAAAAAGCCAGCAAATCACCAGAGGTCATGCTTCCGCGCAGCACCTGGTTGCCACCGAAATAAATCATCGCTGCGATGACAAACGCCGTAAGTAGCTCAACCATTGGGTGGGACGCTTCCTCCAGCACTGCAGTTTTTAAAAGCAGCCGCTTGAAGTTCTCGCTTCTTTGCCAGAATTTTTTACTGACATAATTTTCAAGTTGGAAAGCTTTGACTACTCTAACCCCGGTGAAGCTTTCTTGTATGGACGAAAAAAGTCGCGCATTTTCTTCGCTCATTCTTAGGATGTATCGTTTAAGATTGCGTCCTGTTGCTGAAAAGACCCAAGCAAGCGGCGGGAATATCAGCAGTGTTACGAGTGTCAATTTCCAATTAAGATGTAGAGCGTATCCGAATAAAAACAAAAAAGTGATCGGTTCTCGTATGAGAACATTTATGGTTGAAAGCCCGCCGTCAAGGTACTGGGGATCAGAACCGACGCGCGACACCAAAGTACCGGTGCTTTGAGTGGTAAAATAATCAGCTGAAAGACCAAGCAGGTGTTCAAAAAGATCATTTTTCACTCTTTGGTTGACCCTGGCGATCACGATTCTGAGTAAATAGTAATGACCGAACCGCACGATGAAATTGGCCAAATACAAGCCGATAACTATGGCCGGGAACAGCACAAGGGCGCCCTTGTCCCTCTGTATAAGCATATTATCCACGACATACTTAACCAATGCCGCTGGCCCAGTTCTAAGGGCTGACAAAGGTATGGCGAGAAAAGCGCTCGCTAGAATAAGCCATAGATATGGTCGCAGGTACGGCTTTAACCTGAAAAGTGATTTCATTTATGTTAGTTTTACACCTGATGCCGGTAAGAGCAAGACAAGCGGTGTTTCGACGTGCGGTATTTCTGGACCGTGACGGAACTATAAACGAAGACCCGGGCTATTTGAATGAGCCGGAACAACTCCAACTTCTCCCATCAGTAGGTGAAGCGCTTGTGGAACTAAAAAAGGCGGGTTTCCTGCTTGTTGTTGTATCCAATCAATCCGGTGTTGGAAGAGGGCTGATAACCAAGCATACCCTGTCACTGATTCATGGCAGATTAAACATGATGCTTGAGAAATGGTCGGTTAGAATTGATCATTACGAATCATGCATTCACATGCCAGAGGATCATTGTGAATGTCGCAAGCCAAAGCCTAAATTGATATTTGATTCAGCTAACAAGCTGAACATAGATATTTCCGCTTCTTACCTGATAGGCGATAAACTGTCCGACCTCATGGCTGGCCGCAATGCTGGCTGCAAAGGCGTGGTGCTGGTCCGGACTGGTGAAGGTTTAGCAACGGAGTCACATCTTCTATCTGGTGAGGCTGATTTTATCGGCGATTCACTGCTTGCGTCGATACGTTGGATTTTAAGCCAAGAAAACGAAGCCCCTTCAATGGCGCCCGGTCAAAACCAGGGACATGGTAGACAAACAGGGATTCTATGACATCGAAAAGCTCCTGCTGCAGATTTTTCAGCGCTGGTGTATTGATTAATTGGCGTATAGGTGTCGTCAGCAGCCGCTGAAATTCTCTCACAACAGACAATGAAATATTTTTGCTTGTGATTGTTTTTTCAACAGCCGCACTGCAACCGCCGCAAGCCCACGTGGCGTTGTTTATAAGAAAGTGCACCCGCTCCTCTTCAGCGGCGGAATCATGGCCTAAGGCTGATCGCTCACAATAATTGCACTTATCCAGCGCGGGTGCGGTGCCATTCCAGCATAAAATCTTTGCCATGTAACAATTCAGGAATCTTGTCGCCTCCGCGGCTTCAAGCTTACTGCTTTCCTCTACCGCCGCTAAAGCGTTGGCATGGAGACGGAACAAATCAGTTGATCGCTCATGTCCAGGGCTGGAGGCTATCCTTAGCAAGATCTCACTAAACACGCTGGCAAGCGAAAGTTTGGATAAATCAGCATGGATCCCGCCAAAAGATCTCCTGGCGGTTGTTTCTCTCAAACTTAAAAGCTCCGCGCCTGGGCGGCCGCAAAAATGCCACTCGCCGGCAACGAAAAGATCCAGTGTCCCGCCAAAGCGCTTCGAATGCACGCTGTTGCGCGCAAGAGCCGAAATACAGCCATGCTCCTCGGTTATCGCTGTAACGATCCTATGACGTTCGCCATATTGCACGGATCGCAGAACTATCGCCAAATCTTTCACTAGATCCACACTTTTTGGTTAGCATATTTTTGAGGAGCTTGCCGCACTAAGACTCTTAGGATAAAGAAACTTACAAGGATCTCTATATATGGGGCTGTAGCTCAGTTGGTAGAGCGTCGCGTTCGCAATGCGAAGGCCGTCGGTTCGATCCCGATCAGCTCCACTTCCTTAAATGATCAAAGTTAAAGTTTTAAAAAGTATAAGCCTGCGGAAATAAGCGGGCTTTTTAGTTTAAGGTGGCGCGCTAGGCTAATGGGCAGTTTAAATGCGAGTCCCAAATGCCTCACGGGGATTTAGTTTCTGATCATGCTTTAAATCCTATGTGGCAGGGTATTGCCAAGCGTGATAATTTTCTAGAATGTATTCAGCTTCGATAAAACAATCCTTCTGGGTACTATCCGGTTTCTTGATATCCGTTTGCCACAATTGTTTCGCCATTGATAATAAACCCGATTCCGGTGTCTTGCTTTATAAAGCCAATGGAAATGAAGTGTCCCTCTATGATGCAAACCTTGAATACTCATTTTCGACAGGCCATTTTCCTTGTGGCAGAGCGGAGGCGGATGTTCTTAAGTTGTCCCCTAAAGACCGAAGTCTTTACATATCGAATAAATGCAATCTGAAGTTATATTCTTTTGGGGTGCAAGGTGTTGAGGAGGTTAAAATTGTTAAAACTTCGGTCAAACAGATAGAGGGTGCTTGTGGTGATAAAGCTCCCGAAATGGTTGCCACCATCAAACCGCTTAGGAATACTTTTTTTGTGACTTCTATTGCTCCCAAAAATTTGAAAGAGGCTCGGTTTATCCCAGTCAACCAAACAATCCGAGAGAAATTTGAACCTAAACTTAAAAACCTAAAAATGCCTTTTCCTATCAAAAACAAAAAAATAAAACGAATTCTTGAAGATCCTATGAGCAGAGGGAACTACTTCGTGGAAGTAGTCGGTGTTTTTGATGCCAAGGGTGATATAGACAAAGGACAAAAGAATGGTCCAACAACTTGGACTGGAATCTTTTATGTTACCCCAAAAAATACCAGCTTGATTTCGCCTGAAGACATGTTTGAAGAGGTTTATTATGGCAAAAATCGAAACATAATTGGGTTTTATGATCTTGGGTACCGGATTCCAATTATCGTGATTGGATATAAATCCGAGCCAGGAATGATAATTAGATACGAAGATGGCGCGTGGAGAAACTATTTCTTTGCTTTCTACCCAGCTGGTGGCTGTTAAATTGTAGTAACACCCTTGATTACTGACTAAGTAACGATACAGAAAACCATACTGTACTCAAACTGATACCGATCCGGCCTGGTGGGGTATATTTATTGCGCACCACGGTATTTTAGGTTAAGACGTGTCACCAAGTTTAACAACTGCTTCAACGGGTTAGGAGATTTTATGAAAAAAACTGCAATGAGTCTGGTCGTTATCGCTATGGTTTTTGGACAAGCTGCCTTGGCTGTGGAAACAGGTATTGAGTGTGTTGCCAAAGGCAAAAGTCTTGCCAATAACGGCGGTGGGTTGCTCACCGCTGCTGCAACTCTGAGCTTCGCTGAAACGAAGAATGCGCAAGGACTGCGTGTACTCAAAAACATCGAAGGAAGGATTCAATCCTCACCAGAGAACGCCGATTCCTCCTACATCGGAAATTTTAAGATCGCCTCTTTAACTGAGAACCCGAATTACCGCCCCAACAAATATAAAGGTTATTCTCAATTCCAGAGCTTTGACGCCACTGACACAACGAACAGTGTCGAAGATGGAATGTGGGGGCAACTCGTTCTTGAAAAAAATACCAGCAAACGCACCTTTCAAGCGCACTATATCTTTCAAGCTGGTGACCATATGGGCGGCACCCTTCACCTGGTTTGCTAAGTCCGAAACTAATTTATGCACCAAGGTCAAATTCCAAAGCCGCTGGCGGGCACCTTCCTCTTTTTTTTACAGAGTCTGAATTACAAGCGCCACGCTGGCCATCCTTTACAACGATCGGCTTATTAAGATACTTTCAGAGCAATTTTATAGAACCATCCATAAGGAGGCTTTATATGTCGAAGGCGATTTTGGGGATTTTGGTATTTGGGATGGTGGTAATTGCGAACGTAGGTCAGGCGGCTTCACCGCCATGGTACTACAACTGGAGCTTGCTCAACAGCACTGTGGGTGCCGACCCGTGCGTAAAATTGGGAGAGCTGCAATTTCCTAACAATGACCAACCCTACTTCGCAGAAAATCCCGTCGTGTTGCCCGTCAATGTTTGCAGCAGCGAGAAAGCCGAACTCCTAGCGGTTTTCCTCAAGCCCATGTTGGGTCAAATGGTCAAAGTCGAGATTCATGCTTCGAGCCTTGTTACGGAGAAACCCGTTACGTGGGACCTTCCGACACTCATGAAGAATTTCAAACGGGCCTTCGCTGAAAATCCCTATTTCGTCCAGATGGGCAGAGCTGCTTTTGGTCCCACTCCTATTTTTAGAGCCGAGGTCATTCAGTTCTTCTGCGACAATATCGCAGTTCCAAACGCCACCTGTAATTTCGTCGCAGCGGACGCTTTCGAAGGAGTACTCAAGGATAAGGTTTCCGGCTTCAACATAATCATGGCGACCACCACGAAATAATAAAAGGCTGGGCAGCCGACTACAGGTGTCCCGCGCTCCGATAGGCGGCTGCGAGGTTCCATCAAATAATCTAATAATATGAAAAATGTAGGATGGCGCCAGTGTGCGCGAAGGTGCCGTTTTACGGTTGATTCACTGACATCAAAATGGGCCATTAACCCTTTTTTCGTCCACCCGTTGACCAAATAAAGTTTTGCCAGCTCAGTTGGATCAATTATCGGTGACTTTCCCCAATAAGCCCGGTATTCTCGGACTACGGCCATTGGTTCGACCACCTTAGGGTGATGCCCACTTTCCTCAAATTTAACCCTATCTACCTGGCGGTTACCGTGCTATAGAACTGCTGTTATTTCTAACGCTTCTATCGAGTTTGCGGGCAATCGGGCTCATATCCTCTTTAGCGGCCCCAAGCCATAAGGAGGTTTCATGGGTAAGAAATTATATGTAGGCAATCTTCCGTTCTCAGCAACCGAGCAAGTATTGAAGGATACTTTCGCTCAGTGCGGAACAGTTGAATCAGTAAAGATCATTACAGACCGCGACTCAGGGCGATCAAAAGGTTTCGGTTTTGTAGAAATGGCAAGTGACGCTGAAGCTACAGCAGCAATCAGCAAGCTGAACGGCGCTGAATACGAAGGCCGTGCCATGACGGTAAACGAGGCAAAACCAATGGTTCCGCGTGACAGCGGCGGCGGCCGTGGTGGCTTCGGCGGCGGCGGTGGAAATCGCGGCGGCCGTGGCGGCGGTTTTGGTCGTAACCGTTACTAATCAGTAGATCACTAAAATCTAGCCGAAATCCAGGAAGATGGCTATTGGGTCGTCTTCCTGGATTTATAAGCACACACTCTTGTAATAAATAACAGCCATTTAATAAAGGTTCTTTAGTTTGGTGTTAAATACCGTGCTAGGTATTTAATCTTTGCCTGTGCGTGATAAATCCGTGAGTAGGGTCATAGGGCGAAACCGCGACCGTTACCTTGTCGCCCACGAGGATCTTGATTTTGAAGCGCTTTATTTTACCGCTTAGTCGCGCGAGAATAATGGTCCCGTTTTCAAGCTTAATCTGATAATTTCCGCCACCCGTGGTGGCAACTACGCTTCCTTCAAGTGATACGAGATCATCTCTAGACAATTTATGCACCCCTTTTGATAAGTGTTAGCATTAGGTAGGTCCCTTATCAAGGAATGAACATAATTGTTCTATTTCAGTTGTTGGTTTTGTATTGAGCGAAGAAAAACAACCCAGTGTGTCCATAAGCTGATCAACAGTTCTTGGTCCCGTTATCAGCGCGTGTACAGAGTCATTCTTGAGTATCCATTGAAGAACAATGGCAGGGAGTGATAATCTATTTCTTTCCGCGATGGAGCGGAGTTTAGAAACCCAAGCCAATATCTGCGTGTTTTTGAAATATGGATTTCTTCTCCTTACATCCCTCAAGCCCAGAGCCTCAGGCCAGGAACTCTTGCCACCAGCCAAAAGACCTTGTTCGAGCGGCGAATAAATGCAGTTGTAACAACGCATGTCCAGCATCCCTGCTTTTAAAACATCATCAGCCCTATGAATGGGATTATGGTGGATCTGATGGGTGATGAGCGCGTTTTTAGGCAAGAGACGGATCACGTCTTCAGCGCTAAGATTGCATACCCCCCAGTGTCTGATAAGACCTTCGCTTTTAAATTCTAAGAATGTCTCTATGCTTTCCTCTATTGGAGCAGACGGGTCGGGCCAGTGGAGCTGATATAAATCTATATAATCAGTATTTAATCTATCCAGGCTTTCATGAAGCGTTTGTCTTAGTGTGGCGCGTGTGGCGTCATGAACGACTTTGCGACCGTTCCACACCAACCCACCCTTCGTCGCGATAAATACCTGTTTGCGTTTGCACCCTAACACTTTTGCCAGCAGTTTTTCCGAGTGGCCACGGCCATATAAACCAGCGGTGTCAAAATGACGGGCACCACGCTCGAAAGCTGTTTCTAGGACGTGTCTTGCTTCACGCTCGTCTGACGGACCGAATCCCTCACCGCCCAAATTCCAAGTGCCGAGCCAGAGCTGTTGTAAAAGCAGGCCGACAGGGTCCAGTGGTTCAAGCATTTGTGTCATATAGTGAAAGTTCCGGTGCTTCGTGCACCAAACCTGGAAATCTAAGGTGCAGCGATGAGGTGATCAAATAGTCCAGGTGGTTGATTGAACGCGGAGAGTGGCCGAAAATTTTTTCCCACACATCCCATCGCTCCATGCATAAATAAACGAATGGGCCGCTTTTCCCGTATTTGATGATGGAATCGTAAAGATGTTTATACATCGTTATGCGCAGTGGTTTGACATAACGGACCTTGTTGTCACCACCTAAGATCATTTCAGCAGATGTAATACGCGTCTTGGGAAAGTTGTATTCTATCAGCTTCTTCATCTCCGGATTAAAACGAAGGCTCCCGATGGAAATCCATGCGATCCTTTCCGTTGGCAGCGTACTGAAAACTGTTTCCACTAGCTCCTGGTAATCTTGCTCCCAACCATCATAAACAATCATCGGATCAAAATGCAGACCGACCGGATAACCAGCCCCGCAGACCTTGCTCATGGCAAGTAAACGCTCGGACAGGTGTGCTGTTTTATGTTCATCCTGGCGTATTATCCGTTCAGGGTTCAAAGACCAGGAAACAACGGTCCGTCCGTTGTGTTCAATATCTAGCAGCCGGTTTACGCAGGCCGATTTGGTTTTAAGTTCCAGCAGCGCATTTGGTAGCCGTGCAAACGCCTTAACCAGAGCTGATGCACAGCCGCTTTGCTCCTCAAGCGCCAGACTATCGCCAAGCTCCCATGTACCAATCCTGAAAAAACGCCTTGGATAGGCCGTAGTCAAGGCGGTTACTTCTGACATCAGCGCATCTATGTCAGCCACCACCGTAGTTTGATGGTCCGTCAGGTAATTTTGAAGAAAGCAATATGAGCAATCATACGGGCAATTGCTTACTGCTCTCAGGACGTGGATGTTGCAGCAAATATATTCGTGGTTCAAAGTGGCGCAAATATCAAGGGCCCGCCCACGTTTTCCAGACAAGCGAAAACTTTTCTTACCCTCTCTGTAAGTAGCGGGAACTTTATGGTCGTGCATCATACTTTTATAGTTCTTCTAAAAGTAGCCTTACCTTTTCATCCACCGTGTCTTTGCCGGCTGCGCCGATAAATGTTTTCCACTCGGGCATATTTTTTATTGTCACGAAAAAACTTAATTTCTTCATCTCAAGTGTTTCATCCCAAGTGAAAGAAGCATTAGCAGGCAAGTTAAATGATTTTTTGATGTCATTCATTTTTTCATTCTTCACTGTAAGTATTGGGAAGCACTGCCTATGGATCGCGTGTCGTATATTGATGGTTTTTTGTTGGATGCTATCGGAAGGGGCGCTCAGGATCCGATCAGCACCGATCTTGTCGAGTGTCTGTGCTAATGTTTTGCCGCTCCGGCGGATGCATGCTGCTAGATTTGATAGCAGTTCCTCAAATATCGAAGAAGTAATCGCCAAATGGGATTTCCATGAAAGAATGGTTGACAGCAGTTCCTCGGTGTAAGCGGATAATTGCAGGCATTGCTTCATGGAAAAATTCTTTTCCTCGCAGTACTGAAGGACGTCCTCTGGCAGCCTGGCTGCTAATTCATATTTCCTTAAAAAAACTTCGTGTGGCTCAATGCCAAGCAATGGCAGAAAGATCTCACATATACGTCTTCTGTCGATTCTGAGTTTATTCAATAGCGAAACAAAATGTATCCTAGCTGGAGCTGATGACAGCAGCCAGGGATGCCTGCATGCAATTAAAGCTTTGAGCGGGGTTTCTGGCCGTGTTCCAGCAGGAAAGAGCGTGATTGGTACATTCTCGATCCCATGTTTAATGCACAATTTAATTCTAAAAAAGCCGTCCATGAGATGATACTCGCCAGGGCTGCATTCATGCGTTAGCAACGGCTGGAGTATCCCTACTTCCTTTACGGATGAATAAAATGCTTTGAGGCGGTGTGTTTCGCTAGATACGTGAGATATTTGGCGGCCAAGACGATAAAGCGATCCGTTGCTTATGATGCTGGAAACCTGGATTATTCGCTGTTCAACAACCGGAGACAAAACACTCTCCTTATAGACAAGGCTCCTATCACGCAAACTGACAGCCAATATGTCAATTGGCGGCAAAGACTACAACCTTGATGATTTGTTTAGCAAGGATTTTGTAGAAAACATGCCGGGTATAAAAGTTGGCTTGTGATTTCACATAACTCAGGATTTTTTAGCAATTGAAAGGTTGAATTCCGGGGGCTTCTGATTATAATCCCGGCCATTTCCTGTGTGATTTAGATTATAGAGAGGCACTTTTGACGTTATTACTTCCAGAAAAAATTTCGATAACTCTAGAGGAGCTGGATTTTTCCTTATCCAAAGAGCATCCATTGCCAGAAATTTCCGCACTGCTTAACGAAACCGTCCTGTTTGGCGGGAAAAAACTCAGACCACTCCTTTGTTTGCTTATGGGTGGCGCGTTCGGTTTGGATTGTAAAAAAGTAGCACCGTTTGCAAGGATAGCCGAGTTCACTCACGCGGCATCGCTTGCACATGATGACATAATTGACGAAGCCGGGATGCGAAGACAGCGCGAAACAATCAATGCCATGGCATCAAATGCCAAAGCAGTTTTGGCTGGAGATTACCTGCTTTCCCGTGCTCTTGATGAACTTTCTGGTCTAGGCAATCTTCAACTTGTTCAGGACCTTGCAAGGGTTTTTAAAGGGCTAGTTAATGGTGAATGGATGCAGCTTGGTATCCGCGGCAATGTAGATGTCACGTTCGAGACACTTGAAATGATCGCTGATTTTAAGACTGCCGGGCTGATAGGATGGTGTTGCATGGTTCCGGCTAGAATCACGAACTGTTCTGAGGAAACGGTCAAGACCTGTACCCGGTTCGGCCGGTACTTCGGTCAGGCATTTCAGATGGTTGATGATGTCATAGACTATGAAATACAAGGAGAAAAAGGGTTTGCCCAGGACCTGCGGTGCGGGCTTGTTAATTTTGTTACATTGGAAATGATTATAGCGGATCGCTCTCTTCCAACGACAATGGTGGCGGCTGGCGCGTCGGTCAGCGCTGAACCTATGGCTAAAAAATTAGCCAATATCCTTAAAAAATATAACGTTAAATCCAAAATAGAGGAATGGCCATGGACCGAGGAACAGCTCGCTGAGGCAAAGGCGCGTGTAAGGCAAAAAGCGGTTAAGCATATCGATTCGGCACGCACTGAACTTTCTAAGATTGCCGGCTTTTCTTCGTCTTTTGCGTCTGGAGATGAATTTTCAAGGCTGTGTATTTTGGCTCTTGAATCGATTCTGGCTTTAACAACCAATAGGGTTACTTAGTTTGCAGCGGTTTATCCAATGCGGCCAGGATTTTTTTCAACTTGGACATCATGTTGTTGAAAGACTGTAAATCCAGGGCTTGAAAGCCGTCAGAAAGAGCCTTCTCCGGGTTTGTGTGAACTTCTACAAGCAATCCATCCGCACCTGCGGCTGCTGCGGCATAGCACATCGGCGGGATCAGCTCCCGCACGCCGGTACCGTGGCTTGGGTCAACAAGGACCGGCAATTTGGTCCGGGTTTTCAGATATGGTACAGCGGATAAATCGAGCGTGTTACGCGTGGCTTTTTCAAATGTTCTTATCCCTCTTTCGCAGAAAACAACGTTGGGGTTACCTCTCTCAATTATATAGTCCGCAGCGGCAAGCCATTCATCGAGATAAGCGGAAAGACCTCTCTTTAAGAGCACCGGGAACTTCGTCCGCCCGAGCTCTTTGAGCAATTCATAGTGATACATGTTTCGTGTTCCAACCTGAAACATATCCACCAAATCCGACATTTCTTCGAGTTGGCGTGGGTCGGTGATTTCAGCCACTACGGGCATCCCAGTATTTTTCCTGACATGTTTCACTATTTCATATGCTTCCCTGCCTAAACCTTGGAAAGTGGAAGCATAAGTACGCATTTTAAAAATACCGCCCCTGAGAGCCGCGCCTCCCGCCGCTTTCACTCCAAGAGCGATTTGGTTGAAGCTCTCTTCACTTTCAATCGCGCAAGGTCCTGCGATTACGGTGAAGTTCCCGGCCCCAAGCGTCAGCGGGCCAAGTTTTACAGTGTTATCAGTTGCGCAAAGATTAGATAAAGTCATTTGTTCCATTGTTTTTACGGTACTCAGACGTATAAAACAAACAGGGTTTAAACAAGTGCAAACTTACCACTACTGATATATTGCTTAGCGCATTATTGCCATGAAGATGACAAGAGCGGATATTAAAAAGTTCCTAAATTCAGGAGCATTATTTGGCACTGGGCGCGATGGTGTTTCCATAGGATGGGGTTCTTTTATATGGAAAGAAAATCGGGATCCTCTTTCGCCGGCATTTTATGCGCCAGATTTCTTTCTAAGGGAGCCAAGGCCTTGGCTCCAGTTTGAAAATCATATCGACATAAGCAACAACGAGATAAGCAGCTTGATGCGTTTAATTGTTGATGAGGTCAGCGCCTTTGCGGGCAGCCATCACCGGAAATCAAGGCCAATGATCTGGTCCGAGCCTGATAAAACGGTATTTGAACAGTTTTTTTACAATCTTAAGAAACGCATTGGCGAAGGTTCGCTTATCAAAGGGGTGCCGTACAGCTTTGCTACGGCCCGATACGGTGTGGACCCTGGACTTATTGGCTCTATGCTTTTGTCGTTGTTGCGCTATTCTTCAGAGTCATCTGTATGGCCTTATGGCTTTTGGACGGAAGGTAGCGGAATTTTAGGTGCCTCTCCTGAGATGCTGCTTTTTTCCAACGAGGCAGGCTTGCTAAACTCCATGGCCTTGGCTGGTAGCTGTGGAGATACCGACTTAGATGGATTCATGAAAAATCAAAAAGAGTTGCATGAACACTCTGTGGTTGTTGATACGATAAGCGAGGTTTTATCACGGTTCGGTCGTGTTAAGGCTAGTGAGATGGAAATCCGCCGCTTCCCCGGCATAAGCCACATGATGACACCGATAAAAGTTGTTAAAGATAATTTTGTAGATTTTGATGAAGTTGTCATAGCCTTGCATCCCACGCCGGCATTGGGTGCTTTCCCAAAAGAGCAAGGTTTAAAGTGGTTGGAAATATTGAATGAGACCGTGCCTCGTCGTCGTTTTGGCGCGCCATTTGGTTTTTTTCCGGCTGGTAACAAATGTTATAGCTGTGTCGTAGCTATACGGAACGTGCAGTGGCAGGATGCAGAACTTAAGATCGGCGCTGGCTGTGGTGTCGTGGCCGAGAGCGAGCTTGAACGCGAATGGGCCGAGTTGCATTTGAAGCTCAGCTCGGTAAGAAGAATGCTTGGCTTATGAATTCAAGATTAGCAGCACAAGTAATTGACCTGGTTGTTAATGCTGGCGTGTCTGAATTTTGTATCTGTCCAGGAGCCAGGAACAGCCCACTGATCGTCCACTTAATAGAGCGCTTGGGATCAAGCAGGCTATATTATTTTTTCGAGGAGCGCTCAGCCACTTTTTTCGCGGTTGGAAGGTCGAAGGCTTGCAACAAGCCCGTTGCAGTGGTGACTACTTCTGGCACCGCGGCTGCGGAACTGTTGCCAGCTGTTATTGAAGCCCATTATTCAGAAGCCCCGATCATTTTGATAACAGCGGATCGCCCGAAACGTTTTCGCGGCACGGGTGCGCCGCAATCAATAGAACAAGTGGGCTTATTCGGTTGTTACGCGGAGATGAGCCTTGATCTGGAAGCGGATGAACCATGCAGTTTATCAGGCTGGTCTGGGAAAAGACCAGTCCACCTGAATATCTGTTTTGATGAACCGCTGCTCGGCGGCGATCATCACTCAATCAGACCACGCGAAGTTGTGCAAAAAATAGCGGCTAGCCAAGCTTCAGCCACAGTAGTTCGTGATTTTTTGACTTCAGCCACTTCACCATTGATTATTGTCGGCTCAATTGAGGCTAAAGATACAAAGGCTGTATCTGATTTCCTGCTTGGTGTAGGCGCGCCGGTTTATTTGGAAAGTACGTCCCAGTTAAGAGAAAGCGCTGCTTTAGAGCAGATAAAATTATATTTCTGCGATGATTTTTTACAAAAAAGCAGTGGTGGCTATCATGTTGATTCAGTGATTAGAATCGGAGGGGTTCCCACGCACCGGGTTTGGCGGGATATTGAATTACATGAAATTCCGGTTTTATCAATAAGTGATAAGCCTTTTTCAGGGGCTAGTTTTGGTAAATTAGTGGTTACGGATATTAGCGAATTTTTAGGCAAAACGGCGACAACGCGAATGATCAGGCCTGAGCACATTGGTAATTTAATACGAGCCGATCGCTTGCGGCTACAAAAAGTTCTAGATCTTTTATCAAGTGAACCACGTTCAGAGCCAGCCTTGGTCCATCAATTATCTGATAGGATATCTCGCGGCTCACTGGTTTATCTCGGCAACAGCATGCCTGTGCGTGAGTGGGATATGTTTGCAGCGCGCGATTGCAGGCAATATGAAATACGGGCCAGTAGGGGCGCAAATGGCATTGATGGCCAGGTTTCCGCTTTTCTTGGTATGTGCAGTGGTAAGGGCGGCATGTGCGGAAAAAATGACGATAATTGGGCAATAATCGGTGACCTAACTGCGCTTTATGATCTTTCCGGTTTGTGGGCGTTACGGCAATTGAGTGATATACGGGTTCAGATCGTGGTTATAAACAACCGTGGAGCCGGGATATTCCGCAGGATGTTTTCATTCCATGAATTTCAAAACAACCATGAGCTTGATTTCTCATGTTGGGCCGGGATGTGGGGATTGAAATATGAAAAGTGGTTTCAGATCCCTGAGAATGTAAACAGCTCTGATAGCCGCATTATCGAGATTATCCCTGACAGGGAAGCCACCTCACGCTTTTGGAAGGAGTATGAAGGATTGTGCAAAAACACGTTATAATCCACGCCCTGCATGGTTTCCTTGGGGGTCCATCAGACTGGCTGTTAAATAGGACGGCGGATTTTGATTTCAAATTGCGTGCTGAGGTGATTTTTGATGACTGTTTTACTGGTAAAACAATGCGTGAATGGGCCGAAGCTTTTAATGCGCGAGTCTTCGGGCAACGTGATCAAAATAAAAACGCGGTGAAAGTTCTTCTTGGTTATTCCATGGGAGGGAGGCTAGCGATGCACGCCTTGCTGCAAGCGCCACATATTTGGGATATGGCGATCTTTGTTTCGGCGAATACTGGGTTAAAGGATCCAGTAGCGCGAGTCGAAAGAAAGGCTTCAGATGAGGATTGGGCCAAGCAGTTTGAATCAGAGGAATGGCCATCTTTGATGAAAAAATGGAATGACCAAACTGTTTTTACCGGAAGCCTTGCTGTTTCAGTGAGGAAAGAATGCGACTTCAACCGTGGGCAGCTTGCAGCAGTCCTGCGTAACTGGTCTCTTGGTTGCCAGGAGTGCCTTGATGATCGCCTTGCCGAGCTTTGTGTCCCCACTCTTTGGGTGGCTGGCGAGCTTGATAGGCGCTATAGTGCCATTGCCAGTGAAGCAGGAAAAAAATGCAGTTTTTACAAGGCAGCTATAATCCAGGGGGCTGGCCACAGAGTCCCGTGGGATCGAGGCGATGTATTTTTTAAAACAGTCTCTGAATTTATTAAGACGAACCTTAAGTGTACGGAGGGTTGAGCTCATGGGAACCAAAGAAAGCTGGGTAGCGATCAAAAACTATGAAGACATAAAATTTGAGAGGACCGAGGATGGGATCGCAAAAATCACTATCAACCGGCCGGACAGGAGGAATGCCTTCAGGCCTCGTACCGTCGATGAGATGATAGAAGCCTTCGGGATTTGCAGGATGGATCCGGCGATAGGTGTCGTGGTTCTTACAGGTGAGGGCAAAGATGCATTTTGTTCCGGCGGGGATCAGAAGATCCGCGGCGATGCAGGTTACGTGGGATCTGATGGTATCCCAAGACTCAATGTTCTTGATCTTCACAAGCAGATCAGGTCACTTCCAAAGCCAGTCATCGCAATGGTGGCAGGATACGCGATTGGTGGCGGCCATGTGCTTCATGTAGTATGTGATTTGACGATCGCGGCTGACAATGCAAGATTCGGCCAGCCCGGGCCAAAAGTAGGATCTTTTGATGGTGGTCTTGGCAGCAGTTACCTTGCCAGAGTGGTGGGGCAGAAAAAAGCCAGGGAGATATGGTTTTTGTGCCGCCAGTATGGCGCAAAAGAAGCGCTTGAGATGGGGCTGGTGAACCGTATTGTCCCGCTTGAGCGCCTGGAAGCAGAAACGCTGAAATGGTGCCGTGAAATACTATGCAACTCACCGCTCGCGCTGAGGTGTTTGAAGTCCGCTTTGAATGCCGATTGTGACGGGCAGATGGGCCTTCTTGACTTGGCCGGTAACGCTACGATGTTGTATTACATGTCAAAAGAAGCACAAGAAGGCAGAAACGCTTTTAACGAGAAAAGAAAACCTGATTTCAGGAAATTCGGGAGGCTTCCATAAAAAATGTTTAATAAATTAGGTTTTTGGTTTCTTGCCTGCCGCCCAAAAACACTTACAGCTGCGGTGGTGCCAGTTGTTGTTGCAACGGGGGTAGCAACTGCGTCGCTTGGGAACCAACCAGACTTGATCATAAGTTTTTTAGCCATGCTTAGTGCTCTATCGATACAGATCGGGACTAACCTAATTAACGATGCGCTTGATTTCAGGAAAGGCGCGGATACAAAAGCGCGTATTGGTCCCATGCGTGTAACGCAGGCAGGGCTGCTTTCTTACCGCCAGGTATTTGTTGGCGGAATATTGGCTTTTTTAACCGCCATAATTTTTGCTGTACCTCTTGTTATGCACAGTGGG